>Ga0265297_10004026_pt1 | contig 24925 bp, 26 predicted proteins | sample Munlanlwell13791_FD_192502 | JGI IMG/M metagenome (GOLD analysis project Ga0265297, IMG submission 192502) | Leachate microbial communities from a municipal landfill in Southern Ontario, Canada - Leachate well 137-91 | ecosystem: Engineered > Solid waste > Landfill > Unclassified | place... | reverse complement strand
TACCACTCAGGCGGCGTGACGTACATCCCCTCGAATTGTTTAGCCCATTCTTTTTCCACCCCCAGTACCATGGCATATGGTAAAAACTGCTCAAATTGCTGGGGTGATTTAGCCGGTGCATTATGAAACTTCAATCGTTCTGTTTCCGTGACTGACAAAAACCACTTGAAACCTTTAATCTCCTCCAGCGCGGTGACACCAAGCTTCGATCTTCGCGGCATGGCCCGGGACATGAGCAGAATGGCCACACCACTTACGATGAAAGCGGCAATTGCCAGTCCGTTTTTAAAAACCCCGCCGAATATGACCACCATGAACAATATGACCGCTCCGCCGGTACTGTAGGAATTTCTTACTTTGTCGGGGTTCATCGGAAAATAACCGTCTGTCACGACCGCTTCATAAACCTGTTTTCGTATATCTTTCAATTTTTTGTAAAACTTATTCTTTAGTCCGGAGACCGTGCTTGGCGAGCCCGATTCGAACAGCCCGTTCAGTACCGTCTGCTCGTAATCTTTAAGGTTTTCGTCCGCTTCCTTTAACTTGACCAACTCGTAGTCGGTGCTCTTCCCTAAAAGCTTTTTCTGTTCGATTTCCCTAATTTTCAGATACCCGCGCACTGCCAGCTGAATAATCGCCGAAGAAATATCCTTAGGATCAAGCTTTTCGTCCAGTACCGTACCCATCTCAATGGAGGTCATGGACTGCGGTGGCTCATAGATCGGTATGATAGTCCCCTTCCCTTTCGGATCGCGACCACGCGTGTACCACAGGTAAAACATGACGATCAATACGATAAACGGCAATGCAATTGGCCAGTTATCTGAAATAAACCAGCGGATATTTTGCGTGGCTGTGGGTTTCTGAATGGTACCGGCTGGCCAGGCGACCGCAAACGTCAGGCCCTCTCCTGCCGCCAGGGCTGTATCGCCAATCACGGTAATGCCATTGTTCTCATAAGGTTCAACCGTACACGCCTGCTCTGTAGAACCGTATGCTCCCGTGTAGCAAGCCGGCTGAAGCGCCTCCAGGCTAAATGCCGACGGTCCGATAACAGTCACCGTAGCCTTTTCAATCGGCACTTCCCAGCCGTTGCCAGTGACATTCCAAAACAGCTCATCATGGTCGTCAAAAAAATTGATGGCCCGCTGGACCGTATACCTGATACTATACTCATGAATGCCGTCAACTGTTTTATCGGCATCACCGATTTTCAGCACGATATTGCCGTTTTCGTGTGTAGTCGTATACGGTACGTTTTGACCACTGTCCATCGTAATACTTGAAACAGCCAGTCTAATATTATACGTAGCTCCACTGCGGGTATAGCGGTACGGTATATACCGGTATATACCGTGGTGGGAGGTCAAACCGAAATCGTAGTTAATGTTTTCCTGGATATCAACAATCCCGCTGGCTGCCACTGTGATGCCGGCAGAAAAATCGGTTATACGCTCTGTGGTCTGGCCTTGTGTTGTTTGGGGCACAAGACCGAGACAGACCATCATTATTATACCTAAACAAATTATGCGTACTTTCATATAATGCTGTCATTTTACCATACTGTTCTTTTCTAATCCATATGTAAACAAAAAAACTGCCAAAAGAATATACGGCAGCTGCCGATTTTTCAGTCTTTTTAAAAAATGAACGCAAGCTTCCCCTGCTTACTTGAAGCTGTTGCGCAATTTGATGCGCTCAACTTCCTCCATGCAATCCTGGCAGTACACCGGCTCGTGGATTTCCTCGCCGCACCCGGAACAGTAATTCCGGACATGGCGGATTCCAAGAAACCGTTTCATCTGCTGGAACTTCATGTCCTCGAGAAGTTCGCGCGTGGTCTTGGTGGCCATAGGCTGGTGTTAATGATTAATTAACACCTTAACTATTTACCATCCATTAGAATTGTCAAGTGTCTAAAGCCCTCCATAAAAAATCACCTGCCAATGCCTGAACACTGATACTGTTCAAGGTAATAGAAAAAATGATAATATAGGGCTTTTTCCATAATTCTACATTTGGCCAAACGCTTCCGATTGGCAAAAATCCCTAAACCTTTTTTTCTTCCCTTATCCTGAATGGGTTGAAGTCGGTCCCAATATCAAAAACATCGGAATGTTCCCTTGTCTTTAAAAATGAGACGATCCGATAGGTTATTGGAGTCGCGAGTATCTCCAAACCCACCTTAAAAACGTAATTAGAAATTATTATTGCCATCACGACTGGGAGCGGGAAAATCCCGAAGAAGGCCACCAGGACAAACAGCAGTGAATCAATCCCTTCGCCGACGACTGTAGACCCGATGGTTCTGGTCCACAGCCAGCGTCCCCGGGTGGCAATTTTCATCTTTGCCAGTATGAATGAATTGGAAAATTCACCGGCGGCATACGCGACCAGAGACGCCAAAACTATCCGCGGCGTCAATCCGAGGATCGTGTCGTACGCGGCCTGGTTGTCCCAGCCTTCAGCCGCAGGCAATCTACCGACTATGATCAGCGCGATTGACATAAGCAGCGCTGCAGTGAAACCTGTCCAGATGACCCGCCGTGATTTTTTATATCCATATACCTCGGTCAAGATATCGCTGAAAATATACGCCAGAGGGAACAACAACGTACCGCCGTCGAAATCAAACGGGCCCAGGCGCACGATTTTCGTGGACGCGACGTTAGAAATCAGCACCACAGCCACGAAAAGGCCGAGGATAATGTCGAAATACTTATTTTTCACCTTTGCCGTATTTTAGGATAGCCCAGCTAAAACGCATAACAGCCGTGATAATACGCGGCAATCGCCATGGCTGGCGGCATAACCTGTACAGCCATTCAAGCCCACATTTCTGCATGAATTTCGGAGCACGCTTGACTTTACCGGAAATATAATCGAATGACCCGCCGACACCCATGGCCAGCTTCACTGTCGGCAGCTGGGGCAAATGATGAAATATCCATTTTTCCTGTTTGACCTGGCCGAACGCGACAAAGAGTATGTCTGGCTGCCGCCGATTAATTATTTCCTTCAGTTTTGCGTCATCAAGTTTCCGGTACCAGCCGCGGTATCCGCTCTCCGCACCGGCAATTTTCAAATTTGGGATACGTTCAATCAAACGGACAGCGGTTCGTTCGGCTACGCCGTGCTGCGCGCCCAGCAAAAAAACCGTTTGGCCTGTCTCGGCGGCGGTCCGGCAGATATCAACCATCAGGTCAACGCCCGGGATACGTGCGGAAAGTTTTTGTCCGGCTCGGCGTGCGGCAAAAGCCAAGCCAAAACCGTCCGCCAATGACAAATCTGCATTATTGATGATTGACCTAAACTCAGCGTCCCTTTGCGCAGCCATGATGAATTCCGGCCCGGTGGTGGCAATATATTTCTGCCCGTTGGTGCTGAGAAAATGGCGGACTTTTTGCAGGACGTCTTCTTTTGTGAAATTGTCTATCCGAACTCCTAATATATCCATAAGTCGATACTTATCCCCGAAAAGGGTAACTAGTGAGTATTGTATACTCAGAACCATTCGGTTTCAATACGCTGGCTACCAATTCAATCGAACTGGCGGTAAATTGGGAAGCACAGGTAATTGTAGTTAATGCCCTAAAATTAGCATATACGGGTTTTAGGCGCCCGATCGTAACGTGTCCGGAAAACTGATGTTTGTCCGGCTTGCCAATCCCCTGTTCATTAAGCGGTCGGGCAATCAACGAATGGAGATTATTCAGCTCTGCGTTATCGGTAATTTTCAATCCGATAGCATGAGGAAACTTAAAATTTGGATAAGCGACGAAATTTTTTATAGAAATATCAAACGGCGCTATTTTTCTGGATACTGAGTGTAATAAAACATCTACCGAAGCAAGCTCCTGGTCTGTCACATCGCCTAAAAATCGTAAGGTAATATGCATTTTTTCGACAGGTTCCCATGTAACCGGCCAACTGAACTTTCTGAGTTTCTCGACGAGCTTATAAACCTCCTTCTTAACAGCATCCGGAAGTTCAATGGCGATAAAAATACGCTTCATACTGCAACTATATCAACTGCCCGGCTCTTTGACAAAGAGCCTTTAATAATACAGTGAAATCTGCTATACTGCCGTCACTGATGAAAAAAGCCTTACTCTACGAATCTAAGCCCCATCAGTCCGTTCAATGCCATGTGTGCAGCAACCACTGCACCATTTTACCATCCAAACGCGGCGTATGCGGCGTACGAGAAAATCATGATGGCCAGCTCTATGTGCTGGTCTACGGCCGGGCGATTTCCGAGGCGGTTGACCCTATCGAAAAGAAGCCGTTCTTCCATTTTATCCCCGGCTCAAAGGCACTCTCCATCGCCACAGTCGGCTGTAATTTCCGCTGTGATAATTGCCAAAATTGGCAGATCTCGCAAGCCACCAAACAATCAGGATACACTGATCTGACAATCTCCGGTGAAGAATTGCCACCTGAACACGTCGTAGCCGATGCGCTATCAAACGAATGCCAAAGCATCGCCTATACCTACACCGAACCGACTATCTGGATGGAATACGCGCTGGACTGCATGAAACTGGCAAAAAAAAATAATATAAAAAACGTCTGGGTATCGAACGGCTTCATGTCCGAAGCCGCATTGGAACTAATCATCCCCTACCTTGACGCGATCAACGTTGATCTGAAATTCTTCGATGATAAACACTACCGCACAGTCTGCGGAGCCCGTCTTGAACCGATTCTGAAAAATCTCCAAATACTAAAACGGGCCGGAGTCCTCATTGAAATCACCACCCTATCCATCCCTACGTTAAGCGACAGTGAGGACATGTTTAAAAAAATGGCCTCATGGATTTCTGAAAAACTGGGGCATGACACCCCTTGGCATATTTCAGCATTTTCACCTGAAATATCCCGCGCTTTACGGCACCTTCCGGCCACGAGCGTCACGACATTGGAAAAAGCCCACGCTATCGGGAAAAAGGCCGGTTTATCATATGTCTATACGGGCAATATGCCAGGCTTAACCTCAGAAAACACCTATTGCCCAAAATGTGGTACAATATGCATTGAACGCCGTGGATATTCACTTCAGCGGCACGACCAGCATGGGGCATGCCCCCGCTGTCAGACATTATTAAATATAACTGAATAAACATCTATGAAAAAAATAATAGCGGTTATTTCACTTATATCAATGATTGTTCCGCAATTGACGTTGGCAGCCACTTTCAATCCAAACTCCATATTATCCGACAACGATCTACAAAATTCTAACGCCATGACCGTCACCCAAATACAGAAATTCCTGGACAGCAAGGGCGGTCTCGGCGCTTACCGCACCACCGATCCATGGGGCAACATGAAAAGCGCCGCACAGATAATTTTTGACGCCGGCGCCTACTGGCGCATTAATCCTCAGTATATAATGGTACGCATGCAGATCGAGCAAAGCCTCGTAACCATGGCCTCACCGACCCAGACACGCTTGGACTGGGCCACCGGATATGGCTGTCCTGACAGTACCGGCTGCGGCACTGACTACAAGGGATTCTTCAACCAGGTCAATTGGGCGGCCCGGATACTGACTAGCACGGAATTGAACTCCAGCGGGAACCCCAGAGGATATCTGCCGCATATCGATAAGCTCGGCTACACCATCAGCGGCTGGGGTCCCGGCATCACGAAAACAACTCTGGATGGCGACCTCATTACCCCGACCAATAAAGCCACAGCCGCCATGTACACGTACACGCCGCATGTCTATAACGCCAATTATAATATCTGGTATTACTGGAGCAACTGGTTCATGAAAAATTTCCCGGACGGCTCCCTGCTCCAGGTCCAGGGCCAGGCCGGCGTCTACCTCATCCAAAACGGAAAAAAACGCCCGTTCCTTTCACGCACAGCGTTAGTCTCCCGTTATGATCCGTCCCGGATTATCCAGGTTTCTGAAAGCGACGTTTCGCTGTATGAAGACGGCGCTCCAATTAAATTCGCCAATTATTCGCTCGTCCGAGACCTAGGTAATAACCGGACATACCTGCTTGATGGCGACCTGAAACGGTATATCGAATCCCCGGCCGTGTTCCGGGAAATCGGCTTCAACCCGGAAGAGATTCTCAGTGTGCAATCGGGTGAGCTGGACTCGTATGCCGAAGGTCCAAATATCAATATGCAGAGCGTCTTCCCGACCGGCGTGCTGCTCCAGTCCAAACAAACCGGCGGTATTGCCTACGTCCAGGACGGCGTCATGCATCCGATCATGTCAAAGGAGATCCTCCAGAACCGCTTTGCTAACAGAAATATAGTTGTCGTCGACCAATCAACTTTGGACCAATACCCGAAGCAGGACCCGATAAAATTTGCGGACGGAACTCTGGTTGTATCACCGAATTCTAACGGCGTTTGGGTAATTTCAAACGGCTTACGCCGCGGAATCAGTTCCAAGCAGGCTTTTGACACGCTGGGCTATAAATGGGCGAATATCGTCCATACGAACGATTCGGCGCTTTTGACGGTCCATCCGGAGGGCGAGTCGATTTCAGTTTCAAACTAACAAATGATATACTGATCCCATGATAGTTTTTTCTGCCATCACTCCCCATCCTCCCATCCTTATCCCTGATATCGGTAAAGGTAATTTGCGATTCGTCAAAAAAACCAGCGACGCCATGCACCGTCTGAGCCAGGACTTGTATGCGTCAAAACCTGATACGATAGTCATTATCTCACCTCACGGCACGATGCACGCCGACGCCTTTTCGCTGAACATGTCGAGTGACTTTGAGGTACATTTCAAAGAATTCGGCGATTTGAAAACTAAAATGACTTTTAAAGGCGATGTACGCCTGATTCACCATTACAAAGAAATTCTTGAGAGCCAATTGCGCATTGTTCTGACAAATTCAAGTGAACTGGATCACGGTACTGGCGTCCCGCTCTATCTACTGACCCACCAGGCACCCCTGAAAAATTTTAGCATTATTCCCATGTCATACTCGCTTCTTGACTATGACAATCATTACCGGTTCGGTATTTCACTGCAGCATGACATGCTTAACGATACCAAGCGGATCGCGATTATCGCCTCGGGCGACCTGTCGCATCGCCTAACTGAAGATGCCCCGGCGGGATATTCACACTGGGCGAAAAAATTCGATGAAACCCTCGTGAACAAAATCTCGCTGAAAGACACTGAAGGCATCCTCAAACTTGACGCGGACTTCGTCGAGGAAGTCGGCGAATGCGGACTTCGGTCAATTATCATGCTGCTGGGGATGTTGAACACCGTCTCATACGAACCTGACGTTTATTCATACGAAGGGCCGTTCGGCGTCGGGTACATGGTCGCCAACCTTAAATTAAAAAATTAACCAATAATCGCACGAACATGAAAAAACGCCTTCTTTATATCATCAGTTTCAGCGTTATCGGACTGATTTTCCTCCAGATCCCGTTTTCCACAATTATCGGTGGTTCACGACAATCATTTTCTTTGTTTGATTTTTTTGCGCCTACCATCGGGGCATTTTTAGCTAGCGGGTGGGGAGCCCTCACGGTTATTGCGGTAAAATCCTTCAATGTGATTGTTCACCACCAGTCATTTGACCTGACCACGGTAATACGATTGTTCCCATTAGCCTTTGCCGCCATATATTTCGGCACCAAAAAATACAAAACAATTGTCAGCCTGCTCCCGATTGCCTGCATGGTTATGTTTATATTGCATCCCGAAGGCCGGCAAGCCTGGTACTATTCATTATATTGGCTCATTCCCATTGCATCATCATTCATGAAAAAAAGTTTGGTCATGAATAGCCTGGGAGCCACATTTACCGCACATGCCATCGGTAGTGTCGCCTTTCTGTACGCCTTCAACCTACCGGCTGAGGCCTGGATTGCCCTTATCCCTATCGTATTCGTAGAACGCATGATGTTCACTGCCGGTATCGCCGTCAGTTACGTAGCTATGAATTCATTGGCCAGCGTCCTGTCCAGCCGTTTCCGGCTGCCCATTCCCCAAAGTTTTATCCGGCCAGAATTTGTCCTGTCAAAAAAGCTGCTCTCCTATCTCTGAAAACATCCATGCTCATCCCTGCGCTGTACTCGGTGCGGGGATTTTTGGTTAACTGAAGTCATGGTACAATATGCCTATGGATGCATTTGTACAGCTGGCCAAATTGAGCATTGAACGCTACCTTGAAACAGGCCGCATTATTGGCGTACCTGAAAACACACCCGTAGGGATGCTGAATAACAAGGCCGGTGTTTTCGTTTCTTTGCACCGTCGTCAGAATCATGAACTGCGCGGGTGCATCGGCACATTTGAACCAAACCTAGACACTATTGCCGAAGAAATTATACACAATGCGGTGTCAGCCGCTGTTGATGACCCTCGGTTTCCGCCTGTTAAGCCGGAAGAAATCGCAGATCTGGCGATAAACGTCGATGTATTATCTGAGCCGGAAATAGTTAATGATATTTCCCTGCTGAACCCCAAAAAATATGGCCTGATCGTCGTTAATGGACGCGGGCAGCGCGGACTGCTCCTCCCGGATATCGGCGTAGAAACAGTTGATGAGCAGATTGACATATGCTGTGAAAAGGGCGGGATCAACCGAAAAAATGACCGACTTACTTTTTACCGTTTTACCGTAGAACGACATGTCTGATTTATTTTGCGAAATTACGCTGTCCCAACGCTTCCCGAAACAACTGGGTATTTTTGATTACTCGGTACCCGGTCATTTGCAGCCGGCTATCCGTCATGGCCAGCTGGTACACATCCCTTTCCGGAATTCGGTCCGTGAAGGCGTCGTTATCAGGCTAAAAAAACAATCCATCGCTGGGAAAAAAATTAAACCTATCACTGATATTATTCGCCCGAATCCGATACTGACATCAGAGCAATTACAACTCGCTGAATGGCTTGCTCAAAAATATTTTGTTTCCATCGGATCAGTGATTAAAATGATACTGCCGCCGCTACCCGCGCGCAAGCCAACAATTTCTGATAACCTGACAGCAGAAACAATCTTAACGACGGATAATGCATTTTTAAAAAATGCCATACATGCGCTCATACTGAGTAAAGAAAAGCATTGGTTTTATCAGCCGTCACGGACGGAAGAAACTCGCATCTGTATAAAGAACCTGATTGCATCTGCCAACGGCACCATATTGATTATCGTACCGACTATACAGGACATCGACGACATACGACCGTTAGTGCCGGCTTCTGACGCAGACCGGGTAACGTTGTTCCACGGTAACCTTGGCAAACACCAGCATTACCAGGCTTATGAGACAATACGTACCGCTTCGGTACGCATCGTTATCGGCACCAAGCTGTCCCTGTTTCTTCCATTTCAAAACTTGAGATATATTGTCCTAACACAATCGGAAAACAGGAACCACAAACAATCAGACCAGAACCCCAGATATGACGCCCGGACTGTAGCCCTCAAACTGAGTGACCTGCATAATGCCAAAACGATTTTTTGCTCCCATGCTCCGACTGTGGAGCAATACAAACTCATACAGGATAAAACATGGATACGGCTAACCGACCCGCACACGGACGACAGCCGGCCGTACCATATCGTCGATATGCGCGAAGAAAGAAAAAAACGCCAATCACGCATACTGTCAGAAACTCTTATCGATGAGATGAAAGATTCACTTGCGAAAAAATCAACTGTATTCCTCTACGCCAACCGGCGTGGCAGCTCCTCATCCGTAGTCTGCGGCGATTGCGGTCTGGCCATCGTCTGTCCTGAGTGCCAGCAGCCGCTGGTGTACCATGGGCAGTCAAAAATGCTTTTTTGCCACCAATGCAACGTCAAATACCCGTTACCGTTAACCTGCAAAAAATGTGGGGGCGTGCATTTAAGATTCCATGGAACCGGCGCCCAGCAGGTCGAACAAGAGGTTAAAAAATACTGGCCCAACACATCAGTCATCAGATTGGACCAGGACGCGGAAAAACCGGCATCCACTCTCACGGCGGACATTGTTATCGGCACCGAACTGGCAATCCCCTACGTGGATTGGGACCGGGTGGGCGTGACCGGCGTTATCAATGCCGATTCATTGCTTTACTTGCCGGATTTCCGCTCTTCAGAACGTACGTGGCAACAGATAACCCTGTTTCATTATCTGACCGGCCAACCATGCGTTATACAGACAAACACGCCGGACTACCCGGTCATGAACGCCCTCGGGAAAAATGAGCCCGAACTCCTGTACCGTCAGGAACTCACAGACCGTATGCTGCTCAACTACCCTCCATACACCCGCCTGGTTAAGCTTATTGTTTCCCACCCGGATAAAAACCGATGCGTCCAGGAAGCCCAACGGGTGTACCGGATGTTTCAGCCTTCCCGCGTTTTTGCCTCCATCCTGACGCCGCTGCGCCCGTTCATCCGCAAACGTTGGTACATGTATCTCATTTTAAAAATACCGTACTCGATGAACGAGGATAAAATCAACCTGCTCATTTCACAGGTACCGGTAGGCTGGCAAATTGACCGCGATCCAATTAATTTATTATAAAAAAAGGGGCGCCGTTTTTCAGCGCCCTCGGCATCTCAGACACACACGTCTGTGATGAACAGGTCTTTTACCTGCGGTTTCGGATAATCCACGATTACGATCGGCTGGCTATCCACTTTTCGTTGGAACAACGCTTCCGGATCATCCCCCGACGGGATGCTGAAGTATGCCCCACAACTGCAACTGGCACTAAACCCGCCTGAGTAGCCTTTACGTATAACGACCCGGCCGTTACATGACGGCACAAGGCATTTCGCATTACTGTCCTGATCGTTCACGGCTCCACCTCCTTGTTGAAGGAACTATACAAAAACACCGGTCTGCTGGAGACCGGCTTTTGGCTATATGACTAACGTCGTTTATCTATACGCCAAACATCCCGATCCCCGAGGGCCGGTAAGTAAAAGCGTAAACAGGAATGATTGGGATATTACTATGGATGTGCGCATAAATAGTATTGTCAGTATACTCCTCACATTTAAACAGTCAATAATCAGCCCTACGGCCGTTTCCCATTTATCAATCTGGTCACGTGCCTGAGCCACGGGTACCGGCTGCCGACCTGCCGACGGATAAATTTTTTATGAATAGCTCCGGCATCCTGGCCGAAATATGCGATATTGGACAATCCGTTCCGCACGAAAAACGCGCCAGGGTATACCTGTAAATGCTTACGTGTCCATTGGAATTTATGCGCCTCATACGGGTTATTAAAAGCTCCCGCCTGCACGGCCATGTCTTTTGGCGTACTGACCAGCACGTTACGGGATATTCGCAGGCACTCTTTCAATAATTTTTGGCCGTCATCTTGCGCAAAATGCTCCAGGATATCGATCAGCAGTACCAAATCGTATTTCATGGTCAGCGTCGGCAGGATCTGCAACGCATCCCCTTTGTACATGTTTGAATAGACGAATTCATGCACCGGCGTCAGGTATGCCGGGAACGCCTCGATGCCGTCGATCCGGCGCTGCCAATCATGGTATTTGCCCCGTCCATCCCAATATTCCAGGTATTCGCGGGCTAACAGGCCGTATTTACCGAAACCAACGCCAATATCCAATAAGGCTTTTGGATTGGTCAATACGATCAACTCGACAATTTCGTTTAATTGGTTGGAAACGCTGGTCGGCATAATTATTCGTTTTGGATCGTCTTCTTATACCTGGCGTATCTTTTCGAACCGTAAACAAACAGCCCAATGCCAAACACTGCCAGGCACGCCGCGATAACGATCAAATACGTTTGCTCAAAAAACTTGAACAGGAAACCGGCTAAAACGACAAAAGCCATAGCTGTTCTCCAGTACGCCAGCAGTGTCCGTTCATTGGCTAAATGCGTTCGTTGTTTCGCATAATGGTCCCGTTTTGTGGTCTGTTCGTCCATAGGATAATTAATACCGATAAATAAGTATACGTAAACTACATTTCTCTCGTGTCTTTCCGGATCATCCTCACAATCTCCGGGAACTTGGTTATGCGAAAATGACCGGGAATGTGCTTGTATATGATCATTGTAGCATGCGGCAGCTTGGCCGCATACTTCTGTGCCTGAGATATCGGCACCACGTTGTCATTTTTTGAAAATAACAGGTACAGATTTTTACTATTAGCCTGAAGTAATGATAAATCCGATTTAAGCCGAAATCCACCAACCAGCCGTTCGTGGGGCAACGTATCATCATACGGCGGACAGACCAGATATGTAGATAAAATCTTTTTTGGAAATTTACTTTCCGATAAATATTTAGCTAAGAACGTCCCTCCTAGCGATTGACCAATTAAAATAACATTATTTCTTAACTGGGGAATGTACCGTTCAAAATGAATTTTCCATTCCGCGTATTTGGCATTATCCTGCAACGGCATGCGTGGCCGAATAATGTGGAATTTCTTTCCCAGCATTCTATCCAGATATGGGCCATTCCATCCACCTAGCTTAAAAATATCGACCTGCCTGGTCCGGAGCATGCGCAGATATGCCTGATGGGTCGGAAAAGTGTCCCCGCCGTGGATGTATAAAATTTGAGACTTCAGCATTAGCATATAATTATATTTTACAATTAAAAAGCCAAATGGACAACTTGGCTCGTTACTTGCTTTTTTCTCCGATTTCAGATACATTTGATGGTACAAAACACTTATTTTCTACTTTTATATATATGCTTACTATTATTACTCATCCGCATAAAACGCTGCGCCAACGGGCCTCAGAAGTAAAGGCTGAGGAAATACCGTCACTGAAAAAATTCATTGATGAGCTTTCTGTTACCATGCAAACCAAAGATGGCGTGGGTCTGGCAGCTACGCAGGTCAATATCCTCAAGCGCATTATAGTCATCAGCACCAAAGACGGTCCACTGCCGCTCATTAACCCTGTACTTTCCCGCAAATCTTTCCGCAAGGATGTGGCGGAAGAGGGATGCTTGTCCGTCCCCGGCGTGTACGGACTTGTCAAACGGCACCGCTCCCTGGTTATTAATGCCCTTGACCGCAAGGGGAACCCCCTTACCATCAAAGCTCGTGGCATGTTCGCGCGGATTGCGCTTCATGAAGTGGACCATTTGGACGGCGTATTATTTATAGACCGGACAAAAAAAATTACCAAGGGCATACTCCCACATGAGCCAAAAAACTTATAAAACAATTTTTTTTGGTACGCCTGACTTTGCGGTACCTGTTTTATCCGCATTGGCTGATTTACGTTTTATTCATCTTGTAAGCGTCGTTACCCAGCCGGACAAGCCAGTCGGGCGCAAGCAAACGCTGACTCCTCCACCGGTCAAAGCCTGGTCGGTAAAAAATAACCTGCCGGTATGGCAGCCGACTTCTATAAAAAGTAATGTATTTCTGGAACAATTCAAGTCTGTCACGCCTGACGTATGTATAGTCGTCGCGTATGGCAAGATCATCCCGGCCAATTTGCTGGACATCCCCCCTCATGGCTGGCTGAATATCCATGCTTCATTGCTGCCGAAATACCGTGGCGCCTCGCCCATCCAGGCGGCGATTTTAAACGGCGAACAGGAAACCGGCGTCACGCTTATGAAGATCGACGCCGGGTTGGACACTGGACCGTCCATTGCACAGGAGAAAGTCCCGCTCGCACCGGACGAAAACTTTGCCACACTGCATGACCGGCTTAGCCAACTCGGGACGGAACTCATCAAGCGATCTCTCCTCCCCTACCTCACCGGCGAAATACAACCTGTGCCGCAAGATAACGCCCAAGCGTCATTGACCAAAATTATCGATAAAACCGACGGCCGGATTGAGTGGAAAAAATCCGCGGCAGAGATTGACCGGCAGATCCGTGCCTACACGCCATGGCCCGGCGCGTATTGCTTTTGGAAACCCACTACATCGAATTCAACAGAATTGCGCTTGAAGATTCTTTCCGCCAAACTGGTCGATACTGGCCACCGACTGCTGCCTGGACAAACGGCAGTTGATAACGGCCATATCATCGTCGGATGCGGCCAAGGGACCTTGGATCTCATTGAAGTCCAGCTCGAAGGCAAAAAACCGCTTCCCACCGGGGAATTCACCAAGGGATACCCGGGATTTAAACAAACGGTATTGTCATAATGCCATGGTCGGCCATGTCGTCATCATCCCCGGCGCAAAGACCAAGCATCCGAAACTGCTGGACCCTTTCCTAAAAAAATATTACTACGACCGGTTCGGCATCGCCATCAGTAACCAAGGTCGGGCCTGGGTGCCGATTTTCAGCGACTGGCTGGAAAATATGGCCTCAATACCAGTCTCCGTGTTTGATTGGACTGGTGGTGTCTCAGCGACTTCCGTGCTTTTAGCCGCAAGAAAATTGGCTGCTTTTATTGATGCGTGCAGCCACCATCGACTTATTTTATTCGCCAAAAGCATGGGTGGCAACGTAGCTGATTACGGCGTCCGCCTGGCCAAACACCCGAATAAAGTCAAAAAAATCATCTACATTGCCACACCTCACCAGCCAATCAATTTAAACATGCCCGGCCATATCCTGCGAATAAACGTATATTCTCCCGAGGATAATTACATAGATTTTGCCAACCGTACCCTCTATATGGGGTTCGGCAAAAAACACCTGCCGGACGTTAAAAATGTGGTCCTGCCAAAGGTCAGGCACGGCCAATTCATGACCAACGTCCTGACTGAATACCAAGGCCGGCCGATTCAGACGTTCGACCTGTTCAAAAAATTGATTGAAGAATAACTCAATAGTCGCTTCAAAACACGAAACGAATCATCGTGTAATTAATTCTCAAATCCCAATATCCAATAGATGTTCAATGACTAAATACCTAATGCTCAAATAATTACGCATTAGTCATTGGGATTTGATTGGTTATTGGATATCAGTACATTGGATATTCATCATCTGTTGTTTCGAAAATAACTAAAACTAACAGCTACGTGCTATAAGCAACTGGCCACGCGCTATTTTCTTACTTTTTTAGTTACCTGGAACCCGAGATATTTGCCGAGCATCAGGCGCGTTTGGGCGTCAGTGGCCGGTATGGAGCCGAAGACAATCAACGTGACCGGGATCAAAATCCACTGGAGCACCATAATGACTAACTTCCAATTGGGGTAATTTTTTGGTTTCGGCGGCAGCAGCCGCGTGGACAGTACTGCCTGCGTCAGCAAGCCGATCATGGCCGCATTCATTATCCAACTGAGTATATGCGGCGCGTTCTGGGTCACTACTGACGTCGAGCCCTGATAATTTGCCAGCCAGATAGGCAGGTGGCCCAGGATAAAAATCAGTATGGGCGCCGTGGCCCAGGAATACACGCCTTCTCCCTGGTTGAATATATACCGCATTTTTTGGAGAAACGGCATGCTTGTATTCCGGGTAAAATTCCAAACCATATACGGAAAATTTTCCACCCCATAAGCCCAACGCCTCTGCTGGACATACTGGCTTTTGACTGTCTCCCAAAACGTATGCCCGACTACCACGTCCATGGACACGGGAATATGCAACGGCACCACTTCATAATTACCGTCATACTCCATGATGCACTGCAGGCAAATACGCGAATCCTCCGTGACAATGTCGCTTTGCCAAAATCCGACCTCAACGAGCGCCTGGAAACTCATGCTGTGCGATGAAAACGTAAACAGGCGTTCCGGCCGGACCTGCTCCGTCATCAGCCAAAAAGTCGTACTGTAAGAGATGACGCGCGTCAATGCCGGCGATTCCCAGACATTGTTATTGAACACGGCCAGCGGCTGGTAACTGGCATGCGTCGGGTTCGGATGAGTGGCATACGTATAGGTTAAATAAGAAAAATATTGCGGATGTACACAGGTATCCGCATCAAACGCGGAAGCGATGACTTTGTCATACGGGATATGCAGTTCGTCCAACAGATCCTTCACCCGATGGCCGGCCCAGGCGATATTTGAGCCCTTTCCGGGCATCTCCCCTTCTATGCCGGACGGATGGAGGGTCACGAGAAACTTAAAAAAACTCCCCCCCATTTCCCGGCGTAGCGTTTCGGATAGCGCCGTAAAATGCTCGCGGTCCTTTTCCTCCCCGGCCAGGACGACAATAAACCGATCCAAAGGGTAATTATTCTGTACCAATGACGCCAGACTGCCACGAATGACCTCGATCGGCTCCTTATAGGTCGGGTAAAAGACGGCGTGGTAATACTGATCCCAGTCAGGAAGTTGCTCTACTTTTTTCCTCCAGTCCTGTTTGATGGTTTGCCGATACCGCCGGAACGACGTTATCATAAAGAAGAGCATGTAGAGAATCCTGACCAGCCAATAGAAATCAAAAACAATGATGAAAAAAATGGCCCACACCGGCCTGATAAACGACAGCGCTATCGCCAGGACAAAAGTCACCCACACCATGGCGCCGGGGAATATTTCCAACAGGCGGTATTGCCGGTATTCCGGAATTCTTTTTAGCAAACGTTTGACCATAGGGCACCTATGAAAAAGACGGATGGGTTATCCGCCTTTTCCAGAAAAAATCAGGTTATTTTACGATGATTTTGCCGCTTTTTATCGGATTCAGGTGATCGTGATACGTGTATTCACCAGCATCAGTAAAAGTGAACGAATATGTCCCATCTATGCTCAGCGGATCGGACATCAGGGCTGGCAGTGAAGTGCCGGACGGATGCGGGTCAGCTTGTACCTGGCGCTGGGCATCATCTTTGTTCACCCATGTTACTGTCTCGCCGGTAGCGATCGTGACGACTGAAGGGTTGAAGCTGCCTTCCATGATCCAGACAGTTTTGGCCGGCGGCCGTGTTATGGTCACTGAATTGATGGAATTGACCGTCTTGTTCAGGTTTTCGTTAGTTGGCGTTTCTTTCAGGAAATACCAGCCGAGCAGGCCGGCAATTATGACCACGAGAATGACGACGATAAGTATTGATGCGTTCCTACTCATAATCAATTATAGTTACTTTATAAAGGGAAATAATTTTTCTTGATAGTCATTTTTACCTTTCTCCAGGGTCCCCGCCGTCCGACAATGCCGTTTTTGGCGCCCAACTGTTCCACCTCGCCGGCAGCGTTATTGCAGGCCAACTGCAGGCTCCGTGTAACATCGCCATGAAACCTGACAATGCCGGCTACAAAACCAGAACCAAACGCGTCCCCGGCACCCGTAGTATCCACTGCTTTGATCGGTTTAATTATAACATGATGCAAAATGTCATTCAACAGCACGTCTGAACCACGGTTTCCCTTGGTAACAACGATGATTCCCGGGCATGCTTGGCGCAATACCGACAGGTAGTGGCGTTCGTTACCCGACGTCGTACCGGTCAAGATCGACGCCTCCTCATTGTTCATGATCAGCACATCAACGTTTTTCAACAACCTCAGCAACTTCAAAGAATTTTTAACTTCCAGCTTACCGGGGTTCAATGCAACCTTGATATCCGTGCTCTTTGCCATGCGTAGAATTTTTTTCAGTACGTCCATCCGGCCGGCCAACGACGTGACGTACAGCCACCTTGTCTTCGTAATAACCGGATTAATGTCTGTCGATTTATAGTCATGTGCCGCGCCCCGGTACACCAGAATTGTCCGTTCGCCATTCGGCGCTAAAAACACGACCGACTGGGCGGTACGCCGGTTTTTGTCATATACGAGTAAATCCCCGATACCGTATTTTTTAATGTATTGACGTACGTCCTCGCCGGCACTGTCCCGACCGATACGGGCCAGACAGCCCACCTTAAACCCCTGCTTCTTGAACGTGGCGGCCGTATTGACCGCCCCCCCGCCGATTTCCATATGGACATCTTCCAGTTCGATCTTCGTACCGAACGCAAAACATTCCATCTCGCCGGTGATCATCTTGGCGTTCTTCAGCACACGGAACTTCTTGCTGAAGAGATATACGTCTTTGAAAGCTGAGCCGATGGTAATTACATCAAATGGCATATTTGTATTGATTAACTTACGAAGACTTGGGTGTGGGGTATGAGTGGGAAGTGGGTCGGGTTGTGAGGATTAGTAGTGAGAAATACGCACCTAACCCTCACTTCTCAGCTCTCGACTCATCTCTCACCCCTACTCCTCACTCCCTCCCCCAGAGCCGATTGTGATGACGTCATAGAACATGGAGTATTCCTTGCTAATAAATTATCGCCTTTATAATAACACTTTTACCATTTATTACCAAACTTTTTAAGTGCTTCTCTCGCATAAAAACGAAGGTCGGGGTCGATAGCATACTGCGGATCGTCCAGCTCTTGGTCGGTGAACCAGCGTATGGCATGGTGTTCCTTTGCGGCCAGGACGAACTTGTCCGAATTCGCTTTAGCAAAATACACCATGCTGATATGGCGGTGATTTTCGTTAATCTGATGGATGTCCATGTATTCCGGGGGAAAAAGGTATTTCTTGCCCAATATGTGGTAAGGCGATTTCTTGCCGGACACTTCAACTTCCAAGCCGCATTCTTCTTTAACCTCGCGGAATAACGCCTCGTCAGGGTCTTCATCAAGCTCGATATGCCCGCCGATCGGCAGCCATTTGCTCAATTTCTTATGGTGGATCATTAAAACCTTTTCGCCATACACAATGTAAGCTACAACAGTGAAATCGATTAAATCGTGGATATGAGGCATTTTTTAAATCAGAAGAGTGAATATCAAAACAATAGTAGTAAACTAATTTCTAATTAAGAATTGCTAATTACTAATCAATGTCTAATTCCTGAATATTCAATGAGTCATTGATTAATTGGGATTTGATTAGAAATTAATCATTAGAAATTAGGAATTTTATATCTCGGATTTAAAGTACTCTTTACTGCATTAATAATGCCATTTTTCGAAATTCCTTCATATTGCAACAGTTCATCTGGTTTCCCAGACTTCGGCATTTTGGTCACTGCTAGTTTCACTACATGCGCCTTAGCATGTCGAAGGGCGCTCAAAACTGCCTCTCCCAAGCCTCCCTGCGGATAATGGTCCTCAACAGTAATGACCGCCTTAGTCTCCTTGGCGGCCTGCTCCAGGGTTTTCACGTCCACCGGCTTTATGCTGTACAGGTCAATGACGCGGATATTAATCCCCTGCTTTTTCAGCTCGTCATACGCTTTTAGCGCTTCAAAAACAGTGATGCCGGCCGTCACGACCGTGGCTACGTCTTTATCGCTTCGATGTAAAACTTTACTGCCGCCGATGGGAAATTGTTCATTAGTATTATAAATAATAGGCGTCTCGGCCCGTGTGCTGCGGATATAGACTAATCCTTTGTGCCTGGCCGCTTGCTCAACCAGCTTATCGCACGAAACGGCGTCGCAAGGATATAACACGATACTGTTAATCAACGAACGGAACATGGCGATGTCTTCCAGCCCCATTTGCGACACTCCATCCTGTCCGATGGAAACTCCGGCATGTGAACCGACGATCTTGATATTCGCCTCGGAATAACTGGCCATCCGCGCCTGGTCAAACACTCTGGTCAAAAACGCGGCGAAGGTGGAAGCAAACGGTATCTTGCCGCGACGGGCTAGACCGACAGCCGTGCTGACCATATTCTGCTCAGCAATGTACATTTGGAAAAACCGTTTTGGATACGCTTTTTGGAAAATATCCGCATAGGTCGAGTTAGACGTTTCAGCATCCAGGGAAACTATAGGCAACTGGTCAGCCAACCGCGTCAACACATAACCAAAAGCTTTTCGGGTGGCAATGTGTTTGTCCAATGGCATACTTTCAACTTTTCCAGACGGTAACGGACTGGGTTTACCAGCCTTTGGCAATTCAATAATGCTGCGGGCAGTCGTATCAATCTTGCCTAACTGTTTTAATGCAACCTCAAGTTCTTCCGACTTTAATGCCTTGCCATGCCAACCGTCCTTATTTTCCATCAGCTTCACTCCTTTGCCTTTCAACGTCCTGGCAATAACCATCACCGGTTTGCCTTTTGCTTTGGCCGCTTTTTTGAACGCAGTCAATATTTTTGGCAAAGAGTGTCCGTCAACGACGATGGTCTGCCAGCCGAAAGCCTTGATTCTTTTTTCATATTCCAAAACATTATGCCCGTGCATTGTTTCTCCGCACTGACCCAAACGGTTCACGTCTAAAATACCGACTAAGTTATCCAGCTTGTAATGAGCAGTCAATTGAATAGCCTCCCATACCTGCCCCTCGGCCATCTCGCTGTCGCCAAGCAGGACATACGTGCGATATGACAGTTTATCCAGGTACTTGGCGTTCAGGGCCATCCCTAAGCCCACAGAAAGCCCCTGGCCGAGCGATCCGGTGGCTGCCTCGGTAAACGGAAAGGTCATGGTCGGATGCCCCTCCAGACGGCTGTTAAATTGGCGCAAAGACATCAGTTCCTGCTCCGGGATGGCACCGGCCGCCGTCCATAAGGCATAGAATAACGGCGCGGCATGGCCTTTAGAAAAGATTAGCCGGTCATTATTCGGATTGCCCGGATTCTTAATATCAAAACAAAACGTGCCGCCGAACAGCAGGCCGGCCATCAGTTCCACGGCTGATAACGAGGACGACGGGTGCCCGGATCCGGCTTGCGTTGTCGATTTCAGGATCCAATAACGGAGTAATGTGACCAGTGATTTTAAATCAGATTTTTTTTTCATAATGAAATATGCCTAACTCTCATACTGAAATAAGTGAAGCAAATTATCATTAATAATATATTTGATCATTTATTAACTTAACCTTAAATCATGTAATAGGCAAAATACTTATTATAAATATGATTTATCTCCCAAAGGACCAGTCCTGTCAGCATCGGTATGATACTTTATATTGGTATGCGGTTTGCTCGTCCATCGGGCCAAGTCTTTTTCTACAGGCTCAAAATGTCCCTCGAGAGCTTCAAGCTGTTGATGCGCGACATCACCCATCCCAAAACCACCCTCTACTCTTTTCGGATCGACCAGCCTGCCAAACCTGCCAAATTTGGAAAAATTTTCATAGTATTTCCGTATCCCGGAATCTATGACATACACCTGGTCAGCGCCGCCGGCCATTTGCTCCTTCAGTTGTTGATAATACGCTTTGATGTGCTCCAGGGCCCTCACGACAGCTGGATCGCCATCGATCGTATCGCGGTGCCAAAAATCCTTGTACCCACGAAGATCCCGGATAACCGGATATACGTTATTAATTTCATAAATTGCACGGGCGCAGGCGAGTACGTCCTCGCGCGGAACCGCCCAAATTTTTTCCGGCGATCCAGTTTTTGCGATGCCAGCGCGGCCCAGCATGAGATGGTCCGCAACCGGCCCTCCCATAGGCTCGCCGGTTTGGCGGTCAAAATCGAGCGGCGCCTGATAATATCGGATTTCCTCGAGCCCTTCTTCTTTATCGAGGAAAAGCCGCCCTCCGCCATGGTCTTTTTCAAAATTCCTTTCATTTGCCGGCACTACTTCCCCGACGAAATATTTGAGCGGCTCTCCCCTCTGCTGCGCCCGGCTTTCTCCCCAGGAATAGAAATCCGCATACAACTCCGGCGCTAGGCCCAGGCGACGGTATGCCGGATCTATGACAATGTAGTGACCGAAACCGACGCTCCACCCAAGCTTCTTCCCGTCTTCTCCTGCTGCCGACGAACTAGTCGCCTGCATTCCGCCGACAACTTCGCCCGATTCATTTTTCAGGATTTTTACATAAAAATCGAAATTCCTCTCATGCGGCTTCCTGTCGTTTTCCCGCAGAGCATTTCTCTGGGACTCAATCGTATCGATTTCATCCGCTTCAAAAGAAGATTCAAGAAAATCATGAAACTGGGTAACCTCTTCCGCTTCCGGGCTCTTCACTTCCTCAAGGTAAAAGCGCATCCCGTTCTCGCAGGTTATCTCCAGCCTTCCGTCCGTTAAAAGCTCGCGACTGCGGATTTTCCCCTCATTATGTGAATGTATTTCTTCCGCAACCTCAGGCGCGTGCTGGTATGTTTCCATTCTCATAATTTTAATCCGTTAAATGAATTAAAAGGATTGTTGGGTTTGAGGTTTTTTTACCGCTAAACGATACCGATACGAGCCGCGCAAACGCCGATTCTACAGATATCCTATTTCGGTATATTCTCCCAATCCTGAAAAAACTTCTTCACCCCTTTGTCCGTTAATTCATGCCGGTACATCTGTGACAGGATTTTAAACGGAACGGTAATAATGTCAGCACCGGCCAAAGCCGCCTCTTCCACGTGCTGTACGCTGCGGACCGAGGCAACCAGGACATTCGTCTTGAAACTGAAATTTTTAAATGCCTGAACAGTCTGACGTACTAGTTCCATCCCTTTTTTCCCGGCATCGTCCAGGCGACCGACGAACAGACTGACCATAGTCGCTCCGGCCCGGGCCGCCAGGAGTGCCTGAGAGACGGTGAAAACCAGCGTCACGTCAGTATGGATCCCCTTTGGTTCCAGCTGGGTTACGGCCTGCAGGCCCTCATCAGTCATTGGAATCTTGACTACCACATTTTTTGACAGTTTGGCTATAGCCCTGGCTTCATTAACCAGTTCATCTGTATTCTGCGAAACCGCTTCTATGCTGACTGGCCGGTCCTTGATCAGGGATAAGATGTCATGCACCGTTTCGCCGAGTTTGCGGTCAGCCTTGGCCAGCAGGGTCGGATTGGTAGTTACGCCGTCGATGAGTCCCCGCTCTTCAGCCCATTCAATTTCTTTGATAATGGCCGTGTCGATAAAAATTTTCATATTGCTGATTTAGTTAAAGGTTAAAAGTTTAAGGAAAGAAGTTTGGTAATCAGTTGAAAGTAATAAGAAAACAATCCTATAACGTTCAACCTTTTTCTATACTCTCTTCCTTTAACATTCAACTTATTACATCGTTCAGATTAATTGTTCTTGTAATTTCAATAAATTTTCCGGCACTTTTCCGTCTTTGAAAAGCGCCGACCCGACGCAGAACCAGTCTACGCCGGCACTGACCAGCTGGCCGATTGTCTGCTCATTAATACCGCCGTCCACGCCGATCAGCGTCCGGGTATCCATATCGCGCATCGCCTCAGCTTTCACAACGACTTCAGGATGATACTGTTGGCCTTGACGGCCAGGATCCACGGCCAGAAACAGCACCAGATCAACCAGGTCAATAAATGGTTCAATTGCTTCGAGCGGCGTTTCCGGTTTCAGTGCCAAACCAACCTGATACCCGGTTTCTTTCAATTCTTCAATTAATCCTTCTGGCTCGGGTACGGCCTCATAATGAAAAATAATCCTTTCAAACTTTTCCTTGGGCAGGTACGGTAGCCATGCTCTTGGATCCTGAACCATGAGATGGACCTCTAATCGTAAATCAGTTTGTAACAACTCTAATTCCTCTGGTTTTATAGAAAGGGTTTCCACAAATTTTCCATCCATTATATCAATCTGTGCCCATTCAACCAATCCAGAAAGCATGCCGAGTTTTTTATTCAGCTCAATAATGTCGTTAGTCAATATAGCTGGGACTATTGTGGCCATCGGTCAATTGTTTTAAATCTCCGTACACGTCGGGATAGCGGCTGGAATTTGGTCACCAACCACGTCGAAATAATGCCTTTTAGCGCTTGCGGATCCGTCATCCATTTAGACAGGCACAGAATATTAGCATTGTCGTGCGTTTTACTATAGCGAGCCTGCAAAGCATTAAAAACTGATACCGCCCTAACTCCCCTAAGCCTGTTTGCGGCAATGCACATGCCATATCCGGCGCCGCAAACCAAAATGCCTAAATCTTTTTTTGATTTTCTTACAATTAATGCCACCTTTTTGGCAAATTCCGGAAAATCATTTTTTACTTTATCCGAATCACAGCCCAAGTCAGAATAAGCAATTTTTTTTGAAGACAAATAATTTTTTACTTTTTCTTTAAGTTTATATCCAGCGTAATCTGACGCAATATAAATCATAAATAAATTTCCAATTTTAATATTCACTCGGGTCTTCATGTATATCCCGTATTGAACAGGCCAGGATCGGATTCAGGCCTAATTGTTTTGCCCTGGCAATCAGCACGTCACTTTCTGCGCCGGGATTAATGAAAAATTCTTTAGGCTTAACGGCGGCGATATCTTCCAACAGAGTCATCCCCACATCGGACGGCACATACAAACTTACCCTGTCGAGGGGCTGCGGAGCCTCTACGACGCTTGTATAGGCCCGTATATTGGCTATCAACGACTTACTGGGGTTAATGGGATAGACTGTCCACCCTTGCTTGATATATGCACGTACAGCCTTATTTCCGAACTTGGCTGGATTATTGGAGGCACCGATAATTGCGACTGTTGGCATAAAAAATTGACCATTTCTATGGTCTAATTATAACATAAGTAAGTTAAAATTCGAAGCAAGAATTTCGAAATAAATTCTAAATTCGAAATATAAAATTCCAAACAAATTCAATTAACCAAACGAGTAAATATTTTTCGTTTCAATAATTTGTTTTTAAATTTTAATATTGTTTCGAATTTCGGTTTTCGAGTTTAGTGCCTGCATACTATAGACACATCCACAGTAATTCTGCCGATAAAAACATTCATTCCTGCTTAACTCCATCGCTTTCTTAAACCCGTCCTGTTTCTTGAAGTCCGCCATTAGATACGTGATGCCGTATTCTTGTTCTAAAACCCGGCCGATACTATTTAACCGCACGGCATCTTTATGCGGACTGATCGATAGGTCGGTTCCGAATACATTATAGCCATGCTCTTTGGCATACTGCGCGGTTTTTTCCATCCGCATGCGGTAGCACATCGTACATCGCTCTCCCCGTTCCGGGTCCTGTTCATGGCCTTTGGTCAACACAAACCAACGGTCCTGATCCGGAAGCAATTCAATAAAATGAATGCCATGTTTTTTGCAATAATCCCGCGATTCTTCGAAACGACGCTGGTACTCATCGGCCGGGTATATGTTCGGATTGTAGT
>Ga0265297_10004025_pt1 | contig 24931 bp, 20 predicted proteins | sample Munlanlwell13791_FD_192502 | JGI IMG/M metagenome (GOLD analysis project Ga0265297, IMG submission 192502) | Leachate microbial communities from a municipal landfill in Southern Ontario, Canada - Leachate well 137-91 | ecosystem: Engineered > Solid waste > Landfill > Unclassified | place... | reverse complement strand
ATTTTCGAGAATATTTTTCATCTTTCCGGCCAGCCTAGCTTCATGTTAAAGCATCTGCATAATTTTGATTGGTACTCAAGCTCTTTTCGTCACAGAATCTCCCCGGCGCAGATGCTATCTTGGCTTGAAAAAGGCGGCTTTGGTAATTTCAAAGTGCTTGATACAAATGATTTCCGTACGCGCTCCAGGTGGAGTAGTGTACAAAAAATCAAAGAAAATTTGCTCGAAAAAGGATATTTTTTAAAAGCGACGCTGGGAGTTCGCGCCGTAAAAAAATAATGGAAAAATCTTCATATATTGTTGGTATCCATCAATCGGGGCCGATTGCGTCGGCCGTTATTTTGAAAGACGGCAAACTCGTGGCCGGCTCACCGGAAGAAAGATTTACGCGCGTGAAGCAGGACAAAGCTTTTCCTCATAAAGCTCTCGATTTTTGTCTGGATTATTGTAAAATCTCTCCTGAAAACGTGGATATTTTTGCGATCGGTTGGAACGCCGGCGAAAACGTTGCCATGAAATATCGCGGCGGATTTTCTGATTGGATGCGTTATCCGGGCGAGTGGCTCGCTTCGGTTCCCAATCATCTGCTTCCGCTGTTTGAGCGAGGCGTTAAGCAGGCCAATTCCAGCTTTGATTTTGATAACGGGAATAAAACCAATATTATTTTTGTCGACCATCATGCTTGCCATGCCCAGGCGGCTTATCAGATCTCGGGGTTTGAAGAATGCGCTCTGATGGTGACTGACGGTTGGAGCGAACAAAAGGTGACTTCCTGGATCTATGCGAAAAACGATAAGCTCGAAACCATCAGGACTAAGTTTTTTCCCGAATCTGTCGGTTGTCTTTATGCCGCATTGACCGATTTTTTGGGTTATCGGCCATTCGCTGACGAGTGGAAAGTGATGGGCATGGCGGCTTACGGCAATAAAAAAGTTTTTGCTCCGCAAATGAGCAAGCTGGTCAGAATTTTAAAGGATGGCGATTATGAGCTGGATCTCTCGTATTTCGGTTTTTATAATTTTGATCAGCCGAAATCTTACAGTGAAAAAATGGAAAAGCTTTTTGGCTCGGCCAGGAAGCCAAACGAACAACTTTTAAAAAAGCATTATGATATTGCGGCTGCTGGGCAAGAAATGTTCGAAAGAGTTATGGAAAATAACCTGGCTTTTCTCAGTCGTCAGACTGGATCGAAAAACCTAGTCTTGAGCGGCGGCACAGCCATGAACTGCTTGTTTAACGGATCGGTGGTTCAAAAAACTGATTTTTCCCGTTGCTCGATTGGATTCGCCCCGGATGACAGCGGCAATTCCATCGGCGCGGCGTTTAGCGCGGCGTTGCAGTCTGGCATCAAGGTCCAGGCGCCCGGCCAAACCGCTGCCATCGGAAAAGAATATTCTTCTGAAAAGATAGGGGAGTTGCTTGAAAAATATAAAATAAAAAGTCGCCGCCTGAAAAATCGCGCGGCGGAGGCCGCCGACCTTTTGGCCCGGAACAAGGTCATCGGCTGGTTTCAGGGAAGAAGCGAGTTTGGCCAGCGCGCATTGGGTCATCGTTCCATTTTTGCTTCGCCAAAAAATAAAGAGATGAAGGACAAGTTGAATAGTATGGTAAAATATAGAGAGGCTTATCGGCCATTCGCTCCGATGATTCCCTTCGAAAGATTGAGCGAGTATTTTGAGACGAGAGACAGCGATCAGGTGCGATATATGGAAAAGGCGTTTAAATTTAGAGAACAAGCTATAAAAAAAGTTCCGGCTGTCGTGCATCAAGATGGCACCGGCAGGCTGCAGACCGTTTCAAGGAATGAAGAGCCCCTGCTTCGCGAACTTCTGGATGAATTTGAAGAACGCGCGGGTGTTCCTGTTCTGCTCAATACTTCTTTTAACCTGAACGGCGAGCCAATCGTCAATTCGCCTGAAGATGCGTTGAAAACTTTTTTTACCAGCGGCATCGAAGCGCTATTCATAGAAGATTATTTAATTGAAAAATAAAATGACTTATAAAAGTGATATCGAAAAAGCTAATCGGATCAAAGAGGCGGAAAATTTTCCGGAAGTTATTTTGATCGAGAACAGCAACTGCTGTAATTTGCATTGCACCGCCTGTGACCATAAAAATATTGCCAAATATCGGCCATTCAAGAATATGGAGCTGGCGCTTTATAAAAAGATCATTGATGAAATAGCAGTTGAGAATCCCAAGGCCCGCGTTTGGGAGATTTTTTTCGGAGAACCGTTCCTTGTTCCCGATATCGCCGCGCGCATAAAATACGCGAAGGATAAAGGGTTGAAAGATGTCGTTACCAACACCAACGGCACTTTGATGGATGAAAAAAAGGCGCAGGCCGTGATCGAATCGGGCTTAGACGCGATTTATGTCGGTATCGATGCCGCGAACGAAGAAGACTATAATAAAATCAGGGCGGGAGGCGATTTTTATAAGACCCGTCAAAATATAATCAATTATAAGAAGCTGCTTGATAAATACGGTAAGCCTGAGCAGAAAATTTTTGCCCAGTTCGTGTTGAGCGAAGAGAACGAACGCGGACTCGATGATTTTAAAAAGTTTTGGGCCGATCAAGGCGTTAACGTAAAAATTCGCCCCAAGGTAAGTTGGGGGGGGTTGGTCAGCGCACCAAATCTTTGGCGCAACGAAGAGATTGAGCGTAAGCCGTGCTATTGGTTAATGAAAACAATGAATATTTGCGCTGATGGCGAAGTCGCTTTGTGCTCAGTGGATATGCATTGTCAGGTGAAGTGCGGTAATGCCAAAGAGCTTTCCTTAAAGGAGCTTTGGCGCGGCCAGCTCAGAGAATATCGAAAAATGCATTTGCAGAATCGCTTCGATGAGTTACCGGAACTGTGTCGGGCCTGCCGTGATTGGCAATCGGCTTACGCGGAATATTGTTAATATTGAGCCGTCGATGGTTTAATAAATTATGGTAAATTCGTAATCAAGCATAGCGATTTTAATGTTAATTGACCCCTTAAATAACCGATGACCGGACAGAAGGAACACATACCAGATAAATTTTGCAAAGTGGCAGATTTTCCGCCGATGTTAGTGCTTTGGGTTTCTAATATTTGTAATTCGCGGTGTCCGCATTGTCCTTTTAATTTGCATTCAGAATTAAGGCAGGTCGATAAGAATAAAGTTATGCCGGAAAAGGTTTTTAAAAGGATCGCCTGGGAGGCGGGGCAGTATGGTTCTTTGATCAGAATCACCGGGTTGGGGGAGCCTTTGTTAAATCAGAAAATAATTGATTTGGTTGAATATGCGATAAAGCAAGGCGCCCGGATCGGTTTTATCACTAATGGCGCTCTGTTGAACCCGGAAAAAATAGACCGGCTTTTGAAAGCCGGTATCGACCTGATTGAGGTTTCCGTTGACGCGATGGACAAGAAAACATATTCCAAAATCAGAATAGGACTGGATTTCGATTCGGTTAAGAGAAATATTGAATTATTGATGTCGCGAAAAAGGGAGCTAAAAGCAAAGACTATCGTGGCCGTTAGTGTTATTAACCAACCCGATAAGCTAAAAGATCCTCAGGCAGTTGTCGACTATTGGAAAAATAAAGTCGATACGGTGATTTTCCGCAAATGGATAACGTGGAATGTTTTAGATCAGGCTAATTTTACGGAACCATTTTTAGATAAATCAAAGAGAGTGCCTTGTCCATGGCCTTTTGACAGGTTGCATATTAACAGCGACGGTTTGGCTCTGTTTTGCGCCGATGATTTGAAGCGTAATCATGTTGTTGGTGATGTTAATCGGAAGAAAATTTATGATATTTGGAACGGTAAAAAATTCGAAAGTTACAGAAAATATCATCTTGATCGTAAATTTGACAAAATTGATATCTGCGCCAAATGCGCAGACTGGCCGTATAAGTCATGGAAATATAATTATTTTAAAGTTTTGAAATCAGAAAGAAGATGACCGGCGCTATTTTACAACCGGGTTATCTTCCCTGGGCGGGATTTTTTGATCTTCTATTTCAGTCCGATGTTTTTGTAATTTATGATGACGTTCAATATACAAGAAGAGATTGGCGAAATCGAAACAGGATTAAATTCGGCGATAAAATACACACTCTTACCGTTCCGGTCAATACGGCTGGGACATCAAGAGAGGATTTAAAAATAAACGAAGCTTTGATCAGCTATGGTTTTGATTGGCAAAAAAATCACATAGAGACGATTAAGCACGCATATAGCAAAACTGAGTGGTTCTCAAAATATGGCCCGGGACTATCCGAAATATTATCAAAAAAACCCCGGCTTTTAATCGATTTATTGATGCCAATTATTTATTGGGCGGCTGGAATTTTAGAGATTGAAAGAAAAATAGTTTTTTCTTCCGAGTTGAACATAGACCGTAATTTTAAAAAATCTGACAGGCTGATCGCGATTTGCAAGGAGCTCGGGATAGACAGTTACCTTACGGGAGATGCCGCGCGAGACTATATCTCCGTTGAGCAGTTTAAGCAGGATGATATAAGTGTTTATTTTCACGATTATAAGCATCCGGTTTATAGGCAATTGGGTAAGGAGTTCGTTTCTCATCTATCTATTATTGATGCCATATTTAATTGCGGTCCCGAGGCAAAGCTGCTTTTTGAAAAACGGGAATTTTAACGATTATAAATATAAAAAACAAGTTTAATGAATTTTAATTAAAATTATGAAAAAAACAGTTTTAATCACCGGCGGAGCCGGATTTATCGGCAGTAATTTTACCGGATATCTTTTTAAGAAATACCCCGATTATAGAATTATTGTTTTGGACTGTTTAACTTATGCCGGAGGAATTGATAATTTTGATCCGGAAATGCTGAGAAATAAGGAGCGCTTTGAGTTGGTTTATGGCAATATTTGCAATAATGATTTAGTTGACGAACTTGTTTCTAACGCGGATATAGTTGTTCATTTCGCGGCGGAAACGCATGTTACGCGTTCGATCTATGATAACTTGATTTTTTTTCAGACGGATACCCTGGGGACTCAATCGGTGGCGAATGCCGTATCAAAACACAAGAAAAGAATAGAAAAGTTTATTCACATCTCTACTTCGGAGGTTTATGGCACGGCAAATTCAGATACGATGAAGGAAGACGAGCATCCGCTTTTGCCGATGAGTCCCTACGCGGCGGCTAAAGCCGGCGCCGATAGGCTGGTTTACTCTTACTGGGCCACCTATGATATTCCGGTGGTGATTGTTAGGCCGTTTAATAATTATGGCTCCAGGCAGCATTTAGAAAAAGTAATTCCAAGATTCATTACTAACTGTCTTTTAAATGAGCCGATAACCGTTCATGGCGATGGCAGCGCGCAAAGAGATTGGGTTAATGTTGAGGACACATGCCAGGCGATAGATAAAATCATGAGCGGAGACATAGAAAAACTCAAAGGACAGGTGATAAATATTGGGACAGGCAAGAGTATAAGCATTAAAACAATCGCTGAAATTATTGTGGAAAAAATGGAGAGACCGAAATCGTTAATAACCTATACGGATGACAGGCCGGGTCAAGTTTTTCGTCATACCGCGGATATTGAAAAAGCAAGGAAGCTTTTAGGCTGGCAACCAAAAATTTCTTTTGAAAGCGGCCTGGAAAAAACCATTGACTGGTATAGAAACAATCAAGAATGGTGGGAAACAAGATTATGGATGAGAAAAATTCCGATAATCAACAAAGACGGTAAAAAAATAATCCATTAGACAAGGCATGAAGATAGAGTTTTATAAGCATGATATCAGCAAGGCGGATATCGCGAACTTGAATAAAGTTTTGAAAGGAGTTTTTTTGACGACCGGCGAAACAGTGGCTGATTTTGAAAAAAAATTAGCCCAGTATCTCGGTGCTAAATACGCGGTCGGATTGATGAGCGGTACGGCGGCGTTGCATTTGTCTCTGGCTTATTTTGGCATTGGTTCGGGCGATGAAGTTATCACCACCCCGTTAACTTATACGGCGACCTTGGACGCGATTGAATACGTCGGGGCTAAGCCGGTTCTGGTTGATGTTGAAGCTGGAACCGGTAATATCAACGCTGATTTGATAGAGAGTAAGATAACAAAAAAAACCAAAGCTATTTTGCCGGTCCATTTATACGGTCAAATGTGCGATATGCGAAAGATCAGGAGCCTGGCGGATAAATACGGTTTGAAAATAATTGAAGATTCGGCGCATTGTCTGGAAGGTAAAAGAGACGGCGCCGCCCCCGCTCAGCTAGGGGATATCGCTTGTTTCAGTTTCTACGCCACTAAAAATATTACTTGCGGTGAAGGCGGAGCGATCGCGACTAATATCGCTGATGCGAATGATTGGTTCAAGCAGGCTCGGTCTCACGGTTTAAGTAAAGACGTTTCCGAGCGGTACGGCAAAACGTATGTCCATTATGATAAAGAATTCTTGGGCTTTAAGTGCAATATGAGCAACATCCAGGCGGCTTTGATGCTCGATCAGCTTAAGCGGGTTGACCGGCGGCTTAAGATCAGAGAAAAAATCTGTCAAACATACGATAAATATTTTTCTAAAATAAAAGGAATAACCTTGCTAGGGCTGGAGTCCGATACCGTTTCAGCGCGATACCTATACACAATCTTGGTCGGCAAGAGTCGGCGCGATGCCATAATGCAACAATTGCGGTTGAAGGGCATTAATACGGTGGTCAATTATAGTCCGGCGCACTTGCTGAGTTATTACCGGAAAAAATATGGACTGAAAGAAGGCGATTTTCCGGTCGCCGAAGATATCGGTCTGAGAACCATAACATTGCCGCTGTATCCGAAATTGACCAAAAAAGAGACTGAATATATTATCAAAACGGTAATTGAAATCGTTGGTTGATCGGGGGTGCATATATAATTTTTGATCAGACCAGTAAACTAAAAGCATCTTTGGTAGGTAATCTTAATTAGCCGTCGTTAATTTTTTATGATTGCTTTAATTCTCACCGCATTTTTGTTGCTTGTTTTTTTTGGCATCATATTATTTTTTGGTTGGAATCTATCCAGATTTGTCCTTGGAGAAAATAAGATAGAGACACTGATTCCGCTGGCTTTTATAGTAGGGCATGGAGTCTACTCGTTTTTACTTAACGCACTTTCTTATTTAATTAAAATACAAATAAATTTTTACCTGATATTAATTGGGCTGGCTGCCGCATCTTATTTTTTATACCTTCTTAATAAACGGCAAGAAAAAGTAGAATGGGGAATTGATAAAAAATATAGGAAAATTTTATTTATTACGGTTTTTATATTAATGATCCTGTCCGGGATATCCGGTCTTCGGACAATAGGCGAAACCAGTAGCCTTACTCATCTTCCTCTTGTCGCTACTATCGCCGAAAATAATTTTCCGGTGAAAGATGTTTTTAACCCTAATCTTTACACTTTATATCATTATGGTTGGGGCCTTTTTATCGCCGCTATTTATAAAGTTACCGGTTTGCCCCTTTGGTTCGGCTTCGACCTTTTTAACTTCTTTATTATTGGGACCGTCTTTTTACTAGGTTTTGCGCTAGCAAAAAGTTTTTGTAAGGACAGCTTTAAAGCCTATTTTGCGTCTTTGGCGATGATCTTGGGCGGCAATCTAGTGTTTTTTTATGGATTTAGAGATTTATTCTATTTGTTTAAAAATTATATTTTAAGCCTGCCAACAGAAGCTCCTTTTAGGTTTTTGAGCGGCTTATTTTTAGACGAAGGGAGTACGCATGTGACTACCTTAACAATAGAAAATTTTCAGACCGTTTGGGCGGCCTTAGGCTTTGCTTTAACACTGACGATCATCTATTTATATTTCAGGATAATTAACGATAAAAATAGGTGGCTGAGGATATCATTATTAGCGAGCGTGTTATTTTCTTTTTTAGCTTTAAGCGCCGAAGTATTTTTTGGGGTTCTTGGCATCGTTTTTTTCTTATACCCGTTGTTATATGGTGTTTTTAAAAAAGACTGGGAAGCTGGAAAATTTTTTTTAAAAAGTTCGTTATTGGTTTTGTTTTTAGGGAGCCTAAGCGCAGTTTTGCAGGGCGGGACCATAACCCAGACTGTTAAGGGGTTATTTTTAGATCATAATTATTCGACCGGCAATAATTTTTCAATTACCGCGGAATATCTTTCAAACGGTTTAATCTATACTGGAAAAACAAGGCAATTTTCAACGATCCCCATTTTTAGCTGGGAGATGTTTTTAGGGTGGGGTTTGTTGGCTATTTTTATTATTCCCGTCGCCAGGTATTTTTTTAAAAATTTTTTTCGCGAAGGATTATTTTTTATTTTGCTTATATTCGTTTCTCTTTTTATTCCATTGGTCTTGACAGTTGGCGCCTGGCAAGGGGATTTGACCAGGACTAAATTTTTAGCTTCTTTATTTTGGAATTTTAGTTTTGGTTTATTTTTGGGATGGCTATTTCTATATTTAAAAAATAGGCCGCAAAAAATTCTAGCGGTTTTTCTGGTCTCGATTTTTATTTTTCAGGGAGCGCTATATCTTGTTGTGCAGGCGGCCTTTCCGTCTTTGGAGAAGGGGCAACCCTTAGTGGCCAAGCCTTTCAAGACAGAGATAGAAACCGAAGCTTTTCGTTGGATCAGAGAGCAAACAACTATCAATGATTATTTTTTGATCCCTAACGAAACGCAAGCGGGCACAGATTATAATTCTAGATTCGTTGTTCTTACCGGGAGATTAGCGCCCAATTTTTATAGTAATTTCAAAGAGCAATATGGCCCTGCTAATGCTTCAAAAGAGGCGGCAATTCGATATAAGAGCGTTTTAGATGAATGCCTATCAAGCGCTATCAAATATTTAAATTATCAATATCTTTATGTTGATGGAAGCTGGCCTGAAGGCATAGAGCAAAAATGCTTGGTTAATAATAATTTAGATCTGATGTTCGAAAAATCAAGCGAAAAAAAATCGTAAGGATTTATAAGGTTTTATGATTATAATTATAAAAAGTTTATGAGCAGTTCAATAAAAAAAATAGTCCTTCTTTTGTTATTTTTTACAACGATATTTATCGGCAGTTTTTGTGTCTGGTACGCGCCGGTGCTGTTCAAAGGCCAGGCGCCGTATAAGATAAAGGACTCGCTGGTTATCGCGAAGAATTTTCAGCAGACCGGCGTTTTTGGCTTTGAAAATAAATTAAATGTTTTTTTGGCGCCATCGTTGGTCAAAGATGAGGCGGAAGTTGCCTTAGCCGGCAATAAGTTGACCACTTATTTATATGCCGCCCTGTTCAAGGTGACGGGTCCGTTGTCGCCGGATGTTTTGGTTATTGTTTCTATCCTATTGAATTGTTTGGCGCTATTGATATTCGCCGTGGTTGTCCGCCGCCTTTACGGGTTTGGAGCCGCCGCTTTGTTTTCGGCACTCTACGCGTTAACCCCGATCCTTTGGCAGCAAATCTATTCTATCGGGAGTTATGAATTTGCATTTTTATTTTTGTCGCTTTTCTTCCTGTGTTTTGTTTTTGGCCGCGGTGCACGCCGAGAAAATATCTGGCTGTTTTCGGCCGGGATCTGCCTGGTTTTGGCGGCCTTGGCCAGAGAGGCCTTTCTGCTGCTCATCCCCATTTTATTTTTATATTTTTGGCTCTACCGTTCTCGCCGGCTGCTAATCCCGCTTTTTATTCCGGTAGTTTTAATTCTATCGGTTTTTTACATTCCGTCTTTTTTCAGCCAAGAAGGCGGGAATGTCTATTCAAAATTATTTTTTTCCAACGCCCAGTCGGAAAACAGCTTCCAGGATTTCTCGCTTTACGGCCACTTATACCCGGATCCCTATACTTATCACTTCGAGAGACAGAGTTTTTTGGATAGCTATAATGCCGGAATAAAAAATGCCGGATTTATCGAGTCCTTGCAGCTAAAAAAGGTACTGGGAAACACGGGCGAGGGCGATGTGGCGTTTTGGGAGAGATTGCCGCTGGGCTTGCCATTAGCGGCGCGGCACATAGGTTATTTTTTTTCATTGGAAGAAGCGGGCGGGCCGTTCGTGATGTTTCTGGCGCTAATAGGCCTGTTCTATTTAAGGCAAAAAGACGATGACCTCTATAAGTTTTTTATTTTTTGGGGAATAACAACAGTTCTTTTGCTGTCTTTTGTCGTTTTGGCTTCGCGACCTCATTTGATGGATTTTTCCTGGGCAGTGCCGCTGCTGGCTTCTTTGGGAACATTTTATCTTATTGATATTTTCAAAGAAAAACTTGGCCTATCCACTAAGAATAATCTGATTTTTTCTTTCTTTTCGATCTTCATTTTTGCGTATAGTATTTTTTTAGCCGACCATGTGGTGTTCGGCAATGTCTATAACGGTAACGCCGCGAGGATGGATTCTTATCTTGCCCAGATAAAAAGCCGCGATATAAATCCTGATCAAGTTATTGCTTTCGGTTCAGATACTCAAGATGCAGTTTTGTTGAATTATCTGGCGGAAAAGTCGATTGTTATCTTCCGCGAGGCAACTGTGAAAAAGCTGCTGGCGGAGAATAAACTTAAGGATGCTTTCGCGGACTTCAAGGTCGGCTATATTATGGCCTATGACGGCGAATTGTCTAAAAAGATCACCGGGTCATCAGGCGCCATAAATCTGACCGACGGCCTCTCGCCGGCCGGTGAGCTGAAGATTTCTCCTTTAAAGTCGTTTATCCTTAATCTGGTCAGATAGGGTCAAATATATGAACAATATCTCAAAGAAGTGCGTTTTTATTTATGTCGGCCAGACGGATATGGATTATATGCTGGCCAAAAAGAGGGACTATGGGATAAAGAGAGAGCCGCAGATCGGCTCGGCTTATTTGGCTGCCGTGGCACGAGAGCGCGGGGTGGAGCCGGAAATCCTTGATTTTACCGTCCAATCCCATAGCAAGGAATGGCTGGCTGATTATGTGGCGGCCCTGGCGCCGTTGTTTGTCGGCCTCTACGCGGCCGCGGCCATAAAAGATAATTTGGTGGAATTCATAGAATTTCTCCATCAAAGGTTCCCGGACCTGAAAATATTCGTCGGCGGGCCGGATGTTTATGATTTCGCCGCCTATCTTAACGCGGGCGCTGACGCCTATTGCTTGGGCGAAGGCGAGCGAACTATGGCGGAATTGATCGACTACGCGGCCGGTAAAAAACGGCGGAACGACATAAAAGGGATTGCTTATAAAGAAGGCGGACAGATAATTTCCACGCCGCCGAGGGAGTTGATAGAAAATTTGGATGAGCTGCCCGTTCCGGCCTGGGATAAATTCGATCTGAACAATTATTACGACTATCATGTTTTTGACATGCGGCCGCCCCATACATCCATTATGGCTTCCCGGGGCTGTCCTTTTTGTTGCGCTTATTGCGTTTCCCACAAAATTTGGCAGGGCAAGTATCGTTTGCGTTCGGTTGGGCATGTGATGAGGGAGATAGATTATCTGGTCAGGGAGCTCGGGGTCAAAACCATCACTTTTCAGGATGACATCTGGTCGTGGCAGAATGATGGCTGGGCCAAAGAAATATGCCGCGAAATAAAAAACCGGAAGTATGATTTAACTTGGCGGTGCATTTTGCATCCGATGAGTTTTCTGAAAAGCCAAAAGGAAATTTTGCCGAGGATGAGAGAGGCCGGTTGCACATCCATAAATACCGGTTTGCAATCCGCTTCGTCTAAGATATTGCGGAATATAAAAAGAAGCCCCGCGGAACCGGAGGCCTTGGCTAAATTGATAGAGGTGATGAAGCAAGAAGACATTTTGAACAGTACGGCTTTCATTTTCGGCTTGCCGGGCGAGACCGAGGAGACCATCGAGGAATCTATCCGTTATTCTTTGAAAGTGAAACCGACCTTCACGGCTTTCTATGTGCTGTCCTTATTGCCGGGTTCTGATATCTGGCAGGCGAAAGAAGAAGGGAATTATCAGTCCTTGCCCAGGGAGCTTTTGGATAAAAAATGCAAAGAGGCCTCCCGGCGTTTTTTCACGAATCCGGCAGTAGTTTTCAATATCCTCAAATTTATGCTGAAAAGGAATCCGGCCTGGCCCTTGCTGGCTTTAAGGCACCTGGATTATATGTTTGATCTTTCCGGCCTTTCCAAAGTTAAAAGTAAAAGCATAAAATAATCTTTATACCATCGGTTTTTTGAACCAGGCATAGAAGCAGATCAGAAAAAGGCCGAGATAATTGAAGGTTATCAGCAGCGAAAAAAGGACGATAGTTTCTTTATTTAATCCCAGCGGTAACAGAAAAAATAATAAAGCGGCTTCTCTGGTGCCGATGCCCAGGACCGAGATCGGCAAGAGGGCTGCCAAAGTTATCAGGGCGGCGGAAAAAGCTAAGTAGAAAAATCCGATTTGGCTATTGATGCCGACGCTGACCGCGATAAGATAGATCATGAAAAAATAGATGAACCAAGTGAAAGCGGTCAGGATCAACAGGTAGAGGTCATCTTTTATCTTGAATTTCTTGAGTTCTTCTATAGTCCTCAGGGTCAGCTGGCGTAGCCGGCTATTTTTTTTAAAATAGACGAAAGAGAAAAGAATGATTGCCGACCCGCCAACGAGCAAGGAAAATTGAAAAAGAGCGGGGTAATTGACGGCCAGACGCGGGACCAGAGGCAAGAAAGGAAAAGTGATCGCTAAGAACAAAGCCACAAAAACCAAGTCGGAGACCTTGTCAAAGAGGACGCCAAAAACCGCTTGCCCGAAAGATCGGTTATCTTTTTTCAGGTAGAGAACCTTGCTGGCATCACCCAGACGGCCTGGCGTGACCAATCCCAGCAACAGGCTGGAGTTATAGATATAGAAAGCGTCCTTAAAAGAATAGACGATGCCTTGAATTTCCAGGATCTTTTTCCATCGGTAGGATTTGAGCAGCGCGACGGGCAGATATAAAACAAGAGCCAAAATATAATACCAGATATTTATATTGGGAATTATTTTAACGAGCTCGGCAAAATTAATATCTTTCATAACCCAAACAAAGATAGCCAGGCCGATGAGCAGATAACTTTTTTTAAGAAATTTTTTTAGCATAATTATTGTCGGTTAACATTAGTCGTTTTTTTGCCTAAAACGCCGGAAAGATTTAATAAATACTTGGTGTGGCCCAGGGCCCGCAATATCCATTTAGGATTTGTTTTCATGATAGAAAAGAAGGTGTTAAAAAAGACGCCGGGATCAGTATAAAAGCGCCGGGCGGCTTCTTTGCATCTTTTTTGAACGATATCTTCCGGCAGGCCTTGGAATTTTCCTTGCTTTTGGTCTTGCCAAATATCCGAGCCGGTCAGAATAGACAGAGCATAGAAGCCGCAAAAAGTCGGCTTGACCTTTATCGCAAACTTGATATTTTCTTCAATGGTTTCTTCGGTTTCGCCCGGCAGGCCGAAAATGAAGTCAACGCTGTTTAGCAGGCCGGCTTTTTTTGCCTGGCTGACCAGGTTGGCTAAAGCGGCCGGTTGTCCCGGATCGCGATGGATATTTTTCAAGATCCTGGCGGAGACGGATTGCAAGCCGATGGTCACGGAGGTGCAGCCAGCTTTTTTCATTAACGGGAGAATTTTATCGCGATTATTTAAAAAGCTGGTTGGGTGTAATATACACCGCCACTTTAAATTATATTTTCGGTTTATCAATTTTTGGCAAAATTCCGTGGCCCAATCAATATCTAGCAATGCCCAGATATCATCTTGGAATTTAATGTATTTAACGCCGCGTTCTTGCACCAAATAATCGATTTCCGCCAGAACATTATCTGGGGAGCGCCGCCGGCAAACGCCACCCCAAAGTTTATTGGAAAGGCAGTAGCTGCATTTAAAAGGGCAGCCGCGCGAAGCCATGATAGTGGCGTAGGGCTGGACCATATCAAAAACATGATAATCGTAATAGTTATTTAGGTCGAACTTATCCCAAGCCGGAAAGGGGAGCTCATCAAGATTTTTAATAAACTCTTGCGCTGGGGTCTGATGAAATTTGCCGGCGCCGTCTTTATAAGCGATGCCTTTAATCTGGTGTTTTTCTTTTTTCCCTTGGCACCAGTCAAGCAATTCTACAATGGTTCTTTCTCCCTCTCCCAGGCAGTAAATATCCGCGCCGGCTGTTATGTATTCTTTGTGCTCAAACATATCCGGCCCGCCAACGAATATTTTCAGGTCCGGGAACCTTTGCCTGGTTGACTGCAAAAAACTGATCAGGCATTCCTTGATGGCCGCGGCGGCGTAGAAGCCGACAAAAATCGGATCAGTTTTCCCAATATAGTCATTTAGCGATTCTTTGGTGTGGGGATGAATTGTCAGGTCTAAAATTTCCGAGTCAACATTTTGTTGTTGCAAAACAGCGCTAAGATAAGCAAACCCGATCTGGGGTTCCCGTTTCATGCCATAGTCCCTTTGGCCGGCCAAAGTGAAGCCCATATCCGATTGTCCGACATAAACAAAAAGGCATTTATTGTTTGGCATGCTAATTTTTTTTAAATATTATTCTGATAAGAATTCTTAATCCTTCCAGCAGAGTTTTTATTCCGTCTCGGGAGGTTAATAGGCGCAGTTTTCTGATAATGTATTTTGGCCGGAGGTAGAATTCCCGGAAAGCGCGCTTTTGCCAGTATATCAGGCGCTCCTTGGAAATATTCTTTTGCACAAGGATGGGAGAGGCGTTGGTCAGCGGGGCGAACTCTTCCCAGCGGGTCCGGCTGTTGATACTGCCGAGGCGCTTAGCGATATCATAAAGATCGGTGCCGGGGAAAGGGGAGGTGATGAAAAAGGTGGCATTATCCAGTGGCAGGTCTTTGGCAAAGGTCAGTGTCTCTTTGATGGTCTCTTCTGTTTCGCCCACATTTCCCAGCATGAAGCTCGCATGGACCGCGATATTGCTGTTGGCGACATCGGCAACCGCTTGGCGCGCCATGGCCAGCGTGGTGTTTTTGCGCATTAAATTAAGGATATCTTGAGAACCGCTCTCCAAGCCGAAAGATATCTTTTGGCAGCCGGCCCGCTTCATAATGGCCGCCAGCTCCTTGTCTATGGTATTAGCCCGGGAAAAACAGATCCAGGAAATATTAAGACGGCGGTCGATCAGTCCCTGGCATATTTCTATAACGCGAGCGCGGTTAGCGGTAAAAGTATCATCAAAAAAATTAAATTCTTTTAAGTTGTATCTGTTAACGCATTCTTCTATCTCCGCCAGAACATTTTGAGCCGAGCGGAAGCGCAACCGGCCTTGCCAGACCACGCGGGAACAGCAATGGATACAATTAAAAGGGCAGCCGCGCGAAGTTAAGATGGGAGTAGCGTTCTCCTCGCTAACTTTTTTGGTTGGCGCGGAATAATAAAGCGGTAAGTCGAATAGATCTCGCGCCGGGAAAGGCAGAGCATCCAGGTCATTGATGAATTCGCGCGGCGCGTTGAGGATGATCTTTTGGCCGGCGCGCCAAGCCAGCCCGGATATTTTTGAAAGGTCAGTTTGTTTTTGCTTCAGGGCTTTGATCAGTTCATAAAAAGTTATTTCGCCTTCGCCGATGACCGCAAAATCGGCGCCGGTTTCTTGGAGGGATTCGTTCGGCATGACCGTGGGATGGATACCGCCCAGGATCACTTGGCAGGCGGGCAAAACTTGCTTTATCAGGGCGGTTAGGCGGCCGACATGGGCCATGGTCGGCGTAGGGCAGTTGAAGCCGCAGATATCCGGGCTATATTTTTTTATCCGGTCTTTTATCTGGTCATAATTCAACCCTTCCACTTCCGTGTCCAATATTTCTATTTGGTCGTCGCTTTTTGAACGCAAATAGGCCGCGATGTAGGCCAGTCCCAGCGAAAGCATATGCCCGCCGGATTCTTTCATGCCTTCAAAGTTGGTGTAGGGAGGGACGATTAAAAGTATTTTCATCCCGTTAGAAGCAGATCGCGATCTGAAAAATCACGAGCTACGACGGATTTAGTATTATTATAAAGTGATATGTAAATTCTGTTTTATCCTGGCGCAATCGCGGCTTCTAACGGGATTCATGCGAGTTAAATTTTTTGGCAGATAAAAATGTGTCGCAGGCCCAGAAAGTCAACGATAAAAGCAGGCAAAAATTTTTCCAGATACTCACCCAGCTTTATCAGTTTTTTGGGGCCGCCCGGAATTAAAATGGTGGTTTGCCGGGCGAGGATCTTAAAATTATTTTTGGCCAGTTGCTCGGACACGAATTTTTTCCGCAAAAAAGTGTGCGGGCCTTCGCTATGGTGGAATTTGAAGACGGCCGCTAAGAAATGGACGGCTTCCCATAAGATATTTGGCATAGTTAGAACCATGATGCCGCCGGGCTTGATAACGCGCCCCAGCTCCTTCAGGAAGACCTCGGGTTGGGCGATATGTTCGATGGTTTCAAAAGACAAGACAGTATCGAATTGTTTATCAGCGAAGGGCAGGGGCCAATCCGTAAAAAGAGATAATTCGTGCTCAATGTTTTTGTCTTTGAGGTGTTGGTGGCAGATATCCAGCATTTTTTGGGAAACATCGGCGCAGACGACATCCGTAATTTTACCGCGTTCAAAATAGTAAGCTGTGCCGTTGCCCGTGCGGCTGCAGATATCCAGGGTTTTGCCGGGCTTGAGGTTCGGATAGAGCGCGAAGCCGTCGACAAAGCGGCGGAAATAAGAGTAGGTCCGTTCGTTGATGTCGTCGTAGTCCGTGGTGGCGTCCCAATGCGCGCCGACTTCCCGGAGCGTCCAGTTTTTTTGCCGCTGGTATTTGATTTCTTGTTTTAACCTTAAGAAAAAGTTATCCATTTGAGCCAGATCTTTTTGTTTAAGAAAATATTATTTTTAAACCGGCCTTGCTTTTTTTAATAAGTTCGCCCAAAGACCTTATTTGAAGAAGCTGTTTAAAAATGTAGCCGGGCCGGACATAAAATTCTTTATAAAATCGGGTTGAGAGTTCCCGCAGCTCTTCTTCGGATAAGATCTTAGTCCAGTGGGGCGTTTGGAAATCCCGTTTGGGGTGGCGGGCAAATTCCAGCCAGTAGTCATTGGATATCTGGCCCGTGGCCAACGCGTCGAGATATATCTTAGTTGCCGGAAAAGGCGTTAGCGTGGTCACCTGGACGAAAGCAGGGTTCAGTTTTTTGGCAAATTCAATGGAGGCCAGAATGTCTTCTTTGTTTTCTTCCGGCGCGCCGATCATAAAATAAGCGAAAGTGGAGATACCGATCTTCTGGGTTAGGCGGAAAACAGCCAAGGCCTGGTCCAGGTGGATCCCCTTGTTCAGAACTTTCAGGATCTTTTCAGTGCCGGCCTCAACGCCGTAGTGGATGCGTTCGCAACCGGCCGCTTTTAATTTGGTCAGCACTTCTTCGTCCACGGTATTAACGCGCGCCCTAATGTCCCAAGTGAATTTTAGGCCGCGCCGCTGTATTTCGTCGCAAATGGCAATAACGCGCTGGCGGTCAACGGTAAAAGTGTCGTCGTAAATGAAAATTTCTTCGATGCCCATTTTTACGCATTGCGCCATTTCGTCCACGATGTTTTTAGCCGAGCGGGCACGGAAGAACCGGCCCATCGTTGGGCGGTCGCAAAAAGTGCACTGGTAAGGGCAGCCGCGCGAGGTGAACATGGTGGTGTGGGGTGTTTTTTTGGCCAGGAGATTGGTGTATTTTTTGTAGGGGACAAGATGGCGCGCCGGGAAGGGCAGGGAATCAAGGTCCTTGATGAAGTCCTGGACTCCGGTATTGATGAATTGGCCGTTATGCTTGAAGGCCAGATTTTTTACCATTTTCAATTTTTCCGGTTGATTGATGTTGGCGAGCAATCCAGCCAAAGCCGCTTCGCCTTCGCTCAAGATGGCAAAATCAACACCCGGCAGGTCCAGGGTTTCTTTGGGGTAGATGTGTGCGTGCGGTCCGCCCAGAGCCACTTTAATAGTTGGCGATATTTTCTTAACGATTTTCACGACTTCCAACACATCAAAAATGGTAAAAGTCATAATGGTCATACCCACTACATCCGGCATAAATTCCCGGACCCGTTCTTCTATCTGTCGGTAATCCAGCTTTTCAACTTGCGTGTCCAGAACTTTTATCTCGAGGCCCGGTTGTTTTTCCAGATACCCGGCCAAATATAAAAGACCCAGCGGCGGGTCGCAACCTCTCTCTTTTTTTACCAGTTCCGGATTACAACTCAGGATCTCGTTGGAATCAGGCGGGCTGATCAATAGGACTTTCATTTTTTGATTTAGCTGATTATTCCGGCCGCCGGACTATCAGCGCGGCCAGGAGTCCGAAAAACAGCGTTTGCAAAGAAGAAACAAAGAGCAGGGTCACCGAAGTATCCAGGATCTTGGGGAGGAAGACCGCTGAATAAACGGCCACAACAAGGCCGGCCAAAAAAAGCAGTATGCTGATGGGCGCGAAAACTTTCAGGGGGCGGAAAAAGAGGGCGATTTTCAGAATAAGATTGATGAAGTTGTAAAAATCCCGCAGGGGCCGGATGCCGGATTTGCCTTGGCGCGGGTGATAATCGATGGGCAAGAATTTGACCGAGTAGCCATGGGATAAAAAAGCGGTCAGCGAGGTCGTGGTGAAGGAAAATCCTTCAGGATAAAGATGCCAAAACTCCAGGACTATCTTTTTGCTGAAAACGCGGAGGCCGCAGTTGATGTCTTTGACTTTCTGGCCGCAGACATAGCCGACCAATTTTTTCAGGATGAATTTGACGATTTTTTGGAGGCCAAGCCACCGGGCATCGTGATTTTTGCCGGTGCGGTAGCCGCTGACCATATCGTAATCGCCGGCGCAATTTAAAAATTCCGGGATGGCGGAGATGGGGTAGGTGCCGTCCGCGTCGATTATCAATATCCAGTCATATTTCGCTTCTTTGATCCCGGTTTTCAAACTGGCGCCGTAACCGCGGTTTTCGGGGTGCGTAAGGACCTTTATGCCGGAAATACTTTCCAATATCGCTTGGCTTTTATCTTTTGAGCCGTCATTGACCGCGATTATCTCGCAGTTGAGTCCGGATTGCCCGAGGCAAGACCTTAGGTCTTCCAGCACCTTTTTCACTATTAACTCTTCATTATGGACCGGCACGACGGCGGTCAAGCCGGTTATCTTGTAGTTTGGCATAAATTAATTTTTAAATTTTTTCACGAAGTTCTTATCGATAAAATTATTCAAGAGTTTTTTCAGGCCGCCGGGCAGGCGATAATATATTTTTCTGGCCAGCCGTTTTAAAAAAAGATTGTCCGGCGCACCGGTTTTTTCGGCGATGTCGGCAAAGGCATTATAACCGACGATCTTGGCCAGGGCAAATTTGCGCGGCATCGCGGTGTCCGGCGAGCCGTCTTTAAAGCCCAGCAGCATCGCGGCGATCGGCTCAAAATATTCCGGAGAGTTAAAAAGTTTTCGCAAATCTTTTTTGCGCGGCAGGTGAGCCACCCAGCAGGCGCCCAAGCCCAGTTCCGCGGCGGCCAGCAGCATATTTTGCATGGCGGCGGCGGCGCTTTGGATATAGTCGGCGTATTCCGTATTGGTGGTGCGGTTATCGTAGAAAACTAAGATTACGACAGGCGCCGATCTGATAATGGCGGATCCGCCCAGGTCAAAGATTTTTTCTTTGAGCAGAGGTTCATCAACCACGACAAACCGCCAGCCCTGGATATTGCAGGCGGACGGGGCGTAAGCGCCGGACTCAATAATTTTTTCTATCAAATCTCGGCTGACGCCTTGAGGGGAAAATTTTCTGATGCTGCGCCGGGATTTTATTAATTCAAAGAAATTCATATTCAATAAATCACATTTATTATCGTCCGCCGCCGGAGAGGATTATTTTGATGGTTTTTAAAGTGATGGCCAGATCCAGCGCGGCCGAGCGGTTTTTGATATAGTAAAGGTCGTATTGCAATTTTTGCAGCGTGTCTTCAACCGAAGATCCATAGGGATATTTTATCTGCGCCCAACCGGTGAGGCCCGGCTTTATGGAATGGCGCACCTGGTAGAAGGGGACGCGGGAAAGCAATTCGTTAGAAAACGCGAACTCTGGTCGTTCTGGCCGCGGCCCCACAAAACTCATCTCGCCTTTTAAAACATTCCAAATCTGAGGCAGCTCGTCCAGCCGCGTTTTGCGCAGCCACTTGCCCACGCGGGTTATCCGTTTATCTTTTTCGTCAGACCATTGGGCGCCATTTTTTTCGGCACTGCCGTCGGGCGCGAGCGCAAGCATGGAGCGGAACTTGGCTATCTTGAATATTTTGTTGTCTATCCCGACCCTTTTTTGCCATATAAAAACGGGGCCGACGCTGTCAATTTTTATCAGCAGAGCGATAAAAGGCGTGAGCACGAAAGTGAAAAACCCGATAATGAGCGTGAAAAAAATATCGGCGCACCTTTTCGCTCCCCCGAAGAAGATTTTATGGCTGTTCATCAGATTCTGTAAAAACCACATTTCGCCGATGGAGGACACCGGAATTTTACCGGTGATTTTTTCATAGAACAACGGCATATCCGCCACCGTAATTTTCAAAGGAATGCATTGATACAGATTCCTGGATAGGTTTTTATCTTCGTGGGGGTTGGCGGTGATGACCACGGTCTGGATTTTTTCCTGGATGATGGTTTCAATGAGATCGTAAAGAATTTTGACATCATCGGCGCTCACGATTTTTTTTATGCGATAGCCGAGCTGAGGATTGGTTTTTATATATTGGACCAGTTCTTTTGTTTCTTCGTTCTGCCCCAGGACCAGAACATTATTCATCAGGCCGGGGCTTTTGATGAAGCGGTTATAGAATTGCCGCCAAAAGAAAAAAAGAACGGCAAAAATGCCGAAGCTTATGAGGAGATTAGTTTTGGGCGCGATGCCGAAATAAGGAATAAAATAGAAAAATAAAATAGCCAGAACGGTGCTGATGACAAGCGCCTTGGTCAGAACAGTGAAGAAATAAAGATTATTGCGGGCCAGCGACAGGTCGTAAAGGCCGAGAATATAAAAAATTATTAAAGAAAAGAAAAAGATCAGGGTAAAAGGCAAAAAATGGGAGCGCCAATTTTCCCGCCAATCGTAGCCGTAACGGATGAGCAGGGTCAGAAACAACGCCAAATAAAGCATGGCGATATCGCCCGCCAAACAAAAAAATTCTTTGATTTTTCTCGTCAAGGCGCTCATAAATAAGAAGGTATTTCCGCTATTTTAATTTTATGATTTTTTGTTGATTTTGGCAAGTTTTTCTTTCTATCTTTATTAAAGATGAGGGACTCATTGAGTTTAAGGAAAAATTTTAGTAAAATGAGGGTATTATAAAAATTGAGCGGAAAACGGAAAGCGGTTTATGGCGAAAAAAAACAAATTTTCATGGTTGGTCGCAGGAATGGTTTTTGGCGGTTTTTTATGCGCGGGAAACGCGCTGGCTTTTGATATGGGTGAGAACAAAACCTTTTTTGTGGATGCCGCTTATGATCTTCTCGGGCGCACGCAAGTTAGCGCCACTCTTTTGCAGGTTGGCGACCACGCTCTGTTTTACGCGGCCAACGATTGGTGGTCCGAATCGGGGCCGGCGGAAAAAGAGGATGCCGGTGCGGCAATTTTAAATTTAGCCGTTGAATTTGATAAAACGATCTATCCCCGGCTGACCAAAGTTTACGGTTCCGAATGGTCGCCGGGCATTGATAACGATCTGCGCGTCGTTGTTTTGATTACCAAAATAAGAAAGGGGGCCGGCGGCTATTTCAATTCGTTCGACGAATATCCGCGGGCGCAGATTGCCAATTCCAACGAGCGCGAAATCCTCTATTTGAATTCTTCATATGCCGCTTCGTCTTCGGCCAAGGATTTTTTGGCGCACGAATTTCAGCATATGATAAACTTTTACCAAAAAGAAAAATTGCGCAACAGCGTGGAAGATGTTTGGCTGAATGAGGCGCGCTCCGAATACGCTTCATCCCTTTGCGGCTACGACAGCCCGTATTCGGGCAGCAACTTGGAACGGCGAGTGAAAGATTTTTTGCGCTACCCGACCGATTCTTTGACCGAGTGGCAAAATGAGTTTTCCGATTACGGCGCAGCCAATCTTTTCATGCAATATCTGGTAAACCGCTACGGCGAGCAGATCTTGACGCGCATGATGAAAACCGAGGCGGTGGGCATCGCCAGCATAGATCGGGCTTTGGCCGACGGCGGATTTTCCGAGCGCTTCGGGGATGTTTTCGCCAATTGGATAATCGCCGATTATATTGACGATTGCCAAATAGGCGAGGGCCAGAAATATTGTTATTTAAGCCCCCTTTTGCCTTATGAGCGGTTGCATGTCAGTCCCCAAATGAGTAATCTTTTGAGCGTACGCGAAGGAACGGAATTTACTTTTTCCGACGCGATAAAGGACTGGGCTGGCCGGTGGTATGAAATATTGCCGCAAGGAAGCGGCCTGAATTTAATGGTTAAAATTCAAGGCGCAGGCGCGGCCAACTGGCAGGCGGCGCTGGTGATCATTGAAAATAATGGCGCAAAAAGCGTCCGCCCGCTGTCTTTCGACTCGGCTCGATTGGCGGCAACTATGGTGGAAAGATTCGGCAATCAGGTCGCGCGCGTAATTTTGATTTTGTCCAGCCAGACAAAAAACTCCAATTTTTCGGCCAGCGATCCGGCCCGCCAATTTTCTTATACCGTTAAAATAACAGCGGACAACCAGCTGCCGCCTTTCTTAATTTCGCCTTTGTCGCCGGAGCCGAGCGTTGCGCCTTTGCCTGAACTGCGGCCGGCGAACCCGAATTTTCCCGACGGTTCCTTAATCCGCGCCAAGGGCGAAGAAAAAGTGTTCATCATAAAAGGAAATTATCGGCGCTGGCTGCAGACGCCGCAAATTCTGTCGGCCTATCCGCATTTGGGGTGGCAAAATGTCATCGAGGCGGCGCCGGAGCAGCTTAATTTTTATCAAGATGCCTGGCTGGTGCGGGCGGACGGCGATGCGCGGGTTTATGAGATCAACGGCGACGGCACCAAGCATTGGTTGAATATGAGCGCGCAACAATTTGCCGATTCCGGCCGGAGTTGGGAGGCGGTATATATAGTAAACGCGAGGGAGCGGGATATATATAGAACGGGAGCGGAGGTGTTAAGATAGAATGACAAATGACCAATTTCCAATGACAAATAAAATCCCAAGCCCAAATGTCAAAAATTTATAGTTTGACATTTAGTCATTAGTCATTGATTTGCCATTCGTCATTAGGATTTTGTCATTATAAAAAACACATAAACATAAATGATTAATAATTTGCAAGAAAACATTAGCTTAGCTTCCCATACCACTTTCCGCATCGGCGGGCCGGCCAGATATTTTGCGGCGGTAAAAACCGCTCAAGAGTTGATAGAGGCGATAAAATGGGCCAAAGAGAATTCCTTGCTGTTTTTTATTTTGGGCGGAGGCAGCAATTTGCTGGCGAGCGATGAAGGTTTTAGGGGGCTTGTCATAAAATGCAAAATGCCGGAGATCGAATATCAAAGAGAAGGCGACAATCTTGTCGCGGTTTGCGGTGCGGGCGCGCTATTTAATAAACTTATCGTGGAAACCGCCAAAGACGGCTTCAGCGGCGCCGAATGGGGCTTTGGCATTCCGGGCACCGTCGGCGGAGCGGTATGCGGCAACGCGGGGCGCTTGGGTCAGGATATCTCGCGGATAGTTGAAGAAGTTACGATTTTAGACGCGGATTTAAATATTAAAAAATTAAGCAAGGCAGAATGCGGTTTTGATTACCGGCACAGCCGCTTCAAAAAAACAGGCGAAATAATTTTGGAAATTAATCTGAATTTTATAAAAAAAGAGCAAACTGAAATAGATGAGATTTTGAACGAAGCCAAAAAAGTCGTCAAGCATTCTCCGCCGTTCCCTTCGGCCGGCTGCATTTTTAAAAATTATCGGACAAAAGGGGAGCAAGATGAGTTGCTGAAAGATCATCCAGAACTTGCTTTGCGCGTGCGCGAGGGAAAATTGGGCGTTGGATTTCTGATAGACCAATGCGGTTTGGCGGGAACGCAAAAGGGCGGCGCCAAAATTTGGGAAGGCCACGCCAACTATATGATCAACACCGGCGGCGCCAAAGCCAAAGATGTTTTGGAATTGATAGCGATAATAAAAAAATCCGTGAAAGAAAAATATGGAATAGAACTGGAGGAGGAAGTCAGATATCTCGGGCTCTAAATGTTAAATTACTAATTTCTAATGCCTAATGAAACAGCCGGTTTCTTAATGACCCAAAATTAGATATTGGACATTGAGATTTTCATTGGAAATTAGACATCAGGATTTAGAAATTTATTTTTTAGTATTTTCTATTGCATTTATTTTTTAGTGTAGTATTATAGAAGTAAGAAAATATTTTTATGAAAATTATTTTCAAAAGCAAAAAATTTATTTTAACTCCAAGCATCGAAGATTATCTTCAAAGAAAAATCAATGGCCTGGGGAAGTTTTTGGGCAATTTTAGCGAAGAGACGATAAAATGCGAAGTGGAGGTCGGGCGCACGACTGGCCGCCACAAAAGAGGCGATATTTTCCGGGCGGAAATCAATTTGAGCGCCGGCGGCAGAATGTTCCGGGCTGAATCGGAAAGGGAAGACCTGTATACCGCTATTGACGAAGTGCGGAACGAATTGGAGCAGGAAATAAAAAAATTCAAAACAAAAAAAGAAACGATTTTCATCCGCGGCGCGCGAAGCATAAAAAAGAAATTCGGGCTTTCTTCGCTGGCGCGCTTTAAAAAACGAGATCCTAATCATTAATCATTAATCACTAATTTATATGGTTCCGAGCAGAGTATTTTTTACAAAAGGGGTGGGAGTTCATAAAGAATATCTGACTTCTTTTGAAATGGCCTTGCGCGACGCCGGCATCGCTCCTTTCAATTTAGTGACGGTTTCCAGCATATTTCCGCCGGGCTGCAAGCGCATTTCCAAAGAAGACGGCTTAAAATTAATTCATCC
>Ga0265297_10004024_pt1 | contig 24932 bp, 20 predicted proteins | sample Munlanlwell13791_FD_192502 | JGI IMG/M metagenome (GOLD analysis project Ga0265297, IMG submission 192502) | Leachate microbial communities from a municipal landfill in Southern Ontario, Canada - Leachate well 137-91 | ecosystem: Engineered > Solid waste > Landfill > Unclassified | place... | reverse complement strand
ATGGCCTATCTGGCCGCGCTGCCCAAGGCGCCGTCCAACTATCATCCGGTGCGCCAGCACGACGCGGCAGTGAAGCGCCGCAACTGGGTGCTCGACCGCATGTATGAGGACGGCCGCATCACCCGCCAGCAGTGGGAGGAGGCCAAGGCCTCGGCCCTGACCGTGCGCGATCCGAGCCAGGGCAACACCACCAAGGCAGACTATTTCGCCGAGGAAGTGCGGCGCGAGATCGCATCGCTCTACGGTGAGCCGGCGCTTTATGAGGGGGGCCTCTCGGTCCGCACCTCGATCGATCCCCATCTCCAGGCGATCGCCGACCGCACGCTCCGCGAAGGCATGATCACCTACGACCGCCGCCACGGCTGGCGCGGCCCGATCACCCGCATTCAGGCGAACGCGGACGGCTGGCTCGCCGCGCTCCGCGAAGTGCCGGCCCCGCCCGGCCTGGTGGCGCCCGGGATCGCACCGTGGCAGCTCGCCGTCGTCCTCGCGGTCGACGCCAAGGGGGCCACCATCGGCCTCGGCGACGGCTCCAGGGGCCAGATCGCCATGGCCGAACTGGCCTGGGCGCGCACCGTGCTGCCCAACCAGGGCTATGGTGCCGCCCCCCGCAAGCCCTCGGACGTGCTGGGCGTCGGCGACGTTGTCGCGGTCGAGCCGCTGAAGGCCGGGGGCTATGGCCTGCGCCAGATCCCCAATGTCGGCGCCGCCTTCGTGGCGCTGGATCCCCATACCGGCCGCGTCCTCGCCATGGTCGGCGGCTGGTCCTACAGCGAGAGCCAGTTCAACCGCGCCACCCAGGCACTGCGCCAGCCCGGCTCGACCTTCAAACCCTTCGTCTTCGCGACCGCGCTGGAAAACGGCCTGACCCCCTCGACCATGGTGCTGGACGGTCCGTTCCAGGCCGACCAGGGGCCGGGCCTGCCGCCCTGGCGGCCGGACAATTACGAGCATAATTTCATGGGGCCGATCACGCTCCGTGTCGCCCTCGAACATTCGCGCAACCTGGTCACCGCCCGGCTCGCCTTCTATCTCGGGATGGAGAAGGTGAAGGCGCTGGCCGAGCGTTTCGGCGTGGTCTCCGACATGCCGCCCTATCTCGCCATGTCGCTCGGCGCGGGCGAGACGACGCTGATGCGCATGACCGCGGCCTACGGCGAATTCGTCAACGGCGGCAAGAAGATCACGCCGAGCCTGATCGACCGCATCCAGGACCGCCGCGGCCGCACCGTGTTCAAGCACGACATGCGGCCCTGCGACGGCTGCACCGACATCGCCTTCAACGGCCAGACCCCGCCCGCGATCCCCGACACCAGGGCCGAGGTGATCGACGCCGGCACCGCCTATCAGATGGTGTCGCTCATGCAGGGCGTGGTCGAGCGCGGCACCGGCGCCCGGGTGCGCGCGGTCGGCAAGCCCCTGGCCGGCAAGACCGGCACCTCGAACGATTCGAAGGACGTGTGGTTCGTCGGCTTCTCGCCCGACCTCGTGGCCGGCGTCTTCTTCGGCTTCGACCAGCCGCGCTCGCTCGGTGCCAAGGAGACGGGTGGCCTGGTCGCCGCGCCGGTGTTCCGTGATTTCATGAAGGAAGCGCTCGAGGACAAGCCGGCGACTCCCTTCCGCATTCCGCCGGGGCTCCGGCTGGTGCGGGTCAATCCGTCGACCGGGGCGCCTGCGGCTCCCGGCGAGCCGGCGATCTTCGAGGCCTTCAAGCCGGGCACCGAGCCGTTCGGCCCGCGCCCCGTGCTGGACGGCACCAACGACGGCGCCTTCTCGCTCGACGGCGGCGCAACGACCACCGATCCCGATTTCCTGGGCGCGATCGGCGCCCCGGCCGCGCCCGGCACCCCGGCCGCGCCCAGCTCTTCCGGCGACAGTTCGACCGGCGGTCTCTATTGATCCCGAGGGGGGTTCCCGGCTATATCGGGCCTCCCTTTCAGGACCGTTGGACCCATGCGCGCGGACATCGAATCCCTCAACGCCGAAATCAAGCAGTCGCTCGAGCTGCTGAGGAGGCATCTTTGACTGGGACGTCGCCAACGTCCGCCTCGCCGAACTGAACGCCCGGGTCGAAGACCCGAGCTTGTGGAACGATCCCGCCGAAGCGCAGAAGATCATGCGCGAGCGCACCCGCCTCGATGATGCCATCGGTGCCTACCGCCGCCTCGAGGCCGAGCTCACCGATACCGTCGACCTCGCCGAAATGGCCGAGGCCGAGGGTGACGAGGGCATGGTCGACGATGCCGTGGCCAACCTCCGCCGCGTCCGCGACGAGGCGGGCGAGGCCGAAGTGAAGGCCCTGCTCTCGGGCGAGGCCGACGGCAACGACACCTATCTCGAAGTCAATGCCGGCGCCGGCGGCACCGAAGCCCAGGACTGGGCCCTGATGCTGCTCCGCATGTATACCCGCTGGGCCGAGCGCAAGGGCTACAAGGTCGAGTTGATCGAAGACAGCCCGGGCGAGCAGGCCGGCATCAAGTCGGCCACCATCATGGTCAAGGGCCTGAACGCCTATGGCTGGATGAAGACGGAATCGGGCGTGCACCGCCTGGTCCGCATCTCGCCCTTCGATTCGAACGCCCGGCGGCAGACCAGCTTTGCCTCGGTCTGGGTCTATCCGGTGGTGGACGATACGATCGAGATCGAGATCCTGGACAAGGATCTGCGGGTCGACACCTACCGCGCCTCGGGTGCCGGCGGCCAGCACGTCAACAAGACGGACTCGGCGATCCGCATCACCCATATCCCGACCGGCATCGTGGTCGCCTGCCAGGCCGACCGTTCGCAGCACAAGAACCGCTCGCAGGCCATGTCCATGCTGAAAGCCCGCCTCTACGAGCGCGAGCTGCAGATCCGGGAAGAGGCGGCCAAGGCGACCGAAGAGACCAAGACGGCGATCGGCTGGGGCCACCAGATCCGTTCCTATGTCCTGCAGCCCTATCAGATGGTCAAGGATCTGCGCACCGGCGCCGAAACCTCGGACACCCAGGGCGTGCTGAACGGCGACCTCGACCGCTTCATGGCGGCGGCGCTCGCGGCCCGAGTCGAGGGCAGCGGCGGCGCCGAAGTCGCCGACCTGGACTGATCCGGCTCTCGCCGCCGCCCGGCAAAGGGCGGCAGCGGTCAGGGATTGGTGACGATCAGCGAAGGCTTGGCGCCTTCGGCCGGCTTGGCCGGTTCGGCGGCGGCGACCGTGGGCTTGCGCTTCAGGTTGCCTTCGATGCGGGCGCCGGCCTCGACCCCGATGCTGTCGTGCAGGATGTCGCCCGCGATCACCGCGGTTGCTGCCAGTTCGACCGTGTCGGCGACGATGCGGCCTTCGACCCGGCCCCTGATATGCACCGTGTTCGCCTTGATCTCGCCGATGATGACGCCGTCCGGGCCGAGGGTCAGGCAGTTGCAGGCGAGATCGCCCTTCACGGTGCCGTCGACCTGGATGTCGCCGGTCGAGACGAGATCGCCTTCGATCGTCAGCCCTTCGGCGAGAAGCGACGGGGGCAGGCTGCTGCCGCGGTGCCTATCGCTCCGCGATGCCTTCGGGTTGCTCTGCTTGTCCTTGTTGAACATGGCTGCCGGCCTCGATGAAGGGCATGGGGTCGCGGGGAACGGTGTCGAACATCACCTCGTAATGGAGGTGTGGGCCGGTCGAGCGGCCGGAACTGCCGAGTTTGCCGACCACGTCGCCCACATCGACCTTGTCGCCGACATGGACGTCGATCGCGCTCAGATGGGCGTAGCGGGTCTGTAGCCCGAAGGCGTGGCGGATCCGGACCGAACGGCCATAAGCGCCGGCCCAGCCCGCTTCGACCACTTCGCCCGGGGCGGTCGCCATCACCGGCGTGCCGATGGGGGCCGCGAAATCGAGCCCGGGATGGAAGGCGAGGCGGCGGTTGATCGGGTCGACCCGGCTGCCGAAGCCGCTGCGCAGTTCATAGTCCTCGATCGGCCGCGCCAACGGCATGACCGGCAGGGCGGCGCGCAGCGCGTCGAGCCGGGCGATGCCGCTGGTCAGGCGCAGCAGCTTGGCGCTGTCCTCGGTCGGGCCGGCGGCGGCGAGCGCATCGAGGTCGACCATCGGCCCGCCCGAGCCGCCGTCGCTGCCCGAGACGATCTTGTCGAGGTCGATGCCGGTCGGCGTGAGCTGGCCTTCGAGCCGGGTGAGCTGGTCGGTGGTCACGGGCATCAGCCGGTCGACGAGCTGGCCCTGCACCAGTTCGAGGGTGGCGACCTGGTCCTTCAGCGCGGTGGCGCGGCGCTCGGCCTGGGTGATCTGGTCGCGCAGGCCCTGGCTCCGGCCTTCCAGGATGGCGATGCGGTCCTGCGCGACCTGCAGGCTCTCCTCGCCGTGCCAGCGCTCGATGGTGGCATGGGCGAGTTCGAGGGACAGTTGTTCGGCTTCGGTCGCCGCGGCGGCACGGGCACCGGCGGCGGCATCGGCTTCGCCCAGCAAGCGGTTCGCCGTGATGCGGGCCTCGTCCCGCTCGCGGGTGCGAAGGGCCAGTTCCTTGTCGATGGTCTGGCGCGAGACGAAGGCGATCCGCCGTTCCTCTTCCAGGGCTGCGACTTGCTGGCGCAGGCGCCGGGCTTCGGTGTCGCGCGCCGCCATGTCCTGGCGGAGCTGGGCCAGCTCGGCCGCGTTGGCCTCCAGCAACTGTTGCTCGAAAATGGTGCGCAGGCTGGCATGGCCGACCCAGGCGAGCCCGGCAAGGCCTAGGGCCAGGGCAGAGACCTGCATCCTGCGCGACAGGCGCAGCCAGCGCACGCCCCAGGGATCGCGGATCGCGATCTCACGCGGCGCCAACCACGACCGGCGCGAGGGCAGGGGGTGGGATGGCTGGGGTCTGGGCCTGGCGTCCTGCGACATGGGCTATGACGATGTGCGGCAATCGAACATGCCCCCGATTGGCACCAGAACGGAGTTTGTTGTCAACCTCGCAGGCTGTCGCAGACCCGAGCGGTCACGAAAGCGTCACGCCCCGAGCGTGTCACGCCAGGGCGCGTACCGCTTCCAGCACCGCCTCGACATGGCCGGCCACTTTCACCTTGTGCCAGACCTTGGCGATCTTGCCGGCGCCGTCGATCAGGAAGGTCGCCCGCTCGATGCCGAAATATTTCCGGCCGTAGAGGCTCTTCTCGACCCAGACGCCATAATCCTCTGTCACCTTGCCGTCGACATCGGCGCCCAGGACCACCTTGAGGCTGTGCTTGGCGGCGAATTTATCGTGCGCCGCGACCGTGTCGCGCGAGACGCCCACCACCGCAGCCCCGGCCGCCTCGAAATCGGCCAGCCGTTCGGTGAAGCCGATCGCTTCCTTGGTACAGCCCGAAGTGTCGTCCTTCGGGTAGAAATAGAGCACCAGGGGCCGGCCCTTGAAATCGGCCAGCGACAGGCTGCCGCCGCCACCGGCGGGCAGGGTGAAGCCGGGGGCCTTGTCGCCCGGTTGCGGGGCCTTGCTCATGTCGGATCCTCCAGAGGCAGAAGGGCGCCGGTGCCGGCGCCGCTGCCTGGAACATAGGCCGCGGTGGGATCGCCGACCAGCCCGGCGAAAAGGGCGCGGATCGCCGGCTGGCGCGTCGCCAGGGCGGCTTCGAGGGCGGCGAAATCGGCGAGGCCGGCGCGCCGGGCGAGCAGCGCCTTGAGGGCGGCGGGCGCGCTTTCCGGCTCGAAACCGTCGCCGGCGGTCAGGCGCAGGAGGGCGGAGAGCCCGGCCTGGAGCTCGAGCCCCCGGCTCAGCACCGCCGCCGCCTCGGCCGGCAGGGCGCCCGCTTTGGCCAGGCGGTCGATCATCGCCAGCGTGGCGGTCGGCAGTGGGCCTTCCAACTCGCGGGCGGCGATCGCCATGTGGGTCTGGGCGATGAATTCGATGTCCACCAGGCCGCCGGGAGCCAGCTTCAGGTCGAATCCGCCCTGGGGCGGCCGGTCCTTGTCCATGCGGCCGCGCATCGCCGCCATGTCGCCGGTGACCCGGGCTGCGTCGCGGGCGAGGCGCTTGGTGGCGTCCAATGCCGCCTCGACGCGGGCGGCGAAATCGGCCCCCTCGGCCGCGATCAGGCGCGCCCGGGTGAGCGCCAGATGTTCCCAGGTCCAGGCCTCGCCCCGGTAGTAATGCTCGAAGGCGGCCAGCGTCGGCACCAGCGGACCCTTGCTGCCCGCCGGGCGGAGCGCCACGTCGACCTCATAGAGGCTGCCCTCCGCGGTCAGGGCCGAGAGGGCGGCGATCAGTCGCTGGCCGAGGCGGGTGTAGTAGAGCCCGGGGGTGAGCGGTTTCGCCCCGTCCGAGCCCTGGCTGCCATCGGGCACGGCGAAGAGGAAGACGAGGTCGAGGTCCGAGGTCAGGGTGAGTTCCCGCCCGCCGAGCTTACCGAAGCCTAGCACGGCGAAACCGCCGCCGGGAACGCGGCCGTGGGCCAGGGCGAAATTCTCTGTCACGGCGGCGACCAGGCGCGTGATCACCGCCTCGGCGATCAGGGTGAAGGCTTCGGCCGCGGCCTTGGGCGCGATCAGCCCGCGCAGGAGCTGGATGCCGATGCCGAAGCGCCGGTCCGCGGTCCAGCGCCGCACCCCGTCCAGCAGGTCCTGGTAATCGGTGACGTCGCAGAAGGCGGTTTCCATGTCGGCGCGGAGCCGCGCGGCGTCGTCGATCGGGCGGAGCGCTTCACCGCCCACCACGGCGTCGAGCAGGCCGGGGCGGCGGCCCAGGGTCTCGGCCAGCAGGGGAGCGGTGCCCATGATCTCGGCCAGGAGGTCGAGCAGGCTCCGGTTGGCGTCGAGCAGGGAGAAGAGCTGCACGCCGGCCGGCAGGCGCGACAGGAACTGATCGAAGCGGACCAGGGCGGCATCCGGCTCGCCCGTCTTGACGAAGGCGGCGAGCAGCACCGGCGCCAGCCCCTCCACCAGGGCGCGCGCCCGCTCGAGGCGGAAGCAGCGATAGCGCCCGACGCGCCAGCCCGACAGGATGCCGGCCGCCCGTTCCGCCTCCTTGAAGCCGGCCGCGGCGAGCTGGGCGGCGAGGCCTGCTTCGTCCGCCGCCAGGGCCTCGATCGAGCCTGGCGGTGGTGGCGCCTCGCTGCCGCCGAAGAGGCCGGTGAAGCGGCGCTGGATCGCCGCCAGATGGCCGAGCAGGGCGGCGCGGAATTCGCCCTCGTCGCCGTAGCCCATGAAGCGGGCGAGCTTCGGGATCGCCGCCGGATCGGCGGGCATCTGGTGGGTCTGGGCGTCGTCGACCATCTGCAGCCGGTGCTCGAGGTGGCGGAGGAAGCAGTAACCCTCCGCCAGGGCCGCACGGTCGCCGTCGTCGAGCCGGCCGAGGCCGACCAGGCGGTCGAGCATGGCGAGGGTCGCCGGCTCGCGCAGTTGGGGTTCGCGCCCGCCGGCGATGAGCTGCTGGATCTGGACGAAGAATTCGACCTCGCGGATGCCGCCGGGGCCGAGCTTCACGTCCTGGCCTTCGACCGCGATCGGACCGTGGCCGTGGTGTTCGCGGATCCTCTCCTTCATGCGCTGGAGGTCGCGCACGGCGACGAAATCCAGGTGCTTGCGCCAGATGAAGGGGCGAATCGATTGCAGGAAGGCGCGCCCTGCGGCGAGGTCGCCAGCGACCGGCCGCGCCTTGATCATGGCCGCCCGTTCCCAGTTCTGGCCGAGGCTCTGGTAATAGATCTCGGCCGCGTCGGTCGAGAGGGCGACGGGCATGGCGCCGGGATCGGGCCGGAGTTGCAGGTCGACCCGGAAGACATAGCCGTCCGCCGTGCGTTCCTGGAGGATCTTGACCAGGGTCTTGGTCAGGCGAACGAAAATCTCGCCCGGGGTGAGCCGCTTGCCCGGGCGGATCACCTCGCTGTCGTAGAAGACGATCAGGTCGATGTCGCTCGAATAATTGAGCTCGCCCGCGCCGAGCTTGCCCATGCCGAGGATGATCAGGCCCGAGTCCTTCTCGGGGTCGTCGTCATGGGCGAGGGCGAGGTCGCCCGTCCGGGCCGCGGCGCGCAGCAGATGCGCGGCGGCGGCGGAAAGGGCGGCGGCGGCGAGCCGGCTCAACATGCCGGTCGTCTTCAGCACCGGCCAAGCCAGCATGAGGTCGCCGATCGCGGACGCCAACGCCACTTTCGCCTTGGCCTGGCGGAGCCGGCGCATCAAGGCCTCGGTCGTCAGATCGGCGGTAGCAGTCGGGCTCAGGCTCGGCCATACCGCGTCCAGCGCCGCCTCCGGCCCTCGTTCGACGATCTCGAGCAGGCCGGCCGGATCGCGCAATGCGAGGCCAGAGAGATAGGGGCTGTAGGTGCCGAGCAGGTGGAGCACCGGCAAGGCGTCCGGCCCGACGGCGAGGCCACGGCGGCTCGCCGCTTCGCCGAAGGCGTCGACCAGGCGGGCCGCATCCGGGTCGTCGGCCACGGGCGGGCAGGGAGGTTTCGCAGGAAGGCCGTAATTCACGCTCTGCTTCCGGAATTCGGTCACATTCGCGATTCATTGAATCGACGATGTGGTCTAGGCTGCACACGCTGCTTGCTGGCGTCGGCGCCGTCAAGCGGCGGGGCGGGGTGGTGGTTCGGTCCGAAACGAGGCGAGAAATTGGTTCGGCGTGCTTCCCGTCTGACCGCTCATGTGTTGGGTGCGGTCCTTGCGGCCGTCTTGATTGCCGGTATCGCAGTCGGCATCCGCTTGGCCATGGGGCCGATCTCCCTCGGCTTTCTCTCGCCCATGATCGAACAGGGCTTCGCCGGCAATCCCGACGGCTTGAAGCTCGTGGTCGGTGACACCGTGCTGACCTGGAGCGGGGCCGAGAATGACATCGCCCTTCAGGTCGTCGCCGTCGAGCTGCGCGACAGTAACGACGTGCTGATCGCCAAATTGCCCAGTGCCGGCATCGATCTTTCCGTGCAGGCCCTGTTGGGCGGGCGCCTGGCACCGACCGGCATCACCCTCTCCGGGGCCGAAGTGACGATTCGGCGCAATGCCGGGGGTGGTATCGAACTCGGCCTGGGCGGCGCCCAGGCGACGGAGACCGGCTCGCCCGTCGCCGAGGTGATCCAGCTTCTCCGCCGGGGACCGGGCAACAGCCCCAGCCTGCGCCGCCTGGCTCGGCTCAGCCTGTTGCGCACCCGCCTGGTGGTCGACGACGAGGTGACCGGCCGGCGCTGGACCGCCAACAATGCCGGGGCCGAGATCCTGCGCGGGGCCGACGGCGAGGTCAGCCTGGGCCTGTCCGCCTTGGTCGCCAGTGCCGGCGAGGAAATGAACCTGCGCCTGGCCGGGCGGATTCCCAAGGCAGCCGGGTCGGATGCGACGCTCGACCTCGAATTCTCCGGCGTGGTGCCGGCGCTCTTCGATTCGGGCGGCGCCACCCTCGGGGTCGCGGGCGGGCTCCTGATGCCGCTGAGCGGCCGCCTCGGCCTCGTCCTCGATGCGGATGGCACGGCGCGCCGTGCCACTTTCGACGTGACGGGGCGGAGCGGCGGGCTCGACATGCCGGACCTCTTCCCCGACGGCCTGACGCTCGACCGACTCCATCTCGCCGGCAGCTACGACATGGCGGCGGCGCGTCTCGATATCGCCAGCTTCGAGGTGGCGCGCGGGGATTTCTCGCTCTCGGCCAAGGGCGGTGCGCGTTTCGAGGCGGCGGGGCCGGCCCTCGATCTCACCGTCTCGATCGGCCGCCTTCCCGTCGACGATCTCGCCGCGCTCTGGCCGGTGCCGCTCTCGGTCAACGGCCGGCGCTGGGTCTCGCAGAACATCAAGGGCGGCCAGATCCATGACGGCGTCATGCGCCTGGTGGTGCCGCCCGGCGGCTTCGACATGTCGCCCCCGCCGGCCGACATGTTCGTCGGCGATTTCGAGATCGACGGTGCCTCGACCAATTACCTGAACGGCCTGACCCCGGTCAGCGCAATCAAGGCCAAGGCCCATATGACGGTCGACGCCATCGACGTGGCGATCCAGTCCGGCCGGGTCGACATGGGGCAGGCGGGCATCGTCAATCTCGATCAGGGCAGCGCCCGGGTCACCGATTTCAACAAGCAGGATCAGATCGGCGACATTGCCTTCACGGCCAGCGGGCCGGCGCGGGCGGCGCTCACGCTGATGAACATGGCGCCGCTCGGCTATGCCGCCAAGCTCGGCATCGATCCCGCCACGGTCGAGGGCACGCATCAGACCACGGCCCGCTTCGTGCTGCCGCTGATCGCCGACCTCGACCTCGACACGCTGAATTTCACCACCACGAGCAAGATCGACGGCCTGGCCATCGACGGCCTGGTCGGCCCCTTCGCCCTCGACCAGGGTGCGGTGACGATCACGGTCGACCAGACCAAGGCGGTCGGCAGCGGCACCGCCCGCCTGGCCGGCGTGCCCCTGAAGCTCGACTGGAGCGAGAATTTCAAGGCGCCACCCGGCGGCGTCACCACCAAGCTGAGCGCCGCCGGCACGCTCGACGACGGCGGGCGGAAGCGGCTCGGTCTCGATCTCGGCACCCGTCTCACCGGGCCGGTCGATACCACGGTCACACTGGAGGGGCGGGGCAAGGCGATCGCCGGCATCGGCGCCAGCCTGAAGCTCGACCAGGCGGCCATCGACCTGCCCGAACTCGGCTTCGCCAAGCCGGTCGGGGCTGCCTCCACCCTGTCTTTCAAGGTGGTGCCCAAGGCCGAGGGCTACCGCGTGCAGGATATCGCCGCCAAGGCGCCGGAGCTGGACCTGGCGGGTGTCGCGGACCTGACCACGGGCTTCGACCTGCTCGGCCTCGACATCGCCCGGGCGCGCTTCGGGCGGAGCGATTTCACCCTGACCGCGGTGCGCCCGGCGGTCGGCGCGCCCTATGCCGTGAAGCTTCGCGGTGCCGTGCTCGACCTCGCCAAATATATGGCCAAGGACGCACCGGAACGCCGGCCGGAGTCCGAGCGGCCCGATCCCAACGCCCCGGACGCCCTGCCGGACTTCGGCCTCGACATCGTGCTCGACCGCGTCCTGCTGGACGACAAGGCCGCGTTGACCGGCGTGAAGGCGACCGGCGACCATGCCGCCGGGCGCTGGCGCAGCCTGAAGGCGGGCGGCGCCTTCGCGGGCGACAAGGCGCGTTTCGACGTCGCCCTGACGCCTGGCACGGGCTTTCGGCAGTTCACCGTGACCTCGGGCCGGGCCGGCGACATATTGCGCCTGGTGGGCCTCAGCCCCAATGTCGAGGGCGGTTCTTTCAGCCTGACCGGGCGCGTCGACGACACCAAGCCGAACCGCCCGGTGACCGCCGAATTGGACATGCGCGACTTCCGCCTGGTCCATGCCCCCATCATGGCGCGGATCCTGACGCTCGGCTCGCTCACCGGCATCGCCGAGGCGGTGGGCGGCGAGGGCATCGGTTTCGAGGCACTGAAGGCCAATGTGCGGCAGGAGAGCGACGTTCTCCGCATCGACAAGGCGCGCGCCTATGGCAATTCGATCGGCATGACGCTGGCCGGCACCTATGACACCTGGGCGCGTTCGCTCAGCGTCGGCGGCACCATCGTGCCGTCCTACGGTCTCAACCGCTTCCTGAATGCGATCCCATTGGTCGGCGACATCTTGACCGGGGGCGAGGGCGGCGGTCTCTTCGCCTTCAACTATTCGGTGGTCGGCCCGGTGGAGGACCCGGAAATTTCGGTCAACGCGCTCTCGGCCCTGGCGCCGGGCATCCTGCGCGACATCGTCTCGGCGGTCGACGGCACCAATTCGGCGGCCGACGCCAAGGCGCCGCCGCCGGTCGAGGTGCCGCAGAAACCGGCCCCGTAAGGCTCAGGAAAAGCTGAAGTCGAGCCCGATGTCGAGCGACGGGGCGGAATGGGTGAGCCAGCCGAGCGACAGCATGTCGACGCCGGAAGCCGCATAATCCGCCACCATCTCGGGCCGGATGCCGCCCGAGGCTTCGGTGATCATACGCCCTGCGACCATGGCGACCGCCTTGCGCAGCACGTCCGGTCCCATGTTGTCGAGCAGCACGGCATCGACCGGGCGCTTCAGCAGGACTTCGAGCTGGTCCAGGCTGTCGACCTCGATCTGCACCTTCACCATATGGCCGACCCGGCCCTGGATCCGGTCCAGCACGGCGTCGAGCCCGCCCGCGGCGGCGATATGGTTGTCCTTGACCAGGATGCCGTCGTCGAGGCCGAAGCGGTGGTTCACGCCGCCGCCGACCTTGACCGCGTATTTTTCCAGCGCGCGCAGCCCCGGCGTGGTCTTTCGCGTGCAGGCGACGCGGGCGCCGTGTTTCGCGGCGTCAGCCGCCGCCCTGGCGGTGACCGTGGCGATGCCGGACAGGCGCTGCATCAGGTTGAGGGCGACACGCTCGCCCGTCATCACCGCGCGCGCCGGACCTTCGACCACGGCGACCACCTCGCCCGGTGCCACGTCCGAGCCTTCGGGGCGCAGGATCTCGACCGAAATTTCGGGCGAGACCAGGCGGAAGGTCTCGACCGCCATGGGCAGGCCGGCGATCCGCCCGGCCGGGCGGACGCGCACCTCGGTCCGGGCGCGGGCCGTTGCCGGCACCGCGACTTCGGAGGTGAGGTCGCCCGCCATGCCGAGGTCTTCGAGCAGGGCGGTCTTCAGCAGGTCCTGGTAGACGAGGGGCGACGGGGGCGAGAAATCGAACATCACGCGACGATCCGCAAAATCATTCCGCCGCGAGGGCTGCGGCATTGGTGAGGCCGGCGGTGCCGAGGCGGGCGCCCGCGGCATCCAGCACCACCGTCTGGCGATGCGCCCAGGCAGGAGCGGCGACCGGGAAATCGGTCCGGCTGTGGGCGCCCCGGCTCTCGGTCCGGGCCAGCGCCAGCAGCACGACCAGGCGGCCGACGGTCAGCAGGTTGCGCAACTCGACCGCGGCACGGACGGCCGCGGGGCCTTCGGCGGCCGGCAGGCGGGCCGCGGCGGCGGTCAGGCCCTGCAGCTTTTCGAGGGCGCGGCGAAGGCTGGCGTCGCTCCGCAGCAGGCCGGCGTCGGCCATCATCAGGGCACGCAGATCGGTCCGTACCTCGGCCGCCCGGGCGGGGTCGACACCGGCGGGCAGGGCGACGGCTTCGGCCGCGACGGGCGCGGCGGCCCGGTCCTTGGCCATGGTCAGTGCCACGCGCCGTCCGGCGACACAGGCTTCGAGCAGGGAATTGGAGGCCAGGCGATTGGCGCCATGCACGCCCGTGCCCGCCACTTCGCCGGCGGCATAGAGGCCGGACAGCGTGCTCCGCCCTTCGCCGTCCACCAGGACGCCGCCCATGTGATAATGGGCGGCCGGGGTGACCGGCACCGGGGCGGCGAAGGGATCGAGGCCGGCCTCGCGGCAGGTTTCGATCGCCTGGGGGAAGGTGGCTTCGCCCTTGGCCGCGAAGGCCGGGCGGAGGTCGAGGAAGACCTTGCCATGTTCGGCGATGCCGGCCTGGATCGCGCGGGCGACGACGTCGCGGGGGGCGAGGTCGCCCTGGGGATGCCTGCCGTGGAGCAGCGGCGTGCCGTCCGCCAGCAGCAGGCGGGCACCGGCACCGCGCAGCGCCTCGGTCAGCAGGGGCAGGGGTTCCCGGCCCTCGTCCAGCAGGGCGGTCGGGTGGAATTGCATGAATTCGAGGTCGACCAGGCTCGCCCCGGCCCGCACGGCGAGGGCGAGGCCGTCGCCGGTCGCTTCCGGCGGATTGGTGGTGCGCGACCAGAGGGCGCCCAGGCCGCCGGTGGCCAGCAGGATCTTCGGGCAGCGCAGGGTGACGAAACCTTCGCCCGCGCGATTGACCAGAAGGCCGGCGACGCGGCCCTTGGCGGTCAGGATCTCGACCGCCGTGGTCTCGCTCAGCACCGTGACCGAGGGGGTGGCGCGCAGGCGCGCGGCCAGCGCCAGGACGACGGCGCGGCCGGTGCGGTCGCCATCGGCATGGGCAACGCGGGCGCAGGAATGGGCGGCCTCGCGGCCGAGCAGCAGGGCGCCGGTGGCGGGATCGGTATCGAAGGGCACGCCCAGGCTGCGCAGAGTGGCGATCGCCTCCGGCCCGGCATCGGTCAGCCGGGCCACGGCGACGGGATCGCACAGCCCATCACCCGCCGCCATGGTGTCGGCGGCATGGGCGGACGGCTTGTCGCCCGGGCCGACGGCGGCGGCGATGCCGCCCTGGGCCTTCAGGCTGGAGCCGCCTTCGATGCCCTCGGTCTTGGTCACCAGCACGACCCGGCGGGGCGCCAGGGCGAGGGCGGCCGACAGGCCCGCGAGGCCGGAACCAACAATGACGAAATCCGCATCGATCTGGCGCATGGCCGTTCTCCCGATACGCTGAACGCTTACTTGCGACCGACCGCGATCATCCGTTCGACCGCGCGGCGCGCCTTGACTGCGATCTCCGGATCGACCTCGACCCGGGGTTCCAGGGTTTCGAGGGCGTGGAGGATCTTGGGCAGGGTGATCTTCTTCATGTGCGGGCACATGATGCAGGGGCGGACGAATTCCGTGGTCGGCGAGGCGGCCGCGATATTGTCCGACATGGAGCATTCGGTGATCATCAGCACGCGGGGCGGCTTCGCGTCGCGGACATAGTCGATCATCTTGGCGGTCGAGCCGGCGAAATCGGCTTCCGCGATCACTTCCGGCGGGCATTCCGGATGGGCGATGACGATGAGGTCGTCATAGGCGCGGCGGAAACGGCGGATCTCTTCCGGCGTGAAGCGCTCGTGCACTTCGCAGTGGCCCTTCCAGGTCAGGATCTTCACCTTGGTCTGGGTCGCCACCCATTTGGCCAGATATTCGTCCGGCAAGCAGAGCACGCGCTCCGCCCCCAGGCTCTCGACCACTTCGACCGCATTGCCCGAGGTGCAGCAGATGTCGCTCTCGGCCTTCACCGCGGCCGAAGTGTTCACATAGGTGACCACCGGGGCATCGGGATAGGTTTCGCGCAGCAGGCGGATGTCGGCCGGCGTGATGGATTCGGCAAGCGAACAGCCGGCCTCCATGTCGGGCATCAGCACGATCTTGGACGGGTTCAGCAGCTTCGCCGTCTCGGCCATGAAATGGACGCCGGCCATGACGATGACGTCGGCATCGCTCTCGGCGGCGCGCTTGGCCAGGGCAAGGCTGTCGCCCACGATGTCGGCGACGCCGTGGAAGATTTCCGGCGTCTGGTAGTTATGCGCCAGGATGACCGCGTTCCGCTGCTTCTTCAGCTTGTTGATGCGCTCGATATAGGGCGCATGGAGGTGCCACTCCTCGGCCGGCAGGACACGTTCCACCTTCGACCAGATGCCGGCCGTGGCGGCCGCCACCTCGGGCGTGAAGGGAAGTTCGGTCGCCGACACCGCGGGGGTGCCGTTTTCGGGGCTGAAGGCGTTCATCGGGCGATCCTCGACGGAGGGCGCTTATGACTGCGCAGGCGGGTTAATGCTCAGCGTGAGCATATTCTAGATATGCTCATATCGAGCATAATCAAGCCTGTCAAGAAAATGTCGCGATGGGGGATCGGCGGTGCTGGTCTACCAGAGACGCAGGGCACCGCTTTCATGTTGCCTATGAAGTGATATTCTCGGGAACATGCTCCGTATGGTTCTCGACACCACGATCCTGGTCGCGGCGCGACGCAGCCGACAGGGCGCCTCCAATGCGCTGCTGCGGGCGGTCGACGCCGGAGCCGTCCGGATGCTGGTGAGTGTTCCCTTGTTCATGGAATATGAGGCGGTGCTGTCCAGGGCCGAGCATTTGCTGGCCGCGCGGCTGACTGTGCGGGAGGTTTCGGGATTTCTCGACTACTTGGCGGGTCTGGTCGAGCCAGTCAGGCTGCACTACCTGTGGCGACCGCAACTGGGCGACATCGCGGACGAAATGGTTCTGGAGACTGCGATCAACGGCAGGGCGGATTGCCTGGTGACCTTCAATACGCGGCATTTCGGCCCGGCAGCGCGTTTCGGCATCGAAGTGATCAGGCCGGACGAAGCGATCAGGAGGATTGGATGAGCAAGGCGAATTATTCCCTGCGGTTGCAGCCGTCCTTGAAGGCGGCGGCGGAACGCCTGGCGGCGGCCGAGGGCACGAGCCTCAATCAGTTCATCAATGTGGCGGTCGCCGAGAAACTGTCGGCGCTGGAGACCGAAGCCTTTTTCAAGGACCGAGCCCAAAGGGGCTCGCGTGGCGACTTCCTGCGATTCCTCGACGAAGCGGGCGAGGAGACGCCGAGCGAGGGCGACGAACGGCCCTGAACCCGCCGCTCACCCGCCGATCTTGGGCAGGGGCAGGGGGATGCCGACGTCGTGCTTCTCCTGCATGACGTCGCGGCGGAAGCGGTAGGTTTCGGCGGGGCGGCCGCGGCCGGAGGCTTCGATCTGGCCGGTCGGCTCGACCAGGTTGCCGGTCATCACGGTGCGGCGGAAATTCTGCTTGTGCAGTTCGATGCCGGACAGCGCTTCGACCACCTTCTGCAGGCGGAACAGGGTGAATTCGGGCGGCAGCAGGTCGAAGACCACCGGGCGATAGTCGATCTTGCCGCGCAGCCTGCCCAGCGCCGAGGCGAGGATGCGCCGGTTGTCCAGCGCCATCGGGCTGCCCAGGGCCTTGGCCGCCTCCTGCTGCTCGGCCGGCACCGGCTCCGGCTCCTGGCCGGCGGCACGGGCGGCGATGGCGGCATCGCGGATCGCTTCCTTCACCAGGCCGGCGGAATAGAGCAATTCATAGCGGTCGAGGCAGCGCAGCAGGTCGAAATGGCCGGTGCCGGCGACCGGGCCGAAGGCGATCGCCGTCCGCTCCATGCGCGAGCGCGCCGTTCGCGCGTCGGGGGCGGCGTCGATCCAGCGGGTCAGGGCGGGGCGGATCACCTGCTCGATCAGGGCGGGCCGGCCCTCGCGCCAGTCCTCCCAGGGCAGGAAGGAATACCAGGAACGCCAGGCCGCTTCGCCCGAACCGGCCAGCGGCGTCTCCTGCGTCAGCGCCAGATAGGCGACGGAGACCACCCTGGGGCCGCCGGTCAACTCGCGCGGGTCGCGGTTCTGGTTGGCGAAGGTATAGAGCTGCTCGACATAGCGGAGCTCGACGCCGGTCTGTTCCGACACCCAGCGGCGCAGGCCGAGCTCCAGGGTGCGGTGATGTTCCGGCTCGAAGGGGCCGAAGGGCAGTGTCTCCGGCGCGTCGAAGGCGAGCGGGATCAGGCCCTGCTGGGCCGGCGTCGCCAGGTCGTGGGTCATGCGCCGGGCGACCAGCACGCGGGGATCTTCCTCGGTCACCGCGACGATGACCGCGGTCAGGCCGATCGAGATGCCGCGGTGGTTGTCGGTCGAGGGGACCGGGTCATCTGCCATGCTCGATCCCCTTTCTTTGTTGCCGGCGGTCAGGCCCCGACGATCAGGGCGTGACGCTTCTTGCCGGCTGAGAGTTTGACCGTGCCCTTGGCGCCGAGGTCGCTCAGTTTGGCGAATTCGTCGGTCACCGCGACATCGTCGAGCTTCACGCCGTTGCCCTTGATCAGGCGCCGCGCTTCACCGTTGGAGGCGGCCATGCCGGCCTTGACCAGAAGCTCGTAGACGGCGATGCCGGCGGCCAGCGCGGCCCCTTCGACCGCGACCTTGGGCAGCGTCTCGGCGGCGGCCCCTTCCTCGAAGGTGCGGCGCGCGGTCTCGGCCGCGGCTTCCGCCTCGGCGCGGCCGTGGGCGAGTGCCGTCGCCTCGGTCGCCAGGACCTTCTTGGCGTCGTTCAGTTCGGCCCCTTCGAGGGCTTCGAGGCGGGCGATCTCGGCTTCCGGCAGTTCGGTGAAGAGGCGCAGGAAGCGGCCGACGTCGCCGTCTTCCGTGTTGCGCCAGAACTGCCAGTAGTCGTAGGGGCTGCGCGCCTCGGCATTGAGCCAGACCGCGCCGGAAGCGGTCTTGCCCATCTTGGCGCCGGAAGCCGTGGTGATCAGCGGCGAGGTCAGGCCGTAGAGCTGGACGTCCGCCGCCTTGCGGCCGAGCTCGACGCCCTGGATGATGTTGCCCCATTGGTCGGAGCCGCCCATCTGCAGGCGAACGCCCTGGGACTTCGCCAGTTCGACGAAGTCATAGGCTTGCAGGATCATGTAGTTGAATTCGAGGAACGACAGGTTCTGCTCGCGGTCGAGGCGGATCTTCACGCTGTCCTGCGACAGCATCCGGTTGACCGAGAAATGGCGGCCGTAGTCGCGCAGGAAATCGATGTAGTTAAGCTTCGAGAGCCAGGTGTCGTTGTCGACCATGACGGCGTCGGTCGGCCCGTCGCCGAAGGTCAGGAACTTGGCGAAGACCTGCTTGATGCCGGCCAGGTTTTCGGCGATGCGGGCTGCGTCCAGCAGGGGGCGGGATTCGTCGCGGAACGAGGGATCGCCGATCTTCGTGGTGCCGCCGCCCATCAGGACGATCGGCTTGTGGCCCGCCTTCTGGAGGTTGCGCAGCATCATGATCTGGACGAGCGAGCCGACATGCAGCGAAGGTGCCGTCGCATCGAAGCCGATATAGGCGGCGAAGGGCGTCTTCTGCGCCGCGAGGGCGTCCAGGCCCTCCAGGTCCGTGCACTGGTGGATGTAGCGGCGTTCGGTCAGGACCCGCAGGAATTCGGATTTCAGGCTCGTCATGGTGGCGCTCGTGTAGCATGACCGAGGCCGCAGGGACAATCGGGGGCAGGAGCGATTCGGTCATGGCCGGGGGCATGATGAAGGCTTTGGGCTTGATGAGCGGGACTTCGCTCGACGGCATCGATCTCGCCGTCATCGAGACCGACGGCGAGAGCATCGAACGGCTCGGCGCGGTCGCCACCTATGCCCATTCGGCGGAGACCAGGGCCGCCGTCCGCGAGGCGAGCCGCCTGGTTGCCCAATGGCGCTTCGGCCAGCCGGTGCCGGCGGCCGTCGACGAAGCCGAGGCCTTGATCACCGAAGCCCATGGCGCCGCGGTCGAACGTTTCTTTTACGAGAGCGGCATGACGTCCCGCGCCGTCGACATCGTCGGTTTTCACGGCCAGACCGTGCTGCACCGGCCGAACGAGCGCCTGACCTGGCAGATCGGTGATCCGCAAGCACTGGCCGATCGCGTCGGCCTGCCGGTGGTCGGCCGTTTCCGCCTCGCCGATGTCGAGGCGGGCGGGCAGGGGGCGCCGCTCGCGCCCCTCTACCACCGGGCGTTGGCGGCGTCGCTGCCCGGTCGGCAGCGGCCGTTGGCCGTGCTGAATCTCGGCGGGGTCGGCAATTTCACCTGGATTTCGGAGCGCGCCGGGGAAGAACCGCTGGCCTTCGACACCGGTCCCGCCAACGCCCTGATCGACGACTGGGCCTTGCAGCACACGGGGATTCCGGTCGATGTCGATGGCCGCCTGGCCGCCGCCGGCCGGGTCGACACCCGCGTGCTGGCCGAGCTGATGGACAATTCCTTCTTTGCGATGGAAGCGCCGAAATCCCTCGACCGCGATCATTTCGACCTGGGCCCGCTACGCGGCCTCGGCCCGGCCGACGGGGCGGCGGTGCTGACCGCCTTCACGGCGGAAGCGGTCGCGGTCGGCACCAAGCTGTTCCCGCGCCCGGTCGATCAGGTCCTGGTGACCGGCGGCGGGCGCCGCAATCCGGTGCTGATGCAGATGATCCAGGACCGCCTGGGCATGCCCGTGCGCCCGGTCGAGGCGGTCGGCTGGCGAGGCGACAGCCTGGAGGCGGAGGCCTTCGGCTTCCTCGCCGTGCGCAGCCTGAAGGGCCTGCCGCTCAGCGTGCCGGGAACGACCGGCGTGCCGAAGCCGCAGACCGGCGGTCAGCTGTTCCGGCCGAGCCGCATGTCCAGATAGGCGCCGGTGATCCGGTTCAGGTCGTCCATCTGCTCTTCGAAGAAGTGGCCGGCGCCCTTGATCGTCTCGTATTTCACCTTGATGCCGCGCTGGTTCGACAGGCGGGTGGCGAGCTTGGCCACTTCCGGCTCGGCCACCACCTGGTCCTCGGTACCCTGGACGATCAATCCGTCGGATGGGCAGGGGGCGAGGAAGGTGAAGTCATAGCGGCTGGCCGGCGGCGAGACCGAGATGAAGCCGTTGATCTCCGGCCGGCGCATCAGGAGCTGCATGCCGATCCAGGCCCCGAAGGAGAAGCCGGCGACCCAGCATTCCGCGGCCGAGGGATTGTAGGTCTGCATCCAGTCGAGCGCCGAGGCGGCGTCGGACAGCTCGCCCGCGCCGTTGTCGAAGGCCCCCTGGCTGCGCCCGACGCCCCTGAAGTTGAAGCGCATCGCGGAAAAGCCGCGGGCGACGAACGTATGAAACAGGTTGTAGACGACCTTGTTGTTCATCGTCCCGCCATACTGCGGATGCGGGTGCAGGATCAGGGCGATAGGCGCCCCGGTCCCCGCGTGATGATAGCGGCCTTCGAGTCGCCCGGCCGGGCCATTGAAAATAATCTCAGGCATTCCGGTTCCCCTGACGCGATACCCGACGAAATCCGTCAACCGTTATGGTGGCCCTGTGGCCACACCCCGCGGACGGTGGCGCCAGGGCCGCCGCTAATACTTGACTAGATCAGTCGGACAACCTAAATCTGACTACGGCGCTCGGTCTTACGGAGACCGCGCGCCAGCATGCATGGCGGGGCGGGTTTATACACGTCCAGCTTTTGCTCATGCAAGGAATCTCGGAGGCAAGGCCATGTTCACCCGCCTGAAGGAGGAGATCGACAGCTACATCGCCCGCGATCCGGCGGCGCGATCGCGGCTCGAAGTGTTGATCGCCTATCCGAGTTTCCACGCCATCACCCTGCACCGCGTGTCGCACTGGCTGTGGCAGCGGAACTGGCGCCTCACGGCACGCTGGTTCTCCTATATCGCACGGCTGTTCACGGGGATCGAGATCCATCCGGGGGCCACCATCGGCCGGCGCCTGTTCATCGACCACGGCCTCGGAGTCGTGATCGGCGAGACGGCGGAGATCGGCGACGATGTCACCCTCTATCACGACGTCACGCTCGGCGGGCTGCTGCCCTCGGTGAATTCCAGGGCGCAGGTCGGCGTGAAGCGCCATCCGACCCTGTGCGACCGGGTCATCGTCGGTTCGGGCGCGCAGATCCTGGGGCCGATCACGGTCGCGGCGGATGCGCGTGTCGGCGCCAATGCGGTGGTCGTCGCCGATGTGGCGTCGGGCACCACGGTGGTCGGCATTCCGGCCAAGGCGGCGGGCTCGGCCCCCCGCCTGGTCGACCGGGCGCTGGACTTTTGCGCCTATGGCGCGACCGCGGGCCGCATGCCCGACCCGACGGAAGAAGAGATCGAAGGCCTGGTCGCCAGGGTCCAGGCCCTGTCCGCCCGCGTGGCGGAGCTGGAGGCCCGGCTCGGCGCCGGTGCCGAGACGCGCGGCACCGTGGTCGACGGCCCTGGTATGGTCGACGGCCCCCAGGGCCGCGAGCCGGAATTGAGGAGACGGTCGCAATGAAACTGTCGACGCGCGGGCGTTACGCCGTGATGGCCATGGTCGACCTCGCGGCCCATTCCGAGGGCGGCAAGCCGGTCACGCTGGCCGACATCGCGGAACGCCAGGAGATTTCGCTCTCCTATCTCGAACAGCTTTTCGGCAAGCTCCGCCGCGGCGAGTTGGTCAAGAGCGTGCGCGGCCCGGGTGGCGGCTATGTCCTCGGCCGCGGTGCGACCGAGACGCGGATCGCCGACATCGTTCTGGCGGTCGACGAGCCGATCAAGGCGACCCGCTGCCAGCTCGGCACCTCCAACGGCTGCCGCGGCAACCGCAGCCGCTGCGCCACCCACGACCTGTGGGAAGAGCTGAGCCACCAGATCCACCTCTATCTCTCCAGCGTCTCGCTGGCCGATGTGGTGGCCCGACGCGTGCTGGGTTCGCCCGTGCTGCCCGGCCGCGACGCGGTCGAGCGGGTCGCCTGAGGGCTGGCCGATGAACGCCGTCGCCACCTATCTCGACTACAACGCGGGCGCCCCGGCGCGCCCCGCTGTGGTCGAAGCCATGGTCGCGGCGCTCTCGATCGGCGGCAATCCGTCCTCCGTCCATCGCGCCGGCCGGCTCGCCCGCCGCGCGATCGAGGAGGCACGGGATGCGGTGGCGGCACTGGCCGGCGCCGAAGCTTCCGAAGTGATCTTCACCAGCGGTGGCACCGAGGCCAACAATCTGGCGCTCCAGGGCGCCGTCCTCGCCGGCACGGCTCGGCGCCTGCTGGTTTCCGCCGTCGAACATGATTCCGTTCGCGCCGGGGCCGAAGGCGCGGGGGTTGCCGTCGCGGTGATCCCGGTCGATCGCGAAGGCGTGGTCGATCTCGAAGCCCTCGACCGCCTGCTCGGCCAGGGGGACGGCACGGCGCTGGTCTCGGTCATGCTGGCCAACAACGAGACGGGCGTGATCCAGCCGGTCGCCGAGGTGGCGCGCATCGCCCGCGCCCATGGCGCCCTGGTTCACTGCGATGCGGTGCAGGCGGCGGGCAAGACCGGCCTCGACTTCTCTTCGCTCGACGTCGACATGATGAGCCTTTCCGCCCACAAGATCGGCGGGCCGGCCGGCGTCGGCGCCCTGGTCAAGCGGGCCGGGATCGAGCTTCGTCCGCTCTCCCTCGGCGGCGGGCAGGAATACGGCCGCCGTCCGGGCACGGAAAATCTGGCCGGTATCGCCGGTTTCGGCGCGGCGGCGAAGCTCGCGGGCGAGATGCCCGAACTCGCCCCCCTGCGCGACCGGATCGAGCGCGAGGTGCTGGCCGCGGTGCCGGGCGCCCGTGTCTTCGGCGCGGGTGCCGCCCGGCTCGACAATACCTCCTGCCTGGGTTTGACCGACGTCAAGGCGGAGACCCAGGTGATGGCGATGGACTTGGCCGGGGTTTCGATCGGTGCCGGTGCCGCCTGCTCCTCCGGCAAGGTCCGGCCGAGCCCGGTGCTGATCGCCATGGGCGAGGACGAGGCGACGGCGCGCAGCGCCATTCGGATCAGTCTCGGCTGGGCTACCAAGGTCGGCGATGTCGACCGCTTCCTGGCCGCTTATATCGAGTTTGCGGGGCGTGCGCTTGCAGCGCGGTCCGCGTCACGGAAGGAATTCAACCATGGCTGACGGCACCGGAGAGACGGTCGCGGCGGAATCCCGCCCGAATATTCATCTGCCGATCTATCTGGACTATCAGGCGACCACGCCGCTCGACCCGCGCGTGCTCGACGCCATGATGCCCTATTTCACCGGCAAGTTCGGCAATCCCCACAGCCGCAGCCATTCCTACGGCTGGGAAGCCGAGGAAGCGGTCGAGGCCGCGCGCGAGGAAGTGGCCAAGCTGATCGGCGCCGACCCGCGCGAGGTGATCTTCACCTCCGGCGCCACGGAATCGAACAATCTGGCGATCAAGGGCGTCGCCCTGTTCAACAAGGACCGGCGGAACGAGATCGTCACCGTGGTGACCGAGCACAAATGCGTGCTCGACACCTGCCGCCACCTGGAACAGGAAGGTTTCAAGGTCACCTATCTGCCGGTCCAGCAGAACGGCCTGATCGACCTCGACGATCTGCGCGCCGCGGTCACGGAGAAGACCGTGCTGGTCTCGGTGATGGCGGTGAACAACGAGATCGGCGTCGTTCAGCCGCTCGCCGAGATCGCCAAGATCGCGCATGAGAAGGGCGCCTATTTCCACACCGACGCCGCTCAAGGCGTGGGCAAGATCCCGCTCGACGTCAATGCCATGGGGATCGACCTGATGTCGATTTCCGGCCACAAGGTCTATGGCCCGAAGGGGATCGGCGCGCTCTTCGTGCGGCGGAAGCCGCGCGTCCGCCTGGTCGCCCAGATGAACGGCGGCGGGCAGGAACGCGGCATGCGCTCGGGCACGCTGTCGCCGGCGCTCTGCGTCGGCATCGGCGAGGCTTGCCGCATCGCCCGGGAAGAGATGACGGCCGACAACGAGCGGATCCGCCACCTCGCCCACAAGTTCTACGAGACGGTGAAGGCCAAGCTGCCGGACATCTATGTGAACGGCGACCTGGAGCAGCGGATCCCGGGCAACCTCAACATCTCCTTCGCCTATGTCGAGGGCGAGAGCCTGATCATGGGGATCAAGGATCTGGCGGTGTCGTCGGGTTCGGCCTGCACCTCGGCCTCATTGGAGCCGTCCTATGTGCTCCGCGCCCTCGGCGTCGAGGAGGAACTGGCCCATACCTCGATCCGCTTCGGCTTCGGCCGCTTCACCACGGAAGCCGAGATCGACTATGCCGCCGACACGATCGTGAAGCGCGTCAGCAAGCTGCGCGAAATGAGCCCGCTGTGGGAAATGGTCCAGGAAGGCATCGACATCAAGTCGATCCAATGGGCCGACCACTGAGCGACGATATTTGAGGAGTTACAGCCATGGCCTATAGCGAAAAGCTGGTCGACCACTATGAGAACCCCCGCAACGTCGGTTCTCTCGACAAGAACGACGACAATGTCGGCACCGGCCTCGTCGGCGCGCCCGCCTGCGGCGACGTGATGAAGCTGCAGATCAAGGTCTCGCCCGAGGGCCTGATCGAGGACGCCAAGTTCAAGACCTTCGGCTGCGGTTCGGCGATCGCCTCGTCGAGCCTGGTGACCGAATGGGTGAAGGGCAAGACCCTGGACGAAGCGGCGACGATCAAGAACACCGACATCGCCCAGCATCTGGCGCTGCCGCCGGTGAAGATCCATTGCTCGGTCCTGGCGGAGGACGCCATCAAGGCGGCGATCGCCGACTACAAGGCCAAGCACGGCCAGTCGTAACGTAGTGTCGAGGGAGTAGGGATCATGGCGGCCCCCGCACGTCAGATCATGGAATTGACCGAACCGGCCGCGGCGCGGGTCAGGGAACTCCTGTCCAAGCGCGGCAAGCCTTCCGCGGGTGTCCGCATCGGTGTCCGTACCGCCGGCTGCTCGGGCATGCAGTACACGCTCGAATATGCCGACGAGAAGGGCAAATACGACGAAGTGGTCGAGGACAAGGGCGTGACCATCCTGGTCGACCCCAAGGCGGTGATGTTCCTGATC
>Ga0265297_10004023_pt1 | contig 24933 bp, 37 predicted proteins | sample Munlanlwell13791_FD_192502 | JGI IMG/M metagenome (GOLD analysis project Ga0265297, IMG submission 192502) | Leachate microbial communities from a municipal landfill in Southern Ontario, Canada - Leachate well 137-91 | ecosystem: Engineered > Solid waste > Landfill > Unclassified | place... | reverse complement strand
ACTTAAAATAGACGATTATGAGATCACAGTTAAGTTTTCGGAAATATTGTCAGATTTAGATGATCCAAACGAAACATCTCACGAAATCGAAGTAGAACCTATCGATTATCCAGAACTAATAACGAAAATGAATATCGAACAATTTAATGATTTCATATACAAAATTAAAGAATATATTGAAACAAATATAGATACATTAATTGAAAAATCTAAATAATTAGAGCTCTCCTTTTCTGAGATTCACATATTTTATATAGAAATTATATAGATAGAATAAAACTGAAAAGGAGAATATATATGAAAACATTATTGGTGGTCATGTTGTTGGTGTTGTCCCTTGTTGGAACAGCAGTAGCAGATCAACAGGTTTATTACATTGTGGGTGACCGCGATGTAGTAAAGATAATCAACGATACACCTGGAGTGAATGCTCCGGAAGTAATTGATTGTCAAAAGAAAGACTGTTCTGACCCAATCGGCTGCATCATTGCAACCGCGAAGGTCAAAGGGCAGAAGCAGATGGCCGCTAAAAAGCGGCAGAAACAACTTGCTTCTGTTGAGTAATCCTCCGTTGGACGGAGTAATCCTCCGTTGGACGGAGCAATCCTCCGTCCAACATTTTATTTTCTTCTAAAAGGTGAAATTGTAAATATGATAAGAGATCCTCTTTATATAGCAAATAGAAAGAAATTAATCCCATTGGCAGAGAAAGTAGCAGATAACAAATGTGGTAAAAATCCAAAAGGATCAGATATTAATAAATGGAATAAAGTATTTCACAAAACAATGGATAAATTAGTAAAAGAACAAAAAATTAAATAAGGAGGTGAGAAGATAATGCCACTTACTAAACCAAATATTTCGTGGTTTGAACGTTACAGACCACAAACTATTGACGAAATGGTATTCTCAGATGATCAACAAAAAAGATTAGTCAAGTCGTGGATCGATAGTGAAACAATACCAGGAAATATTTTGTTAACTGGTCCAGCTGGTACTGGAAAAAGTACATTGGCTCTTATCTTAATTAAAACAATTATTAAGAATCAAGCTGATTATCTTCGTGTCAAAACACGTTCAGTATCAGATGTTGATGAAAAGATCGTGCCATTCGTTCAGAAGAAACCTGTATCGAGCAAATGTAAAGTAGTATATATCGAAGAAATTGACAGAACTAGCCGACAGTTTCAAGCACAATTAAAAGAAGATCTTTTGGAAAAATATCAAGAATATGTAAGTTTTATATGCTGTACAAACCACCCTCGTAGAGTAGATAGTGCTCTTCGAACTAGATTTACATTCCAGATCGAATTTAAAAGTGATAATATCGATGGGGTTAAGAAACGACTAGAATATATCCTACAACAAAACCAAGCCAAATACGAATTATCGGAATTAAATGAATTTGTTGAAAAAAATTACAAATCTGGATTGAGAGACTTAATCAATGTTCTTCAAGTATCATTTATATCAAACAGTGGAGTCATTAATTTTAAAAATATAGATCAAAACTTGAATATTGAAGATAATATTATAAGCAGTATTCATCAAATGATCGAAAAAATTATGTCAACAACAGACCCAACCGCTAGAAAGATCTGTCTGAGTACTCCATTCAGTTCTATAATCGCAAAAGAATACTCTTCATTTGTAACTCTTTGTCATAATAATTTTGACATCAATTACGATAATATATTTGAGAGATTATATGAAACTACAAAGTTTCTACCTCTACAAGTTATTATTGGTAAATATTCAGAAGATATAGATTTAAAGAAGTATCCAAATATACACTTAGTCAGCTGTTTTTACGAAATGATGAAGTGTTGTCTTGAAAGTACATTATAATAACGCAGGAGGTATAGAATGGCAAGCGATGTAGGTGTGCCAATAAAGGATTTCGTAGATTCTGTTGTAGCTTCTTACAAAAAAGGATTCGATGATGCGCTCGAATGTTTAAAAGGTGCGCAGGCAACGATAGATATTGAAAAAATGAAAGAGGCTGTATTTGAAGATCTAAAAACTCGTGGTAAAATAAAAGCAGAATGGTAGACAACAATAATTGACATGAAAACATCCCCATTATTTTTTGAAATTCAAAAATTTTATATAGAAATAATACTTTTATAAAACAACAAAATTATATTTTTGTTTTTTGGAAGGAAGGAATATGGCGGGAAAACACCTCGGTAGTATAGAAATTGTAAGAACAAGACCCGGTCAATTTGTTGGTGATACTCAAGATCCAACCCATCTAGCTGAAGAAATTTTAGATAATGCGATTGATGAAGTTGCAAATGGATTTGCAACAGAGATCAAGGTATTTAATAATATGGAAGATGGATCGTTCTGGGTAAGCGACAATGGACGTGGTATTCCTTTAGGAAAAATGAAATGTGCTGACGCCACTACAGACGATACAATTATTATATTTTGTACGAAATTGTTTTCAGGCTCAAAGTTTGATAACGAAGATTACAAAACATTAATTGGTATGCATGGTGTTGGTTTAACAGCGGTAAATGCATTATCAGATTGGTTAATAGTGAAAACTCGTGACAGAAACAATAAGAATCGAATGGTTACTTATTCTTTTGTCAATGCAGAATTAAAATCGGTTACAGAAGATGTTGATAACGATTTATCATATACAACTGTGATAGGATTTAAACCAAACAAGAAACACTTTGAATCATTAGAATTTAATAATCGTTATTTTATTGAGAGATTAATAACAGTTCAATCTATTTTTGATTTGAAAGGTTTTACATTTAATGATAAAGAGATTCCGAAAATGGAATTTGAATCATATGTAAAACAACATTTAGCTCTCGCCGATGATGATCAATTATATTCATTATCATACAGTACACCAGATAATAAGAATCATATTAAAATATATGCAACTTATGCGGAAAATGATGATTCTATTACATTAGGAAATGTAAATCTAAGAGCTTGTGATGGAAAATTTATTAGTTCTTTTCATACTGAATTAAAAAAATCAATAAATGAAAAGATCGATAAAAGTTTTTCAAAAATCAATGATAGAGAGTATTTAAATGGATTAAGATCTTTTATAATGATAAGCGTCCCAGAACCAAAGTTCGATAGTCAAACTAAAGTTCGAATGGTTTTGGACGTTAAAAAGATTCTAATTGATCCATTAAAAGGTCAAATTGATTGGTTTACAGAACAAGTTATTGACGTTATTGAATCTAATCTGGAAAGAAAGTTGCACCAGAAGATAGTAAATGGATCTTCTAAATCGGCAAGATCTAGTAAAAGAGTTTCCGCTGGAAACAAATTGAAAGATTGTCAGGTAATTCCTGGTGATGTATTGTACATTGTCGAAGGGGATTCAGCAGGTGGAACAGTTAAACAAATTACTATTAAAAAATCAGAAGCTATTTATCCTTTGAGAGGAAAAGTGTTAAATGTTGAATCAGCAACCCTAGACAAGATTAAAAACAACAAAGAAATTAAAGATTTGTTGGAAGCTTTAGGACCTGTCAATAATCGAAGATATAAATCTATAAAGATTATTGGTGATGCTGATGAAGATGGAAAACATATAGCAGTATTGGTTATCTTAGTACTCCAAAAATTCGCTTCAGATTTTATCAAAAATGGTAAAGTTTCAATTGTTATTCCACCATTATATGGCGCAACAAAAGCAAACAAATATTATCCAATTTATGATTATTCAACAGTTGATCAATTTAGAAACAATGGTTTTAAAATTAGCAGGTTTAAGGGTTTGGGAGAAATGAATCCAAATCAACTGAATGCCTGTATACGGTCTGGATTTGAATATAAATTAAAATGGCCAGATTCAGACAAACAATTAAATAATTTAATTAGCATTATTACTAATACTGATTTAAAAAGAGCGATTATGAATGCGGAAGGTGTCAAGATGGATGTCATCTTGGCGGAAATCAATAAACAAATTAAACAAAAACAAAAAACAATTTAGGAGGCACAAAGTTATGGCAACATTCCCGTTCGCAAAACCCAAAGATGCACCCGCGGCAGCTCCGGCAGCCGAAGCACCGGCAGAAGCAAAAGCTCCGAAAGTAAAGGGCGTTAAGAAGTCTGGTGAGGATCGCAAGAAACCCGCTGCTCAGATGAACTCTGATCAGGTTAAGCAGATTCTTACTCTCGTGAAGGATCATTCCTACACTCAGATTGCTGAGCAGGTTGGTGTGACCAAGTTCCAGGTTAATCGTGTTCTTATGAGCACCAAGAAACAGCTTCGCGAAGCGGCTGCTGGTGATGCAGCTAAGTTGGCGAAAGTTGATGCTTACATCAAAGAGTTCCTGTCTCGTCCTGAGGATACTCTCCCGGGCAAAGGCGGCGGTCGTGGTGGAAAAGTGAAGGGCGCCCTGGATGGCGTGGTTGGAGATATCCTCGCGAGCATCGGCTAATCTGTCAAATTACAACACTCAGAGAGGAGAAGAAATTCTTCTCTCTGAGATTTTTTATTAGGAGAATAATATGAACAAACTTGAAGCGGATCTTTATTGTGATGCTGGTAGCAGAGGGAATCCAGGTCCTGCTGGAATAGGAGTCGTAATTCTCAATACTCATACACAAAAAACCATAGCAGAAACTTCTATATATCTCGGAGTTACTACAAACAATGCCGCAGAATATATGGGCTTAATCCACGGCTTACAACTTGCGCAACAACATGGTGTTAACAGAATAAATATTTATCTGGATTCAATGTTGGTTGTAAATCATATTAATGGTACTTATAAAGTTCGAAATTCAAGATTGAGTCCACTTTATGCTAGAGCTTTAGATTTATTAAAACTTTTCGGTGATGGATATGTAATTACTCACATTCCAAGAGCGAAGAATGCTCGTGCCGACGAACTAGCAAATATTGCAATGAACAGGGGTGAATAATATGATAAAAGGTGTAATAACTAAATCATTAAAACTAATTCCAGACGAACGTGGGCATCTAATGGAAATATTAAGAAACGACGATGCTATATTTGAAAAATTCGGCCAAGTATATAAAACAACAGCTTATCCTGGTGTTGTCAAAGGCTGGCACTATCATAAATTACAATCAGATAATATGGTTGTAGTAAAAGGAATGATGAAGATTGTTCTATATGATGGTAGAGAAAATTCACCAACAAAAGGCGAAGTTAATGAGTTCTTTGCCGGAGAACAGAACAATATATTAATTCATATTCCTCCATATGTTTATCATGGATTTAAGTGCATTTCTACTGAACCGGCAATAGTCATTAACACTACAACTGAAGTCTATCAATATACAGATCCAGATGAATTTCGAGTTGATCCACATAAAAATGATATACCTTATGACTGGAGTAGAAAAGATGGATAGAACTGAGTTAAAACCAAGTGAGCCACACCCAGCATCTTATTCAGCTTTAAAATATGTATCAGAAAAATTAAACTCACTTACAATTGAAGCGTTTGCATCATGTGCAATTGAAAATAACAGATTAGCAGAAGTCTGCATTGGAACAATTAATAGACTTAAAGCTGGTGAGCCAGTCAGCGATCGTTATCTACTGGGACTTGCTTGGGCTTTAAGAGAAATGGATCAAGACAATGGTTAATTTCAAAATTATTATAATTCTAATGATTATATTTGTTACATTATCATGTACAACTGAATCTACAAGAACAGTTTGTTCGAAACAAGATACAAATATATTAGTATCTTGTGATAACTATAAATGTGAAGTTTCTGATTATCAATTTACATCAACTGCAATAGGTAGCATAGCAAGATGCAAATGGGAGAAAGAATAAATGGAAGCTTTTTAAAGATCAAAATAGACATCGATAATAATATTTCAAAAAATTGCAGTTCAGATTGTACATTTCTTGATACCTTTTACGATGAATGTAAGTTATTTGATAAACCTCTATGTGGCAAAGTTGATGAAATTTGGTTTAGATGTGAAGAATGTTTGAATCAGGAGATTAGAGATGAAATTAAAATTAAGAGTTCTTGATCCGAAACAGAAGAGCCCCACAATTAAAGATTCAATTGAAAATAAAACCCAAATCACTAATGATGATAATCGATGGAATGTTGAAAAAGAGTTTGAAATTCCAGAAAGATTTATTCTTAAACTTGTTGAGGAAATGACAGATGTTTTAAGCAATGAACAATTTTACGTTATTGATAGTTTGAATAGATTAAGAAAAAGATCATTATCATATAACGAAATAGAAGAAATTGTTCGACCAACAAAAGCTTGGAAAAAAATTCATGTTATGATCTCTGATCAAGGTTATGAAACTAGTAGATTTACCAGACTAAGTTTGTTCGAAAAAGTAATTGATAGTGATACAATAAAATTGGCAATTAGAGATAAAATCGAATCAATGGAAGCTATGAAACATATTCCAAAGATTCCAGAAGAAAAGAAAGAACAACCCCAGCCCTTGCCGCAACAAAAAAACAAGGTTTCAACAGAAAATGTCATGGAATTCATAAGTAAATCAGTTAGTTAGTTTTTTGATATTCAAATTTTTGATATAGAAATAATACTTATAAGGAAAATGGGAAATGAAGCAATTAAATGTTTCATTTCTCATTTGTTATAATATTAACTCTTAACGATGAAAGGAGAAAAGCTATGTCAAAGATGAGTATTACGCGGGCGTTGGTCGAATTGAAGACTCTGGATAATCGGATTATCAAGGCAATTGATTCGATCATGCCGGTTGCTTTGGTCACTGGCAAGGGAAGCCCCAGAGGTTTCAAAACCACTGAGGAATTCACAGCCAAAGCCAAAGAAAGCCATCAGTCGGCTGTGGATCTGATGAATCGTCGCTCTGTTATCAAGGGAGCCATTGTCAAAGCGAACGCCGAGACAGTTGTGACTGTTGGTGGCAAAGAAATGACGATCGCACAGGTAATTGAAAAGAAGAATTCGATCAAGTACGACCGGGCACTTCTTAACACTATCTCGCGACAGTATACGACAATTCTCAATCAGTCGACGCAGATCGAGATTGATGTCGAGATGAAACTTCAGCGTTTGCTGGAAGTTAATTTCGGTAAAGATTCAAAGGCGAAACCTGATGAGTTCGACGCAATCGCGAAACCGTTCAAAGAAGCGAACATGCCAACTATCATCGATCCACTCGGCGCGAATACGTTGATCGAGAAGTTGCAGAAGGAGATTTCGGACTTTGAGTCTGAAGTCGATTTCACACTTAGTGAAATTAACGCGAAAACGGAGATCGAAGTCACCGACTAAGATCTGAACATACAATATCAACTTGCCCGAAAATCTAGAACACGAGATCCCGCTGAGCCTGGGGTTACAGGGCTCAACCTTTGGAATTCGTAAGAATTCCTCCAAACTTAGAATGGCTGATACTATAGACTATAATATACTATAATTTATGAATTATAGTTATAATCGAAACGATCAACATTCAAAGTTCAAAGGTGAGCATTAAACAATGAAAGATTAAATCATTAAAGATTAAACAATAATGATCAAAAATCTTTCAAATCCGAGATTCATGGTCCAACTCGGAGCGTCTCGTCTGCCGCTAGATGCCTCTCGGCTGGGCAGGTTGGTTTCTTACACCATTGGCAGGAGGAGAAATCTTCCTGCCAATTTTTATTCTGTTTCATTTAAAGGGATAATAAATGGATAAAACAATCATTACAAATCCAAACGAAATCATTCTAGTAAAAATAGACAAAACTAAAGCTTTCTATGCTTATGTCGTTAACGTGATCGAAGATATTAAGCCTGGTTGGTGGCAAGTAAAATTTTGCCCACTAATTATGACGTCGGATTTTAAATTATCAGAAGTTGTCTGGAAACTAGACAATCAACAAATCAGAGGTCAAGAATTTACAATGAATAGTATCTCTCACCAACTATTCAAAGTTGATCTACCAAAAAATGATTCTAATAATAAACAACTGCAAAAAAATGATTCTAATGATAAACAATTATCAGATGATAATATTCCGATACCAAAACCAAAAAACAAATCAGATGATAATATTCCTATTCCGAGATTAAGAAATAAAATAAAACGAGAAATTCCATCATATCTTAGATTAATCAAATAGTGTAAAATCACTAGATTCCTCGCTGTGGAAAGGTTAGCAGCGTGAGCCTATCGACAGGGCAAGAGTAGAAAACTGTCCACGCGGTACGAGCTTCGCAAGAAGTGGGTGCTAAAGCCGCATATATGTAAGGGCCAGAGCCACCCTTACATTTTTTATTTTTCTCATTTTTTATATAGAAATAATATGATTAGATATTATTTTTGAAGCAAATGGAGGTGAAAAGATTGCAAAATTTTAGTTTTGAAGAATTTAAAAGTATGGATATAAGTCCATATCAAGTATACTCCTTGGATCTTGATTATCAACAATATTATTCAATTCAGAACTATTTAAAAAATAAGAGTGATACAATTGATCAAGATCAACTATTGAATATTTTGTTTTTAGATATTGAAGTATTTACTGCCAATGCTGGTGTGTTTCCTAAGCCAGAAATAGCTAAATATCCAATAAATTCTATAACAATCTATTCAACATTTGAAAGGTGTTTTAAATCTTATTTTTTATTACAACATTCGAATATTAGTAAATTTCCAACAAAAGAGGAAATTCCGAATCTAGTTCAGCATTTCACAAAAGATCTTATTGATGATAAGTATATTTCGTCGGATGAAAAATTGGAGATTAATATATTCACGAATGAAATAGATTTAATAAGAGCTTGTTGGAATGAGGTTAAAAGAATCGATCCCTCTACGTTAAGTGGATGGTCAACGGACAGATTCGACTTGCCCTATATTTATTTTCGATTAAGTAATTTATTAAATAAGAATGAAGTTGAAATCGGCAAGATCTTATCACAATTCGGTAAGATCAAAGTTGAAAAATTCGGCAACGAATTATTAATTAAGATTCCAGAATATCCTGTTCTCGATCTCTTGTATGCATACAAACCGAGAGACGACGCTGGTTTAAATTATGGATCAAAGCAAAGTAGTTACGCATTAGATTTTGTAGCTGATGCTGAACTTTCTCTGAAGAAAAAAGAATATAAATCAGAGGGAATGACCCTTGATACATTCTATGAGAAAGACCCTGTTAATTTCCTTTTATATAATATAATTGATGTTTGTTTATGTGTTCGAATGAATGAAAAATTAAAGCACATTGAATCTCACAATCTTCTTAGAAGATTAATGAAAACTCCCTTTACAGCATCATTAAGAGGTTCGTCAATTTTATTCGACACCTACGTTAATTATAAGTTAAATGAAGAAGGAAAATATACAAGATTTGGGATTTTAGAAGAAACAACTGTTGCAATTTCAGAAGACGAAGTTTCAACATTATTTATTCCAAAATCAATGAAGAAAACAATAAAAGATGTATCTCAACAAACTTTTAGATCTATAACTGGTCACTTTATCGGTGCGTAAACTTACCTGCGCACTTTAAACTCCTCTAATTCGGTGGAACTCCCTCTGGGACAATACCGAGCCAAGCTTCTAAAGACTGCTAATCTTTAGTTGAAGGTGTAACGACTAGTCGAAAGACGTAAGCTCAAGCGAGCTGAAACGGGGAGCATCCTTAGAAATATTTGGTAATTCGGAGAAAATAAAAATGAATAAAACAAATTGGTCATAAGATATTATAAAACGTTTCTGGAGTAAAGTAAATTACCCAGGAAATGATCAAGATTGTTGGGAGTGGACAGCTTTTCGAGATAGAGATGGATATGGACATTTCGATAAATCTGCAGCACATCGATTAGCTTGGGAATTTTATAATGGTCCAATTCCAAATGGATTATTAATATGTCACACTTGTGATAATCCTCCTTGCTGTAATCCTGAACATTTGGTCCTTGGAACAAATGTTGAAAATATGTTAGATATGAAAAATAAAGGAAGAGCTGCAAAAGGATCAAATCAAGGAACTTCAATATTTACTGAAAATGATATTAAAATTATGTTAACAGAAATTTATAATAATCAATATCAAAGTATGAGTGAAATTGCATTCTACTACGAATGTAGTGTTACAATAATATCAAATATTCTTCAAGGAAAATATTGGCAACATATCACCACAGATATTGCTAAATCATTTGGGGTGACACTACAAGATTTAAAACACAAAGTAACTGCAAAAATAGGTGAAACACATCCTGGAGCAAAATTAACCGAAAATGATGTTCGACAAATTAAAACTCTTTTAAGTCTTAATAAATCAAAAACTTCAATTGCAACTATGTTTAATATTAGTCTAACATCGATAATCAATATTGCAAATGGAAAACATTGGAAACATGTAATAATTTAAGTCTAAGGATGAAGATATAGTCTATTCTCATAGGTAACTATGAGCAGGAGTTATCCTGGGTAAAGGAGTAGCGTCCTTCACCAAATATGAAGATGTAAAAGATAGCAAAGCCCAGATATTAACTAGCAAAGATGGAATAATAGTTGACCTTGATGCTTCAAGTTTGTACCCAAGTATGATCAATCAATTGAATATATCGTTTGATACTTACTTCGGAAAAATTATAGATCCTTTAACTTATAGATTTATAAATGCATTAAATCAACCACTATCAGCGAAAATGCCGATTCCTCAAAACATATATTTAACTCTTTATGAAATGATTGTAAAATATACTGAGAAGCTCAAGCCGCAAAACAAAGGAGATTATGTACAGAATTGTTACATAATCATGGCCCATCTAATTAGTAAATTAGGCAATCATAAGAAATCTCTAGATACAATATTTAAACAAGAAACAATAGAAGATTATGTTGTTTTGAGAAGATACTTTCTACCGATGATTGATATGTTCGATGATATTCATCCAAATAGCAGAGAATATAACAGTTTCTGTCATGAATATCTTGTAAATGATTCTTTGCCGAAAGACATTGAATATTTATATATAATCGAAAACGTATTAAAACCATCGGTTAAAATTGTAAAGGTTCCTACAAAAACATTTCAGAACTATTTGTTTTCTAATAATTTAATTCTTTCGTTATCTGGTTGCTTGTTTACAAAACATGAAACTAAGAAAGGATTGTTTATAGAGTTCCTTAAAAATTTAAAAGATATGAGAAATAATTATGAGAAAGAAAGAGATAAATTTAAGAAAAGTTCAGATGAATATAATTTCTTTGATATGCGGCAGAAAGCTATTAAGATCACGATGAATACTACATATGGGCTTTTCGGTCAGCAAAGTTACCGTTTTTCAAACAAACAATTAGCTAAAAGCATTACAGTTCAAGGTAGACTTTCTTTGAAATGCGCGCAGCTTATTGCTGAGACTTATTTGGAAAGTTTAAAAGGAACAAATTAAAAACTATGAAAACATCATATTTTGCAAATCCAGACATTTTAGAGAAAGATCTAAAGTTAGTATCGATTGCGAGAAAAATACCAACTTGGTTTACAAAAGATATTTTAATTTATCAACCATTATGTCCTAGTTGGAAATTAGTTATGGATTATAAATCTAAAAAAATTAATGAACAAGAGTATACTGAAAGATATTATTATGAAATTTTAAGCAATTTAGATGCGGCAAGAACTTATCAGGAACTTGGAGAAGATGCTATTCTTCTGTGCTATGAAAAAGCTGGTCAGTTCTGCCACAGACACCTTGTTGGTAAATGGTTGATGGACGAACTACATATCATTGTAATGGAAAGATAGAAAGGAAAATAAAATGTTTAAGTGTTACAAGAAAACAACCACATTTAACAAAAAGATTTGGTCGCTAACAGATGTTGCTATTAACGAAGTCAAAAATTCAACAAATATATTTAATTTGATTAAGATGCATGAAACTCTTATGATTGAAAAAGACAATCAAATTAGATATAAAAGAAACAAAGAGTTTTTATACACAAATTGTAATAAAATTAAGAGACGATTTTATCATTATAGAGACGAAAGTAATTTTCCAAGAATTACAGTTTGTGTTCTCTATAATGAACAAGAGAATCTAGCATGTAGAGGCATCTCCATATGTAGTTTTTTGGATTCGCCAGTTAAAGAAGATGGAAGAGACATTTCTGAAGACCGAGCTATTAATGCATATCAGACTTTTCAAGATACAGAACCAATTATAAAAGCCGATGCTGATATAATTATATTGGAAATTGAAAAATTAACAAAACCTGAGAATTTAATTGATTTTGAATGCAAATCTAAATACAATGTAGTATTAAGTAAGTTTGAAAAAAGATTATTCAATATACAAGAATAAAAACTTATAAAAGGAGGCAAAAAAGATGAATGAAAATAGTATTCCTTTTGGTACACCACCAGTAGGATTTATGCAAACAGGAAATCAACCATTTGAAACCCCTTCGGAACCAATCAACACCCTTGGAGAAAGTAGTCCAGATGTACAAACTCCGGGCCCAGCTTCAGATCCATTTTCAGGTGGAATCGGGCAACAAGATAATGTTGATCCTTTTTCAACACCCAGCACTATTCCACCCACAACTACTCAGAATAATAAATACAAAATTATCGATCTATTTTGGTTAATTAATCCAAAATTTTATGCCAAACAACAACCAGTTGCGAGCGAAGCTCATTTTGTAATAATTTCATTTAACATTGATTTTGGAAATTTGAGATTTTCGTTCTTTAATCTGACAAACAATTCTATTCAGGGCAACATTGTATATCTTGAAAATTTAAAGAGACTTGTATCTGGAACAGTTTATCCTGCTACAGCTTTCAACGCCTATAATTCACAAAGATTGGCTACAACTTGTCTTGAACAGTTATTTAGACAAATTCCTGGCGCAAACTGGCAGCAAGAACGTCCGGTTTGTACAATTGAAAAGAATGAAGAAAAGATCCGATTCAGTGTAAAAGATCCAAAATACGGATCATATTTCTACGATTTTACAGGTTGGCAAAGGGAAGCGTTTCTCCATGCTTGCAATTTCTGTATTACAAAAGGATTTGATCTTTTGGCTCAACAACATCTGAAATAAAAAAGAAAGTGGTGGCGGAAGATAGACGCGTGGCTCTGGAGAGAACATAATATTCAGAGAATAATAAAGTTCTCGTGTAGGTATCGAATCCTGCCCACTTTCCCTTTTCACCCCAAAAAATCAATATACAAGAGGAGCAAAAAATGGCACGCAATTACAATCGAGTCCTTTTAATAGGAGTAATCGAATCAGAAATGTCACTTAGAACTACAACCAATGGTACTTCCGTTACAAATTTTACATTAACTACCTCAAACAAATGGATAGATAAAGATGGAAAAGAACAAAATTATAAGAAATGGCACCATATTGTGTGTTGGGGTAAGTTAGCAGAAAGTGTTGTAGATTCTTTTCAACCAAATGATATGGTTTTTCTGGAAGGATCAATCTCTTATAGACACTATGAAAAGAATGATAAAACCCTTAAAGTTGCTGAAATTAAAGCAACAAATGTAACAAAATGGGAAGGAAGCTTAAACAAAATTATTCTCGTTGGTAATGTTGGATCAGAATTGTCTCTAAGAAAGACATCTAACAACACAAGTGTGACCAACTTTTCATTAAGCACGGTAGATAAATGGAAAGACAGAAATGATGAAATAAGATTTCAGAAGAAATGGCACCGAACAGTCTGTTGGGGAAAAACATCTGAAGTAGCGGTTAATACCGTAAAAAATGGAGATTTAGTTTTAATTGAAGGTTCGATTTCCTATCGAACATATATCAATAAAGAAGGTATAAAAAACAATCATATTGCCGAAATTAAAACATCTCAATTAACCAAGTGGGCCAACGCCATTAATAGTGATGAAAAATTAAATAAAAAGGAGACAGATAAATCAAATGAAAATTATTAAAGAAGGACACGCAACTCCAGATTTTCTAGCGTCATTAGATAAGACAAGCAATATCATAATTTGTGTTCCCCCATATGAGGAAAACTGTATCATCGAATCTGAAGATTTTCCGGATACTTTTTCGATTTCTCTTCCGAGAAATTTAAATCTGTCAGAAAGTCATGTGGTTAAGATATCATCTAGTTGTCTTTCAACTATTGAACGACCGAAAATTAAAATCAGCTTACCAGCGGGTATCAAGCTTCAATTTTCTGATTTTGTTGCCAATCGTAATCAAGACATATTTCAGAAAATATATAAATCATTTGACGTACACAATGTGATGATTGATGAAAAAACACTGTCTCATCATATTATATCTGATATGATATTTGTTTTGTATCTTGATACAATTCGAATGAGAGAAGCTGGAGTTCAGATGCTTATTAAACCAGGGACAGTAATAGCGGAATTTAGTTTCAGTTGGTATATTCAGACAAAAGTCGACATGCCGCAAATTAAAGAGATTTATTTGATATCTGATTCTCATATCTATGAAGATTTCATTAACATTTTCTAAAAAGGAGATAAAAATCTTGAAATCAAATATAAAAATAACATTAATTGAACCCCATGAGATGATATGTAATTTGTTAATTCCAAACACATTAATTGTTGCGCCGCGGCAAAGTGGCAAAACTACAGCTATTAAAGAAGCTGTTAAGTGTGTAGATTATTATAAAATTTTTGTAGCTACCAAAGATATTATAGATGTTAAATATACAGGACTTAAAAATGTTCATTTAGGAAAAGATTTTAATGCCATTGATGTTGATTCTATTGCTTGGAAAATCTTTGTAGATGATCTTGATATAATTGGTTCGGATTCAAAAACACAACTTGAATACATTCCTCTTGATTCTCCTGGTATTTATGCGGCAACTACGTCAAGTTTAGATTTTGGCAAGATACAACATCTGATTCAAATTAAGAGATTTAACTTTGAACGAATCTGTATTGTTGGAGTTTTGTAAATTTTGAAATTCAAAAGATTCATATAGAAATAATAAGTATAAATAAAATGGGTAAGAGCTAAATAATCTCTTACCCATTTTTTAATTACAAGGAGATCTTTATGTTTTTTGAGGATCTATTAAATAAATATTCGAAAATAAGTTTTCCAGAACAATATCGAGAAATTGCAAAAGCTGATAAAGCAATCAGTTGGTATTTATCTGATTCCTCTGGGCAGTTTATAACAGTGTCGAAACAACAAAATATTAACATAGTTGAAGTAGACATTCGTCAAGCATTTACTACAATTTGTAGATGTCTTTTCGAACCCACAAACAATTTTATCATTGAGATGAATAAGATAGAAGATAAAAAATCTAGAAATATTTTTATCGCAACTTCATTAGTTAATACTGAGTACTTACGACTTCTGAATATAATTTCAAAAGTTATTGTATTTGGAGTTCTATTTGAAATTGGTGATATTACTGTTCTCGAATTAAAAAAAGATGGAGCAACAATCTCTTGTAACGATGAAAATTTATCAAGATTGTTGAACGTCAACGACAAAACATTATTATCAAAAAATCAAGAATTCTTAAGTTATGTTCTTTCGAATAATTTTGAGTTTCATATAAATGAACACGAAAAATATGTTCGATCAAACAGAACAAGTTATTTCTTGACGGGGAATGATATTATTATAAAAGGAATATACAAGCATTCTCCAAGCTATATCAAACATATACAAAAAGATATACTTCAGAATAGTTTTGAAAATTTTGATGAAATCTTAAAAATTTATTCCAAACAATATTTCAACATCCTTTCAATAAATAACTTAAATGAATTATTAAATGAGTATTATATTTGTGATAATAAAAGATATCTTGCCGAAGACGGCAAATATATCATTAAAGAAAAAGATGGGAATATCAATCCAAGAAATTACATAAAAACATTTATATATCCAATTATTTTAGCAAACAGATTGTGAGGTGAGGTGAGGCAATGGTAAACGATGATACAATTGTTGGATTAAATACTCTCGAAGTTGATTTATTAATTAATCTATTAGACGAAGTAGTTTCGAGCCAGAAGATTCCTGAAGTGATTACGGATGAAATTCGGCAAGAACTATTCGCAGAATTAGACATTGCTAAAATTTTAACTGATTTAAAAAATAAACTTGGTAAAGAAAAATTTGAACAATTAGAACCAGATTTAGAAGATGGTGTACCATTTATTATAAAATTTACAGATATGGAAATATTTGATCTGAAGAATGGCGATTATGGTGATATAGAACCAGTAATCGAAAATATTATACACCAATTAGACAATCAAATAAAAGAGGAGGAAAGTTAAATGGCAGAGTTAAAGTATTGTCCGGCATGCGAACAAACCCAGGAATGCACGAAAAAAGGATTCAACAAAGATGGTGAACAGTTGTGGATTTGCAAAGTCTGTGGAAAGAAATTTGTATCTGCGACTGCTCCCCAGAAGAAAAAGAAAGTGGTTGTAAAAGCGGCAACAAAAGTAGCTCCCAAGCCAAAGGGAACGACAGAAATTATTGTTAACAATAACACAATTAAAACGGTTCCCGGTCTATTAACACTCGATCAAGCATTTGATATGGTTAGTTCTTATTTTAAAGAAATTGCCAAAGATAAAGCGGAAATCAGTGAACGAGATGACAAAAAGATCATTAAGTTCAAAGTTGTGGCGGGAACAAAGGGTTAATAAAATCAATTCGGCTGGGGTCTTTATGATCTCAGCCGAATTTTTAATTTCAAAAATAAAGGAGGTGAAATCAAATGTTCGTAACAGAAACTTTCAGTATCAATTGTGAAGATATCAAGGAAATTCCTTTAGAAAATATAGTGTCATTAAAACCCAATTTCGATTATGGTAGTTATAGATATAGAGAAATCATTTACAAGATCATAGTTTTAAAAAAGATTTCGAATTATTTAAAATCTCACCCAGATAGTGGAATTTGTGAAATGTCACTTGGTGTGATAATGAAAAAGATTCGAAATAAAATAAGAAGTTTCTCACCACAAGACTCTGAAGATTATCGTAATTTTATTATAAATCTTGGATTGCAATGGCGGGATATAAACTTTTACGATGAAAAATATATAGCCCTATTTTGCACTGACACGATACTTGAAGACTTAGAAATAAATAGGAGAAACTTATGAACAACCAATCAATTGTAATCGTTAAAGAAAAATTTGATCAGCTAGAAAATATAACAGAAGTAACAGGATTTCCACCAAGACGTATATTTGGATACAAGGTGCACATTGAATATTCTCAAAGATATAATGAACCAAGATCAATGGATAAATTAATTGATTTCATAGACAGTGAATATCATAAATTTCTAACTGGTGTTATTATTGCAACAATAAATAACAAATATAATACGGACAGGTTGGATATAAAAGACACAAAACTTAAGATTATAATTGATACTGAAAATGGGTGAAATATGCAAAAAACTATAGAGTTTAATATCACGAAAAAGGTTAAGGTTGAGAACACTCCTTTTGAAACAATTATATATATTTTTAATGACAGATCAGACGTTTTAGTAGAAGATTTGAGAACCGGCAAGAGCTCCATAATTAGTTCATATGATGTTGATAAATATCTTAAAATTGATAAAACTCAAACTCCCTGGATACCTTCTTTTAATAAAACTTATATAAAATTTTCAAACAACCAATTACAAAAATTTATGCCGCTATATTACGAAAAAAATAGAAACGAAATTCTATCATTCGCAATTAACAAAAATTTTCTACCGAGATTTGAAACAAAAAGAGTCCCCGTTCCAACTGATATGCCTCATTTTCAAAATCACAATAATACACAGTTTATACATATGATTAATAACAATATTCCAGAAGACTTATCTGATGATGAGCTTCAAAAAGTTCTTTCAAAAAATTATAAGCATCTTTATAAGAATGTAAAAGAATTTGAAGTTGAAAATTTTAAATTAGAAATGGTTGATACGAAGTACAGAGACATTGTTGATGAGAATTTTAATTATTTGAAACAACCACAGATCACATGTCGTCTACCACTGTTTCAGATATACACAATTCTTTCACCACGAATAATTACATTTGGAAATTGTCAAACTTCATATTCTTACTATTTTCACAATATATTTATGAAAATAGATGATAAGTTTTATAGATTTCCGTATGGAAACGTTGAAATTGATGATCGAATTTGTATTGGTTCTTTAGAGTATGAATCAGACGAACGAGAGGAATCAATTCAAGATATAGCTTATGCTCATCTCGTAGTAACTGAATTTAATGGTGATTATAATGCTCATTTAAAATACAACAATTTAGTACCAACAACATTTGATATTAAATTATTGCGTGAACAAATAAATAATAACAATTTTGAACTTTCATTTATGGATGCATTATTCTATTTGTCTCAATGTAAATCGCCAGACGAAGTAAATAAAAACATATTCTTATTGACAACAAATATTCCAAAAGAAATTCTTGAATTTGAAAATTCAAAACAAATCGCTGTAACAGTTGAAGCAAGTACTGCAGAGCAGAATCAATTTGTAGTTGTTGATCACGACAACATACAACCAACTGAAGTTACAGTTTTCAACGAAGTTGCTCCCATTGATGAGATTAGGGCGGCTAATATTGCAGAACTCCCACAAATTATTGGACCCCTCAGACCAAGAATCAGAACAAGAGTTGATCATGTATTAACAACGAATTTTACTGGGACACATGATCAACTCCAATTTATAGCGGATACTCTTCGCCCAATGGTGGAAACAATACAAACTAACGATCCTATAAATGATGCACGGGTTGAAACTTTAAATGAGGTAGAAAATGTCGAAACTTAATAAACAATTGCAGACAATTAATGATGCAAGCTTAGCTAAAATATTATTTTATAAGAATGATCTGCAAAATTTTTTAAATGAGCTCGATTTTTACAACATTGTTTTTGCTAGTAATGGAGCATTTGTAGTGCTTAAAAATGAATTTGGAATTTCAATCGGACAAATCAAGAATATTAAATATTCAAATAGTGAATTATATAGTCTCGATAGTCCGATTATATATTCCTTCATTCCAAAACCCCCATTATCATTATTTATTGAGATATTAGAAATGTTTAAATATATCAATAACAAAAGCAAATGGGAGCTCTGTGTTAATGTTTATTATCACAAAACAAATCAAACATTTCACATAAATATCATTGACCAAACAATTGGTGGTGCAACAGCAAATTATAAATATGATGAAAAATTTGAGATGTCTGAAGAATATATCAGATATTTGCAAATTCACAGTCATAATACTATGGCGGCGAATTTCTCGGGAACAGATAATAGAGATGAAAATTATACTGCTCTATGTTATTACGGTGTTGTTGGTAAAATAAATGATCTCAGTAAATTCTATAATGTTGATATGGGTTATAGAATTTGGAATGGTATTGAATTTGTCAATATCGATTTCGATGATGTCTTTGAAACTGGAGCAAACGAAATACAATTACAAAATAATGTTATAAATAAACTAGATAACATTATTAAGATTTCAAAAAATAAAGAATTAGCAAAACAAAATGCTTCAAAAAATCTACCAGCAATATTCGGAGAAAGTTCACTATTATATCCGGGGTTAGATGACCTTGCCGATGACGACTTCTCAATCGATAATTATCTGAGAGATATGAATCTATGAATATATTAGACTTTTTTCAAACAGTTAATATAGTTCAAATTGGGTGTGGTGGAACCGGCTCTTGGGTTGTTCCACTTGTATCTAAATTGGTAAATAATATTAGATTGAGATCTCCACAAGATTTTAAAATATTTTATAAATTGGTCGACAACGATACTGTTGAACAAAGAAATATTTTAAGACAGAATTTTAGTGAATGGGATATCGGCAAGAGCAAATCCCATTCACTAATTAATAGATATATTTATAATTTTAAAGATCTAACATCACATACAAATAAAATTAAAACAAGAAATGATTTTATTAAACTTGAAGAACCCGTTGGTTCAATTTTTAACTCATTAACGATTGTTCTTGGATGCGTAGATAACAATAAAACAAGACACACAATATTCAGATCATTAAAATGTTGGTCCAAATCAATTGATAATAAAAAGTATGTCTATATCGATTCCGGCAATCTCTTATACAGTGGGCAAATTATTACTCTGTTATTTGGTTTTGGAGATTTTTTAATCGAAAGATTAAAAGATTTTGAACCAGATTCAGCTGATGAACTGAGAAAACAAATCAAGAAGAGAAAGAAAATAAATTTCTTGAAAATGTTTCCACTAGAAGATCCCGAGGAAGTTCAACAGAGTTGCGCTTTCTTCGGTGATCAAAGTCAAGCAATCAACAGTTTAGCAGCAACATTAATGTTCTGTAATTTACAGAAAATTCTAGTGACTTCAGAATTGCCGCCACAAATAATAAATTTTAACAGTTCCGGCTATTCAACTTTTGAGGTGTAAAAATAATGAACCAAACAACAGAGATAAAGAATCTCATAAAAGAAATCGACGAATGGATAACAGAAAAAGATGATGCGCTAGAAATATGTATATTATTAATGTACAAATTCGACATTACTATAGTAGATTATATAGATAGATTAAATGAGCTAAATTTTATTAATAAATCATTAAATGAGCCAAAAAATTAAATTATAATACATGGCCAAGAAAGCCTAAAAACTTTCTTGGCCATTTTTTATTATTTTCAAATTTCATATAGAAATAATAGAGTTAATAAATCTTTTTTCGGAGGAGATTGGAAAATGGAACTACAGACTAGCGAGGGAAATATATTAATAACAGAGAAATCACTGATTATTACTTGCAAGTCAAGAGACATCAATTCTATTTTTAAAGAGCTCTATAAATTGGTTCCAAAAGATACAAAGGTGAAAGATATTAAAAAAATAATAACAGATAAAGTCTCAATGATGATGACTAGGGAGGAATGAATGGGAATAATATTCAAAGCATATTATCAATGCTGTGGATGTGGAATTGAATTTGATAATCCAGATAAAGTTAGAAATTTCAAAGGAACAGTAGAAAATGGTGACAGATCTAAAATATTTATTCAAGAAGAAAAAATGTATTGTGTTGATTGTCTTCCATTAGCTCTAGATTTTGAAAATAAATGTCCAGAAACTGTCAAGATTGTGGCGCCGGAAGAACAAAAATTAGAACAAGAAAAGAACACAAATAAAATTTCTGATCTTGAAAATAAGATTATAAACATCAACAAACAATATTTAGAAACATTGGAGTTTCAACAAAAAGAAATAAAAGCATTGTCTAAAAAATTAATAAATTTTGAAAAATATTCTTCTCAGAAAACTTCCGAACAAATGATGGATGATATATTAAGAGAGGAAGCCAGAAAATTTATGGGATCTGTAAATGGAACAATTCCAGATGATTGGCCGAAACCAAATGAATTAATAGGAAAAGATGAATCTTCAGAAACAATCATTGGTGAAGTAGTCTCTGTAAATGGGGAAGATATTGAATTAGAAACAACACTTGAAGAACCAGAAATAACAAAAGAAATTAAAGATTCTGAAACAGAACAAAGTGTGTTGGGTGATTCTATTCCTCTAAAAGCATTTGGTAAGTATTTAGTTTTGTATGAAATTAAATCAGAAGCTAATGAGAGTGATCTTGCAAAAAGATGCGGACATAAAGACGTAAAATCTCTAAGAGAAACTTGTGGTAATAAATCTCTAATGGGGATTTACTATTCAATTGATAAATTTATAGATGATTTGAATGAAATTGGAGATGATTACCGGCAAGAAACCGTTAAAGTTATCAATAAAATATTCTTTGGCGTTCCAAATGTGGTAGAACGCAAAGCCTATATTTATCCAGATTATGGTATTGGATTAATTGAAAAATATATATTTGATGATAAGATTGAACCGATTGAATATGTCGTTCCAGAGGAAGTTGTAGAAGTTGCAGTTTCGAAACCAACCCAAGGAAGTGAAGTATTGAAACAAGTTATTGAAACTATTAAAACAAAAGAAACCTCATCAAATATATATAAAAAAGAGTCAATAAACTTTGAGGAAAAAAGACAAAAAGCGATCAACTTTAATAAACCAATTATTGTATCTGCTCAAAAAAAGAAATTTTCGAAAGATACAATAGGAGATGAATATATCTAATGAAAACAATAGTTAAACTAATGTTTGGTTCACATCTATATGGAACAAACACTCCCGATTCCGATCAAGATTTCAAGGGAGTGTTTCTTCCATCAAAAGAACAAATTCTATTAGGAAAAATTCCCAAGAGTATCGACGAATCAACCAAAAAAGAAAATCAATTAAAAAACACATCAAAAGATGTTGATTTTGAAACATATTCTTTACATTATTTTATTTATCTAGCTTGTGAAGGAGAGACTGTAGCATTAGATATGCTTCATGCTCCAGATAATATGATTATTGAAAAATCTCATATCTGGAATTTAATTGTTGCTGAACGAGAGAGATTCTATACTAAGAATCTTAAGGCATTTGTTGGTTATGCTCGTCGACAAGCATCTAAATATGGTATCAAAGGAAGTAGACTAAATGATGCCCAAAGAGTGTTGGATTTTTTAAATTCCAGTCTTGAAATAGATTATGCTGCGGGCGCTATGAGAATGGGAACAATTTGGGATAATCTCCCAACTGGAGAACACATCTTCAAACATCCACCGAATGAAAACGGTATGAGATATTATGAAGTATGTGGAAGAAAAATTGGTGAATCTGAAATGATCACTAATGCTCATGTTATAGTTCGCGGCTTTGTTAAATCCTATGGCGAACGAGCTCGTATGGCAGCAGATAATGAAGGAATTGATTGGAAAGCTGTTTCTCATGCCTGTCGCGCCGCATATCAAGTAAAACAAATTCTCTTAGAAAACACAATTATATTTCCTTTAAAAGAAGCCAAATTTCTAAAATCAGTGAAGTGTGGTGAGCTCGACTATCAAACAATTGTCGCTCCAAAATTAGAAGATCTAATGACTGAAGTAGAAGAATTGTCTTTAAAAAGTAATCTTCCAGATAAAGTCGATAGAAAGTTTTGGGACAGATTTATTATAAATGTTCTTGAAGATGAAATGTTTCAAACTGCTAAACACTATCAAAAATTGGATAATTATATTGAGAGTTGTTTGGTATAGAGAAAGGAGTTGATAAAAATGACAGGTCCGATTAGCAGAGAAGAATATATTAAGAAATATTGGAACGATTTTTATGGACAACCAGATGTTAAATATCCAAAACGAGAATATCAATTAAAGATTGGAATACCGAGATGTTATGATAGATCGGCAAGATACAACAAAAATGGAGAATTAAAATATGATATCTCGTATTGTGGATTATTTACAAGATATGCTATTTGAGAATTCATTTAAACGAAAACAAATTCTAATAAATACATCAAATCGGCAAGATCTTTAACTAGATCTTGCCGATTTAATAAATATTTTTCATTCTTTATATAGAAATAATAATCTAAAAAGGAGAGTTTTATGATATCAAATTTTCAAATAATAACATTAGCATTATTGTTATTAGCAATAATTGTAGCAATTGTTTCAATCAAAATCAATCAAATTTATGATCGTCGAAGAATTCATAACATGGAGATAGTTACATTTGAATTATATAATGTTCTACTCAATAGCAATATGATTACTAAAATGAACACTGAGTACTTAATCAATTTAGCGAATAGTATTGCTCAAGAAGAAATTAATAAAACAAATCCGACCATAAATTAAAAGGAGATATATTTGTGGCAACAAAATCGAACATAATCAAGAAAAAACCACCAAGTTATATTAATGCTCTGAAAGCTATGACAAATTGGTTTTTTAATAAGAACCGGAAAAAAGAAGAGCTAGAAAAGATTATAGAAATCTATAATATAGATAACAATATTACTAAAAGATTCTTGTTATATTGTTATAATACTCCTCACATAGTGTGGTATATTAATAAATATTTAAATCATCTTTATGATTTCAATAGATTTGATACTGTTAGTTTGATGTTTAGTTTAACATATCTATTAGACATTAATAGAATTAGTCGAAAAGCTATTCCAGAAAAATTAATGTATCTTAAAAATACAGAGCTTGCCGATAGAAATAAAACAAAGATTAAAGAACTCTTTAAAGAATATTTTGAAAAATTATTTGATAAAGAGTTTAATGAGATGGAATTAAATTTTTTCTATGATCTCGTCAATCTAAACGAAATATCATTTGAAGATATTGCCGAAATTGATAAACATATTAATAGCGGCAAATCAACATTTATATTAGATGATGTTGCGCTACCAAATAGTCCAAAAGTAAACAATTTTGTATTAGATATATATCGAGAACTTCCTCCAGGAATTAAAACCTTTTGTGATAGTATTAAACAATATATTCTATCAAGACAAGAATGTAAAGGTTGTGAACTATTCGGAAAACCTACCATAATTCTTGATACAAATATGGAAGATGATGGAGAGGTCGATATTATCTTCTTTGGATTGAATCCAGGAACAGAGGAAGTAGAGATTGGAAAACCTTTCGTAGGTAAAGCTGGTAAGATTCTAAGAGAAAGAATGTCTCTTATTCCAGCTCATGTAAAATGGGTAATTACCAATGTAATATTGTGTCATACAAGAAACGAAAATGAAATTAAAAATCCAGAAGATGTCAAAAAGAGATGTCACGAGTTAGTGGACGGAATTAGACAAACATTTCCAGCTAAAATCATTGTTCCTTTAGGAGCAAAGGCATCAGATTGGTTCGGTCTCAAAGGTGGAATGGCAAATCTATCGGGTAAAGTTTTCACAAGTAATAACCAACAAATAATTCCAATTATACACCCAAGTGCAGCTAATTACAATGCAGATAATCTTGACAAATTTAAGAAA
>Ga0265297_10004022_pt1 | contig 24965 bp, 30 predicted proteins | sample Munlanlwell13791_FD_192502 | JGI IMG/M metagenome (GOLD analysis project Ga0265297, IMG submission 192502) | Leachate microbial communities from a municipal landfill in Southern Ontario, Canada - Leachate well 137-91 | ecosystem: Engineered > Solid waste > Landfill > Unclassified | place... | reverse complement strand
TCCACCACCACCCCGATTTTGAGTTCTAAAGGAAGTGACTACCCGGGAATTAAATTTGTTTTGAGGTCCTTTGGGAGGTGCGAAAGGATTTTTGAAAGGAACCCGTTGATTGAATGGTTTGGTACTTTGGTTATTTTGAACTGTATTTTTTGTATCGGTCATGTAAATGTATTATACATTTTTTTTGTTTTTTGGTTTTTCTTGAGATTAAAATTTATAAATAAATGTGGGTTATAATTATTCATGCAGGCACTGGAAAAAGCTTTGATAACCAATATTGATTCAAGAGTGGAGAATGAATTGGGAGGGGAAAGTGTTGGAGATATTAATAAACTTTGTGAAGCAATCATTGTTCATTCTCATGAATCTAAAATTGAGACTCATTTATTGTTGGTAGGAGGAAATGTCCGACCTGAGAAGCAAGGTTTGACTCATAAAGATGTTGACTTAAAATTGTATTCACCTGATTTGGCCAGTGAAATATTTATGGGAGGGGATTGTCCCAAATTTGATAAATTTGCTGCTTTTGTATCCGATGTTGGAAAAAGTTTGGGCTGGGGTGTTGAAATAGAAAAACCTTGGTTCAATGATTACGAATATTGTGGGGATGGAAAAGTAACCCTGTATCCCAGTGGGAAACCAATCGAAGTTTTACCAGTTCGAGTGGATGGAATTTACTCTTCATTTGAAGAATTTTTATTAAAAGACACGGACCCTCATTTGGCTCTTTTTTAGTCTTGATTCCGATTGACTATTTTTAATAATCTATCAATACCAAGGCCGATGCCGGATATTTTATCCAGTTTAGCAGAATTTGTGGCAAAAGATATGTCGATAGGATGAGTGGGTAAATTATTAAGAAGACGATAATCATTTTCTTGATTAAAAGATTTCAAAATAGAGTCAGAGTCAGTATTTTCAGTACAGCCATTGGCGATTTCGATGCCGTTGATGTAGAGCTCAAATCTATCGCCTTCTTTGGCTAGGGGACTTAGAAAAGCGGGATAGCCAGTGATAAATATGGCTTTATCTTTTGGTAATTTAGCTTCAATTTCGTTTAGAAAAAATTGATTGTAGTCGGGTTCGTTATCCGGAAGATTTTGAGGGAGGACAAAGTTAGTAAATTGAATGTCTAAATATTTTTTTATAAAATTTTGAGTAGAGAGCATCAAGTCATGAACATTTTTGCCAATCTCGTACCATTCCAACATTAGAAACTCAGGAGTGTGATCGGGTCCTTCGTCTTCGAGGTCACGAAAACAATGAGCAATGGAAAAACAATTATTTTTATTTTTGGCCAAATATTTTTTAAGAGCAAATTCAGGTGAAGTTGGCAGAAAATAATCTTGACTCCGATGCGTCCAGGAGGTTTTGAATGAATAGAGATTGGGTTCAAGGGGAAGGGAGGAATTTAGATAAGGGACTTCAATCTCAGTAAAGTTTTGACTCCAAAAATATTGACGGATGGATTTTAAAAATTCTGATTGGGTCATGTACTTATTTTAATCCACAAAAATAATCGGGGTCGGAACAGAGAGGATTGTTTTGACAGATAGATAAGTAGTTGGATAGTATTTTAGAAATGGGGTCGGAAAGAGAGGCAATTGATTTTTGAGATTCACAGCAGGCATAAAATTTACTATCTGATTGAAGAGAAAGCATGGAACAGCCAAAATCCTTGGACGGATAGACGGGGTAATTTTGACGAATGTTGATGACTTGTTTAGTAGTAAGTGAGCCTTGCCTATCTGTAAGATATGTTTTAGTAATGTTTGATATATTAAAACTATCTCGGTAGGCATAAGAATCTTTGGTTATTAAATAAAATATTTCAACGTGAAAACCCAATTTTTGGGCATGTTCTACGAATAATTTTGATTTTTCGAAATTTCCGATACCACGATTTTTGTTATGGATATCTTTTGGTCCATCAAAGGAGACAATAAGTTGGCAATTCTTTGGATCTTTGATTTTTTTAAGATTGTCGATGGTCCCATTGGTAATAATGGAAATAAAAATTCCCAAGGAATTTAATTTGTTGACGAGACGGGGGAAATTTTTAAGAGTAAAAACCTCACCTCCGCAAAAAATAATAGATTTTAATTTAATTTGTTTTTGATATCGACGGACGAAGGAGAGGATTCGGGAATTTGAAAGAACATTCTTGGTTTTTTGGGTGTAGCAATACTGGCAGTTGAGATTACACAGCTCAAGAGGGGAGATGTAGATATTTTCCAGGCTTTTTATTTGAGCTTGGTTGATTCTTTGTGTTCGGTATTTTTTCGACACCAGTTACAATATTTGTTGAATTTAAGTTTATCGGGAGTATTTGTTTTGTTTTTTTCGCTTAAGTAATTTTGAGCTCCACAAACTGAGCAGCAGAGAGCGATTAAAATTCGAGGTGTTTTTTTAGATTTAGCCATGGAGCTATTTTAATCGATGTGACGGAAATTAGCAATCAATTAATCAGTCTATGATCAATGATACTTTTGGCAACAGTATCACAAAAGAGTTCGGTTCCAAGAGATGAGGGGTGTAAATGATCGGCTGAGTTGATAAGTTGTTCCAGTCCATTTTGACCAAATAAACTGGGGTGAAAAGCATCAGCGAGAGGTAGATTATTTTTACCGGCAAAATTAATTAAGTTTTGGAGATAAAGTTTTATGGTATTAGCTTTTTCGATTTTTTCGAGAGCAGAAAAATACATGTTTTTGATACCGTTGCCAAAAGAAATTGAATTTGGGGCAATAGTAGAGGCGAGGAGTATTTTGGTGTTTGGTGCTTTCTCTTTTATTATCTCGGTCAAATTTTGAAGAGCTTTTGTTTGACGGTCAATACCTGTTTGAGAGTTACCAAAATTGTTGTAGGCAAAAGATTCGATGAGAATAATATCGGCATTTTGCGATAAAACTGAAGGGTTATTTTTTCCAAGATAAGAGGTGGTCTCAGTGAGACGCTTTAAGGCTGATTCGATATTGGTACTACCATAACCATACTTTAGTAGATTGAATTTAGTAACTGGAAAATATTTTCGAAAAGACCTCTGACAAGTGTCATTTGAGAGAGTGTCAATCATAGAATCACCAAGGAGAACCAGATTGATAACTTTACCTTCACCACCAATAGGGGGTAAATAAGAGGGGACAATATTTTTTATTTTGAGAGTTTGAGGTATTAGTGTGGGAGTTGGTTCAACAATAGAAATAGTGGGAGTAGAGGGATTAAAACTAATTGGGTGATAGGCTTCAAGTAATTGATAGTAGAGGGGAAAGAAGAGTAGGGGCATCAGAGGTCGCGGTACTTTTTAATTTGTTTTTCCAGTTGATCTTCGAGATCGATTAGAGCTGACTCTAAAAATTTGTGTGTGGTTTCAGAAAAGACTCTTTCTTTTCCGGGGAGAAGCATATCAAAACGGAGATGAATATTTTTTAATTTATCGTATTCAATACGGAGAGTGGCGGTTTTCATCTCAGGAGCAAAAGTAGTGAGAAGTTTTTCTAATTTTTGGTTGATTTTTTCATCGACCAGTTTTTTAACACTGTCTGTGAGTTCAAAGTTGTCGCCGGTGATTTGAATATTCATAGTAATTAAGAATAACACTTTGAAACTTAACTGACACTGAAATTAATAAAATAGCTAAAAATTGCTTTAAATTGGTATAATCAGAATGAATTATGGAGGGTGGGCAGGACGGTAATGCGCTAGTTTTGAAAACTAGTGTCCGTAAGGACTAACAGGTTCGACCCCTGTACCCTCCGCATTGATTTTACAAAAAAAGTATTAAAATTATTTGTAAGTTATTTTTTAATAACAATAATATAATTATGTCGGATCGTTCTGCAGAATTGCCACCAATTAAAGATAATGGAGTTGGAAGGATACCAATTGAGGTATCGGGGAAAGTGATGCCGAATCCTGACCATCTCGAGTATACGGCAGATAAAGCTGTATTTAGGGTGTTGGCTGAAGGAAGAAGTGGATTGATAGCAGCAATAGACGGTGTGGGGTCTGGAGGTGAAAAATCGGCAAAAGCTGCAGAATTTGTTGCGGATGGCCTTTGGCACTTGGAAACGGAATCAACTGAACCGCTAACTATCGATCAAGCCGTAAATCTTTTAAGAGGTTCTATTTCTAGGGCGACAGCTAAAATTAAGGAATTACAGGATATGAGTGGTGATCCTGATGTGGATACGACTGTGAGCGCCGGTATAATTTGTGAATCTCCAGATGGAGAAAGAAGGTTTTTGGTTACTGCTAATGTTGGGGATTCAAGGATTTATAGGTATACACCTAGTAGTGGGGTAGTTGATCAACTTACTGTTGATCATTCCATAGTACAAAGATTGGTTGCAATGGGAATGATTACTCCAGAGGAAGCTTTTTTACATCCACAAAGAAATGTGGTTTTGAGAACTGTGGGTAGCTTGGAAAGTCCTGATGATATAGATATTCAAGTTGTTGAGATTCATGAAGGTGATATCTTTTTGGCAGTTTCAGATGGGGTAAGTGATAATTTGCCACCGGAAGGATTACCAGTTGCAATTCAGTCCGAGTTTAAGGAAGCTTATGATCCGGTTCAAAATGGACCTGATTTAAGTAAGTTTGCTACAGGTCTGGCTCAAAGAGCGAGAAATATTCAAATGACACATTCTGCGCATGCTAAACCAGATGATACTTGCGTTTCAGTTTTGAGAGTACCAAGAACAAAATAGATTCTCTTTAGAAGAAATAAGAGCCCGGAATGAAATTCGAATTCATGACCTTCCCCTTACCAAGGGGATGCTCTACCAACTGAGCTATCCGGGCACGCAGGTTATTTTATCAAATAAAGGATATTTTTGTCTTGAGAAATAAAATTAACTTTCCTATTGTTTTTTGAGGATACTACTACTAAAATAGTGGGAGTATGTTGCAAATAAAAAAAATAAACGTATCAGTTGAAGGAAAACCAATTTTGTCAGATATTAATTTGGAATTAAAAACTGGTGAAGTGGTGGCTTTAATGGGTCCAAATGGAAGTGGAAAATCGAGCTTGGCTTATACTTTGGCAGGGCATCCAAAATATCTTGTAGACAAAGGAAAAATGTTTTTGGATGAAAAAGAAATAACTGGTTTAACTCCCAATGAAAGAGCAATTTTAGGTTTATTTTTGGCAAATCAGGCACCTGTGGCGATTCCGGGTCTGGGAATAAAAAGTTTTTTGTGGCAAATTTATAAAAAGTTTGAGAGTGAAAAAAGAATGGATTTGGTTAAATTCAGAAATTGGTTGGATGAAGAGGCTGATAAATTGCAATTGAAAAATGGTTTATTGGACAGAGGTTTGAATGATGGCTTTTCTGGTGGGGAAAGAAAAAAGATGGAGGTTTTGCAAATGTTAGTGTCAAAACCAAAATACATAATTTTGGATGAAATTGATTCTGGTCTTGATGTGGATGCTTTGAAAATAATTGCCTTGAGAGTTAAAAGAATGGTCAAGGACAATAAAGTTGGGGTGTTGGTTATCACCCATTACAGTCGAATTTTGAAATATTTAAAGGCTGATAAAGTGGTCATAATTGAAAAAGGAAAAGTTAAAGAAATAGGTGGTATGGAATTGGTAGAGAAAATTGAAGATAAAGGTTTTGAAGAGAAAAAATGAGCCGTTTTGCCCCAATTAAGGAAGAGAATAAAAAGAAAAAATGGGAAAAAAGTCCATATGAATATGGTTTCTCTAGTCCGGAAAAGTACGTGTTTAAGTCGAAAAGGGGACTAAACGAAGAAGTGGTGAGAATGATTTCATCCATGAAATCTGAAGATAAAAAAATGAGAGATTTTCGTTTGGAATCATATAAAATATTTTTAGAAAAGTCCATGCCAACTTGGGGGGCTGATCTGTCAACAATAGATTTTAATAATATTTTTTATTACGTGAAGGCGGCTAAAAATGAAGGAAAAAAATGGGCAGATGTGCCCAAGGAAATAAAAGATACTTATGATAAATTAGGTATTCCTGAGGCTGAAAAAGCATATTTGGGTGGGGTTAAAGCCCAATATGAGTCGGAAGTAATTTATGGTTCTTTATTAAAAAGATTAAGAGATAAGGGAATAATTTTTTGTGGAATGGATGAAGCCTTGGCCAAATATCCAGACTTAGTGTGGTCTCATTTTGGAAAGATTGTGCCAAAAGGTGATAATAAATTTGCGGCTTTGAATAGTGCAGTGTGGTCCGGAGGTTCATTTATTTATGTGCCAAAAGGAGTAAAAGTAGATTTGCCGTTACAAGCATATTTTAGAATCAATACTCAAAACATGGGGCAGTTTGAAAGAACTTTAATTATTGTCGACGAAGGTGCTTTTGTGCATTATGTTGAAGGGTGTACGGCTCCAATTTATACAACTGATTCATTGCATGCGGCGGTGGTTGAGATTTGGATAGGAAAGGGGGCAAGGTGTCGTTATACCACTATTCAGAACTGGTCAACAAATGTTTACAACCTGGTTACAAAGAGAGCATGGGTAGAGGAAAACGGAGTGATGGAATGGGTGGATGGAAACTTAGGAAGTAAAATAAATATGAAATATCCAAGTGTAATCTTGGCTGGAAAAGGAGCTCACGGAGAAATTTTGTCAGTGGCTGTAGCGGGGAAGGGACAACATCAAGATGCCGGAGGAAAATGTATTCATTTGGCTGAAAATACTACCAGTCGGATTATTTCTAAATCAATTAGTTTGAATGGGGGTAGAAGTAGCTATCGGGGCTTGATTCAAATGAATAAGGGGGCCAAGAATTCACGGTCTAAAGTAGTTTGTGATGCCTTAATTTTGGATAAGGAGTCGCGTTCAGATACTTATCCGACTAATAAAATTATGGAATCAGAGGTGACTTTGGAGCATGAAGCAACGGTAAGTAAAATTGGAGAGGAACAATTATTTTATTTAATGTCCAGAGGTTTTGAGGAACATGAAGCCGAGGCAATGGTGGTTAACGGTTTTATAGAACCAATCGTCAAAGAATTACCGATGGAATACAGTGTGGAATTAAATCGGTTGATAAGTTTGCAAATGGAGGGAAGTGTTGGATGAAATATGTTGATGTACTAGATCAAGTTGGACAGTTTAAAGAAGTTAAAAAATTTCTAGTAGTTTCAAATGGTCAGAATACCGAAATAGAAACGTTAATGGAATTTAAAGCGCCAAAAACACAAGGAAATACCTTAATTAAAGTGGTAGTAATGCCTGGGGGGAAGTTAAATTTAAAAGGAGTTATAAAAATTAATAAGGGGGCAGAGTTGGTGGAGGCATTTTTGCGACAATCAATTCTGTTAATTGGAGAAAATTCGATGGCCACGGCGATTCCTGAATTGGAAATTGAATCAAACGAAGTCAAGGCTTCACATGCGGCATCTATTGGGAGAGTTGATGAAGAGCAGTTATTTTATTTAATGTCGCGTGGTTTAAATCGTGATGAAGCTGTAAAATTAATTATTGAGGCATTTTTAACTGAATAAAATGAAATATATTTTTGCGGTGCTCAACCCTTCGGCATTAACCTCAGATCTTGCGCTCCTAAAAATACATTTCATTTTATTTTAATTATGAATAAATATAAAAAATATTTTCCAATTTTTGAAAATAATCCTGAGTTGGTATATCTCGACAGTGGAGCGACGGCTCTAAAAGCAGGAATTGTTTTGGATAGAATGAACGGATATTACACTGAATTTAGTGCCAATATTAATCGGGGTTTATATCCAATGTCTGAAAAAGCGACAGAGGAATATGAAGAAGTCAGAAAAAAAGTGGCTAAATTTTTGGGAGCCGAACATGGATCAGAAATAATTTTTACCGGTGGAGCAACCGCTGGAGTTAATTTAGTGGCTAGGTCTTGGGGTGAAGAAAACATCGAAGAGGAAGATGAGATTGTAATAACAGAAATGGAACACCATTCAAATTTGGTTCCATGGCAAGAATTGGCGAAAAGAAAAAAAGCAGTTCTAAAATTTATAGAGGTAGATGAAACATATAAATTAGATTTAGAAAATTTAGAGAAGATAATTAATTCAAAGACTAAAATTTTAGCTTTAACACAGGTAAGTAATGTGTTGGGGACAATTAATCCCATTAAAGAAATTATTAAGAAAGTTAAAGCAATAAATTCAAAGGTGGTTGTTTTGGTCGATGGAGCGCAAGCAGTAGCTCATATGCCGGTAAATGTTATTGATCTTGATGTCGACTTCTATGTATTTTCTGGACACAAAATGTATGGTCCAACCGGAGTGGGAGTGTTGTGGACAAAAGCTCAACGACAACTAGAAATGAGACCTTCAATATTTGGAGGAGGAATGATTAAAGAAGTAACTAAAGAAATGACTACTTATCCTCTGGGTCCAGAGGCTTTTGAGGCAGGGACACCGCCAATTGCTCAGGTGGTTGGACTGGGAGCAGCAATAGATTTTTTGGAGAGTATGAGTTGGAAGGAAATTTTAGAGAATGAGGACGAATTGACAAAATATACTTTGAAAAGTTTGGAAAAAATTCCTGAGATAAAAATTTTTGGACCTATCAGCGAAAGAGTCGGGGTAATTTCTATGGTTTTGACTGGGAAAAATAGGCCTGGGGCCCACGATTTGGGGGACATTTTGGGAAGGAAATTTAATGTTTGTATTCGATCTGGTCATCATTGTGCGATGCCCTTACATCACAAATTCGATTTGGATTATGGAACAAGTAGAGTGAGCTTGGGAATATATAATGAGAAAAAAGATATCGATAAATTAATAGAAGCGATAAAATATGCTTTAGATATTTTTAATTGTATTGAAAATGGTTGACGATTTATATCGAGAAATAATTTTGGAACACTATAAAAATCCTGAGAATATGGGAGTGCTTGAGGGTGGCATTGAAATGGAAGAAGTAAACGCTCTATGTGGAGATAAATTAAAGATAGGAGTAAAAATAAAAAATGGAATTATTAAGGAGGCAAAATTTAGGGGTGGTGGCTGTGCTATTTCGATGGCAGCAGTGGATATTTTGTTGGGAATGGTTATAGGGAAAAAGTTAAGTGAGGTAAAAAAAATGAGTGGTCATGAAATTGAAGAAGCAATGGGGGTGGAATTAACATCTTCTAGAAAAAAATGCGCTTATTTAGGATTAGAAGTGTTAAAAAAAATAAAGTAAGCCTGAAGTCAGAAAAAATAGTCTGTTAAAATCGGCTATGCCGATTGAAATTGATATAAATAAATTCCAAGGAGTCGGTATTTATACTGGAGATGACGAAAAAGAGTATTTAATTATGGTTGATCAGAACCTACCCGAAAGTAGAAAAGCAGAAATCGTTTGGGGTATGTTTTCGAGAAAAATTGATGTTGAAGGGCATATGTATATTCCAGACAAAGAGATACATGATAAATTACGGATTGAATGGAGATGAATTTAGAGCCTGAAGTTAGATTTGGACTGATATTTAATTTATTGAGCCCTCCGCGAGAATCGAACTTGCGTCGACGGTTTACAAAACCGCTGCTCTACCATTGAGCTAGGAGGGCAAATAAGTAATGGGATTATATCAAAATACATTGATTTTTTAGCGTTATACTTATTGTATTAAAAAATACTTAATAAAGTGTAAAAATTGTGGAATTGAACATAATTCAGCAGCGGATAGTTATCACAAATTTTGTTCTAATAAGTGTCAAGGTGAGTTTAGATATAAAAAAAGTATTGAAGGGTGGTTTAACGGAAAAATAAATCCTTTGAATACCAATGGTATATCAAAACCTTTTGTTAGGAAATTTATATTTAATAAATATAGAAATAAATGTTGTTTATGTGGGTGGAATAAAGTTAATGAAAGTACGGGTAAAATTCCACTGGAGGTTGATCATATTGATGGAAACTATAAAAACAACGAATTAAATAATCTTAGACTTTTATGCCCAAATTGTCACAGTTTAAGTAGCAACTATAAAAACTTAAATAAAGGTAGGGGTAGAGGGAAAAGAAAATCCTGATAAGATATAGATATCTAAAAAAATATGACAAAAAAGAAAATTTTAGTTGTAACTGACAATTTACCCTGGGGGCACAGGTCAATAGCCAGAGCTATCTTTGGGGCCTTAAAAGAGAAGGAAAAAGAGGGTACGGTGGAAGTAAAGTATGTTGAAATTAAAGCTGAAGTCGGAATGTCAAACGATCTTTACACTTTTATGTACCGCTTTTTCCCAAAATCAAATAGAATGATGGCCAGATTGTCTGAGGATAAGAGATTGAGAGCTATTGTTCATAGACTATCAGAGTTGAATTTACCTAGAATAAAAAAAGTTGTGTCAGGATATAAACCTGATTTGGTAATTTCGTGTTATTGGTTTCATAGTCATTCATTACAACTGTGGAGAAAAAACGAAAAGGTTGATTTCAAATTGTGGTCAGTAATTGCTGACCCATGGACAATAACTCCAGCGACAGTAGTTTCAGGAATAGATTTAACTTTGGTTTATGATGAAGTGGGTGAAAAAGCAGCCAGAAAATATGGGTTGAAAGAGGATATATTGAAAAGTGGTTGGTGGGTAAGAGGAGAAATGTATAAAAATATTGATAGAAAGGTGGCAAGACAAAAATTGGGAATAACAGATGATAGACCAGTGATTTTTATCGGTGGAGGCAGTCTTGGAACCAATTCTTTAACCAGGTTGTTACCGGCACTGATGACTATTGAGACTAAATGCGCGTTTATTTTTAATACCGGGACGGATAAGATATTGCATTCAACCATTGAACAGTATGTAAAATTGTTAAAGAGATTGAAGCTTGGTAATCAAATAATTGTAAAAAACTTTGGTTGGATTGAAAATATAGCGGAGGTGTTGAGGGCTTCAGATATCGTATTTGGTAAAGCAGGACCAAATTTTGTGTTTGATGTGGTGGCCTGTCAAAAACCAATGGTGGCAATTACTCATATCGGCGGACAAGAAGACGGTAATGTTGAGATTATAAAAAAGAAGGGTTTGGGGTGGGTTAGAGAAAGATCGGGGGAATCAGCGGAATTTTTATCCGAATATTTAAAGAGACCAAAGTACTACGAAAAAATGTTTTCAGAAAGTATTAGAAAAGAGGCAAAGAATAATCAAATGACGATGGAAAAGATTTGGGAAAGAATAAGAAAAGAGCTACTCGAAACAAGAAACTAGAGAAAATAAAGCCTGCCAAAAGTGAGGACTTCGATAGTGGCTTTTCCACGCAAAGATACGTGGGGAGAACTAGTCAATAAAGGCAAAGCCGATACTGACAAACATCCTCCTTTTATTTAGGTTAGCTAGAAAAAACACCTTCTCAAAGATCGCTTTTAGCAGGTTGTATAATTATAGCATCTGAGTTTTTAGAAGTTCGATGATTTATCACACTAAATAAAATGATTACGATATCAAAAAAGGTCGAATATAGTATTGTATTTTTGTCATTTTTATCACATAGTAAAGGTAAAAATGTGTCATTATCTGAAGCGGCAAAAAAATTATTTTTACCCTACAGATTTTTGGGACAATTGGCAACCAACTTGAAGTCTGGTGGAATAATTGAATCTCAAGAGGGTAAAAGTGGTGGTTATCAATTGATAGACGGTTGGGAAAAAAAGAGCTTATATGATTTATTAGAGATTTTGGGGGAAAACAAAGCTATGGTAACTTGCTTAGGAGACAAAGGTTGTGTTCGAATTAAGGGGTGCAGCTTGAAAAAAATTTGGGAAAAAATTGAAAAGAGCTGGTTTTTAGAATTAAAAAGGGTAAAATTGAGCGAGATATAAACCCCCTTAATCCCCCTTGAGGAAGGGGGACAAAAACTTTTTATATAATAATTAATTAAAATAAATGACAGAAAAGAAAATTAAACAAAGAATAACTAAAAACATTTTAATTTTGGAAATTGCAGAAAGATATCCATATTTAATAGATGTTTTAATTGAAAAATACGGTTTTCATTGTATTGGTTGTAGTTTGTCGGCAGTTGAAACTTTAGGAGAGGGAGCAATGGGACATGGATTTGATAAAAAGACAATTGAAAAGATGATTATTGAACTAAATGAATTAGCTAATAAAGAAGATTCATCCCGAAAGCAAAAATAGGGTTGAGAATACGGGTGAGAAGACCGGAGACAATCAGTAGGGCAATCAAGATAAAACCATAACGTTCAAAGGCATGTTCAACGTTTATGGCTGTGTCGATAGGTAGAATATTTAGGAGTACCTTTGAACCATCTAGAGGGGGGATGGGAAAAAGATTGAAGATTCCAAGATAGAGGTTGGTGTAGGCTAAAATATAAGTGAGAGTGCCTGGAATCCGTGAAAAAATAAATGCTAGAAGGAAATTGCTGATGGGGCCGGCCAGAGCGACGATAATTTCATCGCGACGGGGATGGCTGAAATTATAGGGATCAATTGGAACCGGTTTTCCCCAACCAAAATGGGCGATAAAAAGCATTATAGTGCCTAGAGGGTCAAGATGAGCCAAAGGATTTAAAGTTAGACGACCATAAGCGCGTGGAGTGGGATCACCCAACTTGTCAGCAGCCAGGGCATGACAAAATTCGTGAATGGTAATGGCGACTAGTAATGATAAGAGGGCAATGATGTTTTCCATATTTAAATTGAGGGCAGATTTTGATATAGTATACCCTATGACAAAATGTAGTTTATGCGGTAAAGGAACAGCGATTGGTCGCAATCGTTCCCACGCTCAAAATCGAACCCCAAGAACCTTTAAAGCTAATGTGCAAAAAGTTACTTTGAATGTTGGTTCTGAAAAAATTAGTGGGGTTTACTGTAGTAAATGTTTGAAGAAAATGAAGGGAGAAATTAAAAAAACGGCACTTAAATAAGCACCGTTTCTTTAATTTGAAAAGAAAAACTATTTTTTAGCTTTTTTCTTAGCAACTTTTTTAGCAGCTTTTTTCTTGACTACTTTCTTGACTGCTTTTTTAGCGACTTTTTTCTTGACTACTTTCTTGACGGGTTTTTTTGCTTTTTTTACGGGCATGTTTGTTCCTCCTTTAATAAAATTAAAGAGGATTTTAATTTTTTTGTCAAGCAAAAAAAATCCTGATTTAAGGCAAAATAATGGGTCTTTAAGATTAAAATATTAGCAATTTTTATGATATTTTTTAAAAAACTGAGGTTAAATTATGCCTGTACTTTGGGTAAAAATTGATATCAATTTTTAGTGATTATTGAATAATATTTTTTTATTTCTTTCCAGTCGGTTTTATTTTTTCCCTCAATTTGGACCATTTCTGGTGTTAATTCTGATTTGTTTTTATCAATAAATGCAGAAAATATTTTCATTTTTAAAAACTGATGATTAATATTTTCCACAAAAGTCCAAGCAATTGGTGATGGGTTGAGGGCACGAACGAATCGTTCAATTTTTTCCGTATCCCATGACCAATCTATTTTTGCCCCGTCTTTAGTCATTTTTGGGAAATAACTTTTTTGGGTATGGTCTTGTGGAAAAAGAGATTCGGGGGAGGAAATATAAGATTTTAAAACTGACTCTAAATTGTCAGCCGCGAGAGAGAATGCTTTTTTGTAAAATGAATCTGCGGTTTCATCCGCTGAAATATCCAAAGAGATTTGAGTAATTATGGGACCATGATCGGGGAGGGGGTCGATTTGAAAAAAAGTAACGCTGCTTTTAAGTTCACCATTGATAATTTGCCAGGGGCCGGGAGTGGCACCACGATATTTTGGTAGAGAAGAAGGGTGAATGTTGACTATTTTTAATGGAAAAATATTGATAGTTTCTTGGTCGAAAAATGGAGGACCAAAGGCGAGACAGAGAGCGAGGTCAGCATGAAGATTAGAAATTTGAGATTTGACGTCAGCAGTGAATTCTTCGATTTGAAGAAGAGGAAGATGATAATCGAGACAATATTTTGCGACTGGATTGGGAGTGATTTTTTGATTACGACCAAAGGCTTTGTCGATTTTGGAAATAACAGAAACTAATTTAATATCCGGAATTTGAGTAAGTTTTTCAAGAACCTGAAGTGAATAATACGAAGCGCCAAAGAAAACAATTTTGGTCATAGTTTAGATTATATCTAAATTTTGATAGAATAGTGTATGAGAGAAATAGTAATGTTTCCAAGTAAAATTCTCCGATCAAAGACAAAAAGAGTGCAAGGGGTGGATGAAGAATTGATTAAGGAAACAGAAGAGCTAAAAGAGATTTTGGAATCTTCAGAAAATGGAGCAGGTCTAGCGGCGCCACAAATTGGAATTGATAAGAGTTTTATGGGAATCAAAGAAGGTGGGGTTATAAAAATATTGATTAACCCGAAAATGGAAGCTAGTTTTGGAGAAAAAGTATATCCAAAAATTATTGAAGAGGATAAAACTGAAAGTGATTTTTTGGAAGGATGTTTATCTTTTCCTGATTTGTATGGAACAGTAAAAAGATTTTTAAAAATTAAAGTTAGTTGGGAAGAAATAGTTAATCGAAAACTAGAAACCAGAAGCGGGATACTGGAGGGATTTGGATCAATTGTTTGGCAACATGAAGCTGACCACCTAGAGGGAATCCTTTTTGTTGATCATATAAAAGAAGAGGGGGGTAAATTTTTTCTTTGGAAAGAAAAAGAGAAAATTAAAGCTGATATTAATCAAGTTTTGGAGAAAGAGAAATAATTTTTTTCAGATAATTTTGAGCATCGGGGTTGGTAGGGGCATATCTTAAAGTTATCTCAAAGTATTTTTTGGCATCGATATAATTTTTATCGTTAAAAGAGATTTCGCCGAGAGCAAAAGCAGCAAAATCATAGTTAGATTTAAGATTTAGAGCATGTTGATAATTTTTGATAGCCAAATCAATTTCTCCGGCAGCTTCGTAAAATTTTCCCAGAAGATAGAATATTTTGGCGTCGGTTGGGGCGAGGCGGGCACATTTTTCCAAAGCATCAATGGCGTAAGAAAAATATTTTGGATCTAAAAGGGATAGCTGAGAAAAGACTTGAGATCTTTCTTTCCAGAGATTAGTTGAACCCGGAGAGAGACTGATTGCCAGATTGGAATTTGAAACGGCAATATCGGCTTGACCTAATTTGGCGGCGATAATAGAGGCCTGACTGTGATAAAGAGCCTCGTTGGGCTCTAAAGATAAAGAAAGGTTAATAAAATCTTGAGCAACGGTATTTTGTTGGCGATTAAAATAGTTTTGAGATTGGTTATATGCAAGATCAGCGATGAAAAGAGATGCAAGCTTGATTAAAAGGAAAATTAATAAGGCAATCACAGGAAGATACAAATATTTGTTTTTTGGTTTTTGGATAGTCGCTGGCGCTGGAGGCTCCGGCAAAGCGAAGGCTGGTAAAAGAAAAAAGAAAAGAGAAGTGATGACAACTGAAAAACCGGCAAAATTGGTGATTAAAATTGAGATAAAAGAAACGAGAATAGTAGTGTTTAGGGGTGACGTAGATTTAAATAAAAAATACACGACTGAGAGAATAAAAAAAATGTATGTCAAGAAACCAAAAGTGCCAGTAGTGGCAAGATAATTTAAATATTCATTGTGGGCTTTATTGTAGAGAAAATCCCATTCTGAAGTGAGGTTATGGGCGGCGGGACGAGTCCAATAATAAGAGTAGGCGAATGACTCAGGACCGGTACCAAAGAAGGGGAAACGCTTCCATAAATCGAGAGAACCTTGCCAGACAATTTTCCGGATGTCTTCACTGGCAGTGATGTTTAGTGTGGTAGTTTGAGTAGTTGGTAAAAGAATTTTTTGAGGAAATAGATAGTCTTTGATTGGGTTGGAGATAATTAGAGAAGTAGAAAAGAAAATAAATAGTAGGGGGATAAAAACCTTGAAATTAGTTTTTTGAAAGAGTTTAAAAATAAAATAGATGCTTATGGAAATGATGGCGGCGATAATGCCGGATTTTGATTTGGTAAAGAGAAGACAAAGGTAATAATTAGTAGTTAGTAAATAGTAAACAATGGAAAGAAATTTTGATTTGGAATTCAGGGATTTATGAATAGCAAAAGGCAAAAGAATACAAAGATAAGCGGCGAGCCAGTTTGGTTGGCCAAGAGTTGAAAAGACTCGAGATTGGACATCCTGAACCCATAAATTTTTATCGATTCCAAAATGTTCTAAAATTCCAAAGCTGGAGACTATGAAACCAGAAATTAAAAAGATATTTATTATTTTGTGGCGAAATTTTTCAGAAAGATATTGAGGCAATATTGTAAATAGTAGTGAGTAAGAAATTAAAGAAAGCAGACCACCATTAAGACGGGAATAATATCCAAAAACGGAGGTTCGAGTATCGACTGAGAAAAAAGTAGACAATAGTTGAGTTGATAAAAAGATGAGGAATGGAAGTACAAGTTTGTTTTTAACAAAAAGAGGAGTTTTACCTTTAAGCCAGTTTATGAGATGGAAAAATAAGATTAGAAGAGTTAATAAGTAGACAAAAAACATTTTGGGGACTTCAAAAAGTTCGGAGGTGGCTGAAGTAAATATCAGAGGGGTAACAAAAAAGAGACAAAGATATAAAAATTGAATGATTGAGTTCACGTGTTAATTTTACCAGCAATTGCTATACTGATGGAGTGAAATGGTGGACAAAACTTATTGCTAATTTTTATTGGGAAATCGGAGTGGATTTGGGAAGTAGTAATGTGAAGATTTATGTTAAAGGTAAGGGAATAATTGTTGACGAACCGTCAATGGTGGCCAGACTTAAAAAGAAAAAAAATGGAGTTCAAAAACTTTTAATATATGGACAGAGGGCCAAGGAAATGGTTAATAGAGAACCAAAACAAATTGAGGTAGTAGCTCCAATTAATCGCGGAGCTGTAGCTGATTTAATAACGGCAGAGGCTTTGGTGGCCTATTTTATGAAGCTGACCAATGAAATTCCCAGTGGGTATCCTAAAATACTAAAACCTAGGGTAATTGTGGGGGTACCGGGTACAATAAGTAATGTTCAAAAAAGGGCTTTTAGGGCAATATTTTCACAAATTGGGGTATCAAAAATATTTTTAGTGGAAAGTGGAGTTTTGGGAGTGTTGGGCAGTGGTTTTAAGTTGGATGAAAGTGGTGGGGTGTTATTTTTAGATGTTGGTGGGGGAAAGACTGAAGCCAGCTTGGTATCAATGGGCGGAGTAGTAATTAGTCGGGGGTTGGAAATGGGAGGGAATGATTTTGATGAGTCAATAATCAATTATGTAAAAATGAAATATGGATTATTAATTGGAAAAAATACTGCCGAAAAAGTGAAGATAGATATGGGTGGGGTTATCAGAGGTCGCGATTTGGAAAGTAATTTACCAAAAAGTATTCGATTGAGGGGAGAGGAAATTAAAGAAGCAACGGCCATGAATATTAGAAGAATAGTAAATTTAGTTAAAGTAGTTTTGGATGAAATGCCAACAGAGATGACTGATGACGTGTTGAAAAGGGGGGTGGTAATGTCGGGAGGTGGGTCACTGTTTCCGGGAATAGATAAATTGATTGAGGAAGAAGTAAAAATAAATGCTTCGGTGGTGTCTAATCCGACTTATGGAGTAGTCAAAGGAGAAGGTGAATTATTGGAAAATGATGATTGGTTTCAAAAAATTAAATTAATTTCGATAATGAGTTAAAGATGAAATATTGGTGGTTGCAGGCAGCTTTAATTTTTAGTTTTGGCATATTATTGGTTACGGTAGTTAAGTTAAATTTAATAAAAGGTCGATATTATCGTAATTTGGCTTTGAATAATCGGGTAACAAAAGAAATTATCCCGGCGGCCAGAGGAGATATTTTTGATAAAAAAGGAAGAACAATAGCAAACAATGTTGATTTGGGAGGAAACAATAAACGTTTTTATCCTTATGGAGCGGCCACGGCAAATATTACTGGTTATTTAGGCAGTGTGAATCAGGTAGAGCTCAAAAATGGAAAATGCGGCCGGGATTTACAAAATCAAAGTATTATTGGAAGATCAGGAATTGAAAGTGTGATGGATTGTGAGCTTATGGGGGTAGATGGATATAAGTTGATTGAAGTAGATGCTATGGGAAAAAATAATCGGGATTTGGGTCAACTGGATGCTGTAAAAGGTAAAAACATTAATTTAAGTATTGATGCCTATTGGCAAGAAAAAATTTATAAGGCTTTGGATGGTAAAAAAGCAGCGGTTATTATGAGCGAGCCGAGTACTGGAAAGATTATTGCCTTGGTGTCTTCGCCAAGTTATGATGCCAATAATTTTAATTACACTTATGACAAAGAGACAATTAAATCCTATTTGGAGGATACTCAAAATTTACCAATGATGAATAGGACGATAGCGGCTAAATATCACCCCGGAAGTGTATTTAAACCAATTGAAGCACTGGGAGCGTTGGAGGAGGGAATGATTGATGGAAATACTTTGATTGAGGATACAGGTGTAATAAAAATCGGTGACTATTCTTTTAATAACTGGTTGTGGACCAAGAGTCATACTACTGATGGAATGGTAAATGTAGTTAAAGCTTTGAAGAGATCAAATGACATTTTCTTTTATAAGCTGGGTGAATCGATGGGAGTAGATAGAATTAATTTGTGGGCAACTAAATTTGGTTTGGGTTCAACGACAGGAATAGAATTGCCATCTGAGGTGGCAGGACTAGTGCCAGATGATCAATGGAAAAGGAATAATAAAAATGAAAGATGGTATTTGGGTGACACGTATCATTTAGCTATAGGACAGGGAGATTTGACAGTGACTCCTCTTCAAATAAATCAGGGAACAAATATTGTGGCTAGTCGAGGACAAAAATGCAAAATGAGTATTTTGAAAGATAAAAAAGTGGAATGTAGTGAAGTAAAAGCAAAAGCGAAAAATTGGGATTTGGTAATAGAGGGAATGAAAGAAGCGTGTAACAGCGGAGGTACTGCCTGGCCACTTTTTAATTTCAAAACGGAAGTTGCCTGTAAGACAGGAACGGCAGAATTAGGAGACGGAAGTGATGATACTCATGCCTGGTTGACAGCTTTTGCTCCTGCGGATAATCCTGAGATTTCGATAACGGTGATGGTGGAAAGAGGGGGTGAAGGAAGTGATGTGGCGGCACCATTGGTAGGCGATATTTTAAAAGAGTGGTTTAATGAGCCAAATACAATTGTACCTAGATATCCGACGGGGTATCCGTTTAAGATATTATGATTATGGCGGTGGCGGGAAGTAGATATATGAGTGAGTATGGAAGAGAAGTAATAAATAAATTACTAACTGCTAATTACCCACCACGGCGAGCAGGCGAATTACAAATTAAAAAATTCGAAGTAGTAACAATAAAAGTGATGGGATGTAATAGTGAAGTAATTAGAAAGTGTCAGGAATTACATTTGGAATGTAAAATTTTTGAAGGAAATAATTTTGAAAAACTAAATGAAGATATGGCTAATTATGCCGATTTTTTGGTTATTGTTGAAGGTGGTAAGAAAAGTGGAACATTGTTGCTAGCCTCTAAATTTGTGGAAAAAAATAAAAATGTTTATTGTGTACCAGGAAGAATTACTGATGAAGGAAGTTGGGGAAATAATTGGTTAATAAAACAAGGAGCGATGCCACTAATAGAAGTGGGTGACTTGACAGAGGTATTACAATAGATGACAATGGCAATTATGCAAAAACGGCTTTTAATAGTAGAGTCACCAACTAAAGCAAGGACAATTTCCAAATATTTAGGGAGTGATTATGAAGTAATGGCAACAGTGGGTCATTTTCGTGATTTACCGAGTAATAAAATGGGAGTAGATTTAAAAGAATTTACGGTTGATTATGTAATTGATCCTAAAAAAAGAGATGTTGTGTCTCAACTAGGAAAATTGTCAGCAAATGCAAAAGAAATATTTTTAGCTTCTGACCCTGATCGGGAAGGAGAGGCAATCGCCTGGCATGTTCAATGGTTACTAACGGAAGGACAAAAGAAAAAAGTTGATGCGAAAAAAATATCGAGAGTGACTTTTCATGAAATTACCAAGGAAGCAGTGGAGGAAGCTTTGACTAAAGCAACTCAACTGGACATGAATTTGGTTAACGCTCAACAGGGACGAAGAGTACTGGATAGAGTAGTGGGGTATTCGTTGTCACCTGTTTTATGGAAAAAAGTACGAAGAGGTTTGTCGGCAGGAAGAGTGCAGTCGGTGGCAGTGCGTCTTATTTGTGAGAGGGAAAGGGAAATTGAAGTTTTTAAAAAGGAAAAATATTTTAGAATTGGTGCAGAATTTAAACAGGGTGAGAATTTTGAGGCGGAGTTACAAAAAATTGATGACAAAAGTTTTATAGAAAGTACTAAGATCAAACTTTTTGATGGGGATTATAGTTTTTCAAAATCTCTGTTTACCAATCGGGAACAGACTGATACCTTTGTGAGGGGATTAGATAGTGAATTTACGGTGGCAAAAGTCTCCGGGAAAGAATTAAATAAAACTCCGGCTCCGGCTTATACCACTTCAAAATTACAACAAGCAGGGGCAAGGCGTTTCGGATGGTCGGGAAAACAAACCATGACATTGGCCCAACGATTATATGAACAAGGCATAATTACTTATCACCGGACTGATTCGGTTTATTTGTCAGACAAGGCAATTGGAGAATTTAGGAATTTTATTGAAAAAAAATATGGTGCTAATTATTTATCCCCCAAGGTACGGGTTTATAAAAATAATTCTAAAAATGCTCAAGAAGCACATGAAGCCATAAGACCAACCCACGCAGAAACTATGGAACCGCAGAATTTGGATAGTAAAGAATTGAAACTTTATCAAATGATATGGAAAAGAGCGGTGGCAACTCAGGCTGCCGGTGCCAGATTGGAAAGTAATAGTGTTGATTTAATAAATAAAAATGCTTTATTCAGAGCGAGTGGATTGAGAGTGGTTTTTGATGGTTTTTATCTTATATCCGGTGAAAAACACGAAGATCAGGTTTTGCCGGAACTGAAAGTCGGAGAAAAAATTAAGGCTCTTGAAATAAAAGTGACTGAAACTGAGACGAGTCCAATGCCCAGATATTCAGATGCTTCTTTGGTGGCTTCTTTGGAAAAACAGGGAATTGGTAGACCTTCAACTTATGCTCCAATTATTACAACTATAATTGCCAGACAATACGTGGAAAAAGATGAGGGCCGATTTAAACCGACCAGCTTGGGAATGGCAACTAACGAGTTTTTGACCAAGAATTTTCCCAAAATTTTATCATTACCTTTTACAGCTGAAATGGAAACTGATTTGGATAAAGTGGCTTTGGGAAAGGTAGATTGGAGGAAGATGATGAAGGATTTTTGGAAAACTTTTGAGGTGGATTTGAAAAATGTGGAATCAAATGCAGATCGGGTTAAAGTGAAAGTGGAAAGTACGGGAGAAAAATGTCCAACCTGTGGAGAAGGGGATTTGGTGATTCGGGTGGGTAAATTTGGAAAATTTGTATCGTGTTCCCGTTTTCCGGATTGTAAATACACTGCTCCTTTAAAGGAAAGTGCGGGTTTTTTGTGCCCTCTATGTGGCAATGAAGGAGTAATTAAGAGAACTAAAAGCGGTAAGAAATTTTTCGGTTGTAGTGATTATCCCAACTGCAAGTGGGCCAGTTGGAAAAAGCCTTAGATTAGGGTTTGGGTGGCCTGGAGTGATAGTGTTTTCTTTTTGAGGCTCGGTTACGTGGCCGAAGTAAGTCTGACATTTCTGAGTCCGATGTTGGTGGGGTTTTGTTTAGAGCCCGGATAGTAGGGAAATTAGCTAGATACAACTTTTGTAGCTGGACTTCTCTTTCAGCGGGAGTTAATTTTTCTCTAGGTACGACTGATAAATAGTCGCGGCCTCCGAAAGGTATTTTTGACTTTGGTTGATGATCTACAGCCATTAATCTATTTTACTTTAAAATTTGTATTTATTGGACGAGCTTCTATTGGTGAAGCTGAAATAGATGAAGCAAGTAGAGAGGGAGTTTCAAGATTAACTCGAGTGTTTTGACCCTGATTGTTTGCTTCGATTCGATAAAAATATTCTTTGGGCATGGTTTATTAAAATTAATAAAATTATTTGACTGAAGTCCTTTCCTTTAAAGGGACAAGAGTAAAGTTCATCAGAGATTTAGCTTCACCAGAATGAAGTCGATTTATGGGCATAGCTTCAAGAGTGGGAGTCAAAAGACCTTGAGTGATTTCTTTTTGGTTCATATTTTTTTTATAGGTTAATTATTAATGAGCAACTTGCTGAGCAATAAAATTTAAAATATCAGCTTCTTCAGGGGTGTAGTCCTCGGGTAAAGTGGCTGCAATGGCATCATTCAAGAGATTGTCAATTAATCTTACGTCTGGTGTTTGTTCAGCAGAATTATTTATTTCTGCCTTAAATTCAGGTTTTCTAATTCCTGGTAATGAGGCTGGAGTTTCAATAACGGTACTGATTTTTTCGCTTCGTCCTATAATTGTTGGTGATAATGTTTCTCCCATGTTTTTTATAAAATAATGTTTAATTAATATAAATATAGGACTATCCTATAACACTGTCAAGAGGCAAATTAAGTTCAAACTTAAAGATGTTTTCGATAATATATAATTAAGTATGGCAAGCTTATTGAGTGCTGCTCAACTATTACTTGGGAAGGATGATGCTAACGATCCGGAGGTAAAGATTTTTGCCGATAAAATGGTCAGTTATTGTGGTCAGAATGGAGAAAAAGCAGCAAAAATTAATAAAATTTTAAGAGTATTTATGGAGGAAGTTGTACCTGAAAGAGATAAGTTGGGAGAAGAAGGCTTTGTGGAAGTTACACAGGCAATTAGAGAGAAAATTGTGTCTGTGGGGGGTGTAACCGGTTTTTTACCGAGTATCGAGGGTGGAGGCGGACAGAAGAAAGGCTAATCTTTCTTTTTACCCCAACGTTCTTGAGAGATACGCAGTAATTTGTCGCGGCCTTGGTTTTTACAGGAGAGGGGAGGTAAGGTAGCAGCATAGAAGGGATTTTGAGTTTCTGAATCAATACTGAGCTTGCAGATGACTTGATATTTACCAATTTTAACTAAATCTTCCGGAGGAAATTTGGGTCCAAACTCTTTACTGAGTAAATAGGCATCCTGATTGCCAACCACAAAAGAAATCAGAGAACCGACATTACCAAAGAGAGCATCTTGAATAGTACGGTCAAGTTGAGCCATATATTGATTGGCGACAATTAGATTTAGTCTAAATTTACGGGCTTCTGAAAGAATTTTAATAAAAGCTTCGGTAGCAAAATTTTGAAATTCATCAACATACAGATAGAAGTCTGAACGTTCCGATTCGTCTTGAAAGACCCGGTTCATGGCTGATAACTGAATTTGGGTAATTAACATGGCACCTAGGAGGGCAGAATTATCTTCTCCTAATTTACCAGTACTTAAATCAGCAATAAGAATTTTCTTTTGATTCATGATTTCTTCGATGCGGATTTTGGACTTGGGATGAGCGATGGTATTTCTAATGTTGGTAGAGGAGAGAAATTGGCCGACTTTGTTCAAAATAGGGGCAACGGCTTCGTTTTGAAATTTGTCGTCCATACGGTCAAATTCATTATGCCAAAAGTTGATTAAAGTAGGATTTTTTAGACCGGCAACAGCTTTTTCGCGGTAAGATTTATTGGTTAAAATTTCGACAATGTGGGTTAGATCTGAACCTGGGGTATTAACCAAGGTTAAAACTGCATTGCGGAGGATATGTTCAAGACGTGGTCCCCAAGAAACGTTACCATAAAGTTTTTTAAAAATAGAAATGACGCCGGAGGCAACTAATTCTTTTTGAGAATCATTTTCAGCTTCCAAAACATTGAGAGGATATACATATTCCGGATCGGCGGGATTGAAATAACAACAATCATTAATTCGGGAAGCAGGAATGTAGTCTAGAATGGTGTTGCATAAATCACCGTGGGGATCGATAACAGCTACTCCACGACCCTTTCTAATGTCATCAATGGCCATATTGGCGATAAGAGTAGTTTTACCGGTACCTGACTTTCCGATAATATAAGTGTGGCGACGACGGTCTTCACCTTCTTTGATGCCAAAAATAGCATCTTGATTGTGAAATTCGGTTTTACCAAAAAAGGTTATTTTGTCTTTATCTTCATCACTTAGACCATTGGCGACAGGAAGATTTTCCGGAGGATCGGCAAAGAGGTTTTTACCCCAGGCGATGTTGGGAAGTTTGGTAAGAGCGGTGGGGAAATGCCACATAGTAGCCAATTCCTCAACATTAAGAATTTGATTGGAAAGACCCGATAAAAATGAACGCGTAAAAATTGATTTTTTGAGATTATTTTTGAATAAAAAACCAGGAGAAGAGGTCTTAATGAAATTTCCCCGGGGACTAGTATAGATACCAAAAGAAGAAGAGAGAGAGGTAAGAAGAGTGGGATTGTTACTTAGCAAATTTATTTGAGTGACAAGACCCGGGTAAGCGATTTTGGTTTCAAAGACCTGTTTATCGGGATGGGGTTGGTGATAGCCCTTTTCCTTGTCAACTACTATTCCATTTTGGATAACTGAGAGGATGCCTGATTGCCAATTTTTGGGAGGCGAGGCAAGAAGAATTTGATACATGAAAAAATCAGTATCGGTATTGCTGCGAGCCAATGGAGAAAGAACTGAGGATAGTGGATCGGTGTCACGGAAGTCGCGATTGGTTTTTAGGGGATAGGTATAGGGACGGGCGAGAGTCAACTGCCCCGTGGTCATGTCATTGCGAGGAGCCGAAGGTGACGCGGCAATCATTTCAGAAGATTGTTTCGCTTCGCTCGTAAAGACGTTTAAATAATCTTTAGATTCTTTAGTAATAGCGGTGGGGTATTGAGCCAGAATTTGAGCGCGGAAAAATTCAAAATTAATATCAGGAATGGCCACATAAAAGTGAATTTGGCCTTTTTGAAGAACAATTTCTAAAGAGGTAATTGTCGATTTTTTACCTAAAAGTCGACTAAAAAA
>Ga0265297_10004021_pt1 | contig 24978 bp, 12 predicted proteins | sample Munlanlwell13791_FD_192502 | JGI IMG/M metagenome (GOLD analysis project Ga0265297, IMG submission 192502) | Leachate microbial communities from a municipal landfill in Southern Ontario, Canada - Leachate well 137-91 | ecosystem: Engineered > Solid waste > Landfill > Unclassified | place... | reverse complement strand
GCGTTTAAGCTGGCGATAAAGGAACGGGTGCCGATATTGCCGATATTGTTTGAGGGGACCGGCACGGCCATCCCCAGGGGCAGCTGGATATTTACCACTAAAACTTGCGCTAAAATCAAGATCCTCCCTCCGATAGAAACAACCGATTATACGCCGGCGGACTTCGTTAAACTCAAGGATCTGGCGCGCGATATGCTAGGCAAAGACTCCTGATCGTTTACTCCCGGTTATGATATAATTAAAACATTAATTTTACTCAGAGAAAGGTATCCGTAGATGTCAAGGCGCCGCGTAGTGATCACTGGCTTGGGAACAGTAGCTCCCAATACCCTGGGAAAAGATAATTTTTGGCAGGCATTAACCGAAGGCAGGTCCGGGATCAGAAAGATTACCCGCTTCGACCCTGCCCCATTCCCTACCCAAATTGCCGGAGAAGTTGATCTGGATGTTTCTCAATTTATCGATGCCAAAAAAGCCCGGAGGATGGACCGCACCACGCATCTGGCCCTGGCGGCATCCAAGCTCGCTTTTGTAGATTCCCACTTAGACCGTGGCGTGTATGACCGGGAACGGATAGGCGTAATCCTCGCGACTACCATGGCCGGCAAGGGTTTTACCTTAGAGGAATATGAACATTCTTACCGTGCCAAAGGCCCGATGAGGATCAACCCCTTCACTGCCACTGCCTCATTTCCGGATGCCGCGGCAAGTTGTATTTCCCTTGAATTCGGCTTACAGGGGCCAAGCCTATCTTTAGCAACCGCGTGTTCATCTTCTTCGGACGCGATCAGTTTCTCCCGCGACCTGATCCAGAAAGATGTCGTGGATATGATGCTGGTCGGGGGAAGCGACGCCCCCCTCTTCGCTCCGGTCTTTGCCTCCTTTTGCGTCTTAAGGGCTTTATCCAAGAGAAATGAGGCGCCGGAAAGCGCGTCACGTCCCTTCGACCGCTTAAGAGACGGTTTTGTCATAAGCGAAGGCGCCGGGGTGTTAATTTTAGAAGAATTGGAACACGCGAAAAAAAGGAACGCGCAGATCTACGCGGAGATATTAGGCGTAAGCTCTACCTGCGACGCCTACCACATCACCAGCCCTGACCCGGAAGGACGGCAGGCAGAAAGGGCCTTGCGTTTGGCTATCCAGGACGCGGGGGTACAACCTCAAGATATTGATTATATCAACGCCCACGGCACTTCAACGCCTTATAACGACAAAATAGAGACAATGGTGATAAAAAGGATATTTGGCGATAGGACTAAAGAGATCCCGATCTCATCTACAAAATCCATGATCGGACATACCATCGGTGCGGCAGGAGCATTAGAAATTTGCGCTGCTATACTCGCGCTGGAAAAAGGCATTATCCATCCCACGATCAACCAGGATAATCCTGACCCTGAATGCGACTTAAACTACGTTCCTAATAAAGCCATTAAAGCTAATCCCAGGATAATCCTGAAGAACTCTTTTGGTTTCGGCGGGAAAAACGCGGCATTAGTGATCGGAAAAATATAAAAATCTGCCTCAATTTTTAAAGACCCACCATTTAAAACAAACAAAAGTAAATAAACCTGTCAATATCGTCGCGGTGATTAAAGCTAATAAAACACTCCCGGCCCGGAGATCAAAGATGATCTGATTTGCTAAAACATTGACCCCTAAGGCCAGAAAATTGATCAGCGCGTAGCGGCCGATTTCAGCGTACGATTTCCAGTCTTGCTTAAATTACCGCTATTATTGTGTACTCGTATTCAGGCACTCGTTCAATAATATCCAGCTATTACTGGCATTGGCGACCATCCCGATCGCCATGACCTTGACCGAAGCGTTTTCACGTCGCATGATGTTGTGTAGTTATTTTTCCGGCTCGTAAGAATTAAACGGGATCCACATGCTTTTTTCAGTCCCGATAGACGTGCTGTAAGAGTGGAGCATCCCGAAGTTCGAACATTCGACTTTATATGAGTCGATATTCCGCATATGAGACAGCTCGTCTTTTATCTCATCGATCATCACAACGCTGGTCTTCTTTTTTGAATGCACTTTCTCGATGACAAAAGCCTGGTCTTCTTCGGTTAAAAATGAATATACGGGCATTAAAGCATGCTTATCCACAAGCGCGACGAGATCTTCAGGATAAACATCGCTTCTCGATTCCGTTTCTATACCTACTACGCTTAATTGCCCGAAAAGCCCGCCTTGTTTTTCAAATGATAAGGGATATGTGCTGATACAGGGGACTTTTATTCCGAAAATGACCCTGGGTTTTCCGCTTTCATCGGTCTTAACAGAATAGCTGCACAGGTACCTGACCAGGCATTTTTCTTTAGATACGGGGGTGCGCTTTTCGATAAAAAAGGGGTACTGAAAATCGATCCTAACCGATGTGGCTTTCAGGTGCCGGACATAATCCTTGATATTGACCTTGAGGGTCTTCGTTCCTATCCGGTCGCGATGGTTATGCACGATCTGGATGAACTTATCGATCCAGCCGGCTTCGAATTCATGCATGATGCGGGCGGAGATGGAAATATCGGCAATGGTTGACTGCCCGTTTTTATTGACTTTGGATATGACCTTCATAGGGAACGGCAGATTCTTCATCCCCACATCTTCAAGATAACGCTTCTCTTCTTTCATTTTATTCCCTCCTTAGCCCAATCAACCAGGACTTCCTGTTTATCATATTTTAAACAATAGACTTTGATCAAAGAATCTTTCCTGGTCAGCTCAGAATGATCCCTACCCCTGCTCCTTTTTAGCTTTAACCCGAGGAATTTTAATCTAAGGCAGATCTGTGAAATAAAAGGTATGTCGTGGTCAATTTCTTCACCGATGAATATCAGGGAATCGGCCCCGCCAAGCGAGGAGATAAAACCACCCAGGTATTTGAGGATATTATAACTGTAAATTTCTCTTAAAGCAATTCCTTTAGCGGCGCCCTTTTGGTTTATAATATCGGAAAACCCGCTTTTTTTACCCAGTAAGGCGGCAAAACCGCTCTCCTTAGATAATAATCTATTTATCGTTTTAAAGGACATGCCCGTAGAATACAGCTGGAAAACGACTGTGGGATCTATGTCTCCGCAGCTGCCTGAAGAGATCATCCCTTCCAGATTAGTAAAACCGATGCTGGTCTCCCGCGCCCTGCCGTCTTTTATCGCGGCCATATTAGTGTAATTACCCAAATAAACGCTTACCGCGTTACGGATGTGTTTATCTCCGAGCGCCTTGACCTTTTTCCACGCCCACTGATGGCATAAGCCTTGCCCCCCGTATCTTTTTACTCCTTTTCTGCGTAATTCAAAAGGAACCGCGTATGTGCTGACCTCCTGCGGCAAATTCACGAAAAAAGCGGTATCGCAGAATAAAAGATGTTTTACTCCCGGAAATCTCCGGATACAATACCTGCTGATCTTAAATGTCAGGTCATTATATTCCGGAAGATATTTAACACACTGTTCAAGCTTTTTGATCGATCCGGAAGTCATAATTCCGACCGGGTCCTTGATCATCTCTCCGCCATGATATAGAACATAACCTATGGCTTCGACCTCATCGATCCTGCCTATGCTCCGGATGATCCGGTCAAACCATCCAGGCTTAAGCTTGCACTTGCCTTCTAAAATATTCCCGCCTTCTATTTTATACCAGCGTAAATATAAAGGGGAAGGATCAAATATCAGTATCATTTACAACCTCAATAGTTTAATTCCTTCAAGGCAAATAATAAATTCTTCTTCGGCAGGAAGAAGCGCTATTTTTATTTTGGAACGGGTATCATTTATCAACGAAGTCTTATCCCCGCTGATCTTGCGGTTCAGCTTATTATCCAATACAATACCGGCCCATTCCATGTTCTCGCAGACCTTTTCTCTTACCTGCCAGCTATGAATGCCTATGTCATCCGTGAATACCAGCGCGTCTATCCCCCCTAACGCGACAATATAGCTGCCGATATATTTTTTCAAGCGGTGTATATACATATTGAAAGCAAGGCGCGCCCTTACTATGTCTTTTTTTTCATAAATATGGTGTATTATATCCGTAATATCGCTTGAAAATCCCGAAATCCCCAGAAGCCCGCTTTTCTTATTTAAAATATCCATTAATTCGTCCGGGCGGTAACCATAGGTATTCATTAAATAGATCATCAGCATGGGGTCGATATCCCCACAGCGAGTGCTCATAATAAGCCCGGAAAGAGGAGAATACCCCATAGAAGTATCTATGGAACGCCCGTTTTTGATCGCGGCTACGCTTGAGCCTCCCGTGCCCAGATGGCAGGCGACGATCTTGATATTTTTCGGGTTCCTTTTTAGAAATCTCGGTATTTCCCGGGCCGCGTAAGAATAAGACAAGCCATGGAATCCATATTTTCTGAATCCGAATTTCTTGATTATTTTTTTAGGCAGCGCGTAAGTATAAGCATGACCGGGGATAGCGGAATGGAACGCGGAATCAAAAGTGACATACTGAGGTAGACCCGGGAAGAATTTTCTTGATTCATAAATAACCGCGAAAGCAATAGGATTATGAATAGGCGCCAAAGGCAGGCATAAGAGCAGCTTCTTTAAGGTACGCGCGTCCAGTAAGACTGATCCTTTAAAATGGCTCCCTCCATGCACAAACCTGTGGCCGAGGCAATCTATCTTTATCCGGCTATCCTCTATATGTTTTAAGATCAACCTGGCTGCCGCCTGGTGATTGGCGATAGGCGTCGTGATCCTGCTCACTTCATTGTTAAAATGATGCTCTATAAAAGAAGGCTCAGTCCCTTTAACGCCGACCCGGTGAGCCTTTCCGTAAGCAACAACCTTGATATCCCCGGAGCTCTTTGCCTGAAAAACCTTATAAGTCAATGATGAGCTTCCGCAGTTAAAAACTAAAATATTCATGCCTCTCCGTTATCAAATTACCAGATCATGACAACCTGTTCTCCTATTCCGGATAATAACCTGTGCCTACGATCCATCCGAAAGGTTCGAACAGAAGGGTATACCCTCTCTTCATTGATGGTTCGGCCGCGCCGGGTTTCGGGAACCAGTAATCGGTATAACCGCCGCCCGGCTGTTTGCCGTTCATTATCAGTTCGTGTATATAATACACGCCTTTTAAGTTCGCGTCCATCCTGTTGGTCTGCTCTACTTTCCTGTCGACCGGCAGGACTACGTTTATCCCCTCGATCGTATCTGCCCAGAAATAACCCTGCCTGTCATCTCCGTAACGCAGAGCCCTGAGCATATCCGCGCCGTCCTTCTGGGCCTGCTCCAGGGTTATATCCCCCTTTTTACTCTTATCATATAGTATCTGTAGCATACCTGTTGCGGCCTGCGTTGCGGCCTTGATCTGGGCATCCTCCCTGTCATTCACGGCGAATCTCTTTGTGGCCGCGACAAGCCGCCACTCGGTACCGTTGATACCAATAGTGGCCCAGACGGCATCTTTAGTCACAACATTCTTCTTGCCGATATCATAGAAATCATACGGTCCGAAACCGCTCCTGGCCGCGACAATCTTCCTGCATAGGGTCAGGAGTCTGGGAAACGGCTGATACACCGGATCCTCAAAAAGTATCTTACCTATTTGCGCCGGGTCCGAGTCATAAACGAGGCGGCCGTCTTTTTGCATCGCCCAGGCGTGCACAGGCGTACCCTTCAGGCCTTCTTCAAGCACTAACGCGAAGATATTCTCCGGCCTGAACATCAGGCTGACCGAACCCAGGAGATCTCCCTTATCCGATAATACCGGATGCTCTATGGAAGAAGCGTAGAAACCCTCGACGCTCATGAATAACTCGCTCATGACTGGCTGTTTGGTAGCCCATAAACGCAAGACTTGCGGCTGCGCGCTTATATCCGAGCCTTCAAATTTTTTATACTCCGGCGGTTCGACTATCACCATTATCCCCTTTGCATCCACCGCGCAAGAATCAACAGAATAAGGCCCGGCCGACGCCGCCAACTTACGTATTACCTCCCGGGCTGCTTCACCTTCTATGCCGGTCCTGCCAAGTTCCTTTGCCGCGCGCGCGACATCAACGTTCAGTTTTGAAAAGACGGCGTTTATATCATCCTGCAGTTTTATTATGACGACTAACGGCTTCTCGTTGTCCTGCGCCCGGGCCGTAACAGGCATCAGCGCGAAAGTAAATAAGACCATCAATAGTATTAACTTTTTCATTCTGATCCTCCTCTATAATCGACTGCTCCAGATACAAACACTGTATTTAAAATGCACCGCGCCCTGGGGGGCGCTTCCGGAGCTCTTCATTAAACGTCCCTTTTTTCGCTGTCGCTCAGGGTTACTTAGGCGCTCACTGAGCCGCTCGCTTCCAGCGTATTTTCTCTGTTCATCCAAAGACAGGCGCAACAAATTTCTTTATACCACCCCACGCTTATCCAATCTTCACTTCCACTGAATGCTCTACCCGATCATCAATGAGCCGTACCACCATTTCCTTCTGCGCGACACCATCCACCTCAATAGACGTGATACGGTCAGACGATCCTGAGCACACAAAAGTAATATGATAGAAGGTCTCCCGGTACCGGTAATGCAGCTTCCAGGAGGGCCAACCCGCGGGAAGACATGGCTCGAAATAGATCCTGTCCACTTTCAACCGAATCCCCAGTAAATACTTCACGATAAGCTGATACATCCAACCCGCGGATCCGGTGTACCAGGTCCATCCCCCGCGTCCGGCAAGCCCCTGAGAGGCATACACATCTGCGGCCATCACGAACGGCTCCACTTTGTAAACGGCGCACTTATCCGCAGTATCGGAATGACGCACAGGGTTGATCATATCAAACGACTCCCAAGCCCGCTTTTTATCTCCTAATATCGCGAACGCGATCGCCACCCAGACCGCAGCATGAGTATACTGTCCCCCGTTCTCCCTCACGCCGGGGACATAGCCTTTGATGTATCCCGGGTTAGGGAAAGCCTTATTAAAAGGAGGGTCGAACAATCTCACGAGCGCGTGTTCCCTGTCGAGAAGCTGCCGATCCACCTGATCCATGGCCTTTCGGGCCCTTTCCCCCTGAACCGCACCTGAAAGGACCGCCCAGGATTGCGGGATCGAATCGATCCGGCATTCGCTATTCAGGGAAGAACCCAGAGGATCCCCATTGTCAAAATAGGCCCGGCGATACCATTGGCCGTCCCAGGCATGCTCTTCAATATTCTTGGCAAGCTTCTCTGCCTCCTCAAAACAGAATTCCGAAAAAACCTTATCCCCATGCTGAGCTGCCAAAGCCGCCATCGATTTAAGGACATCGAAAAGAAAAAAAGCAAGCCAGACGCTTTCGCCTTTTCCTTCGCGCCCGACCAGATTCATCCCGTCATTCCAATCCCCGCTTCCCATAAGAGGAAGGCCATGAACGCCGAATCGCAGCCCTCTTTTCACGCTTAAAACACAATGCTCGTAAAGTGTCCCCGTGCGAACGGAGACTCTCGGCATATCATAGTAAGAATCTTCTTCCTGCTTGACCAGGGGCCCTTCCAGAAACCCGACCGTTTCATCAAGGATCCCCGTATCTCCGATCTTTTCGACATACAAACAGGTCACCAACGGCAGCCACAAATAATCATCCGAGCACCGGCTCCGGATCCCTCGGCCGGAGGGCGGATGCCACCAGTGCTGCACATCTCCCTCCACAAACTGGTGCGCGGCAAAATTCAGCAAGTGCTCCCTGGCCATTTCCGGTTTTGAATGAAGTAACGCCATCACATCCTGGAGCTGATCCCGGAAGCCGAAAGCACCGCCGGATTGATAAAAACCGCTTCGCCCCATGAGACGGCAGCTTATAACCTGATATAACAGCCAACCGTTGACGAGAAAATTTATCGAGGCATCGGGAGTTTCCACATATACAACACCCAAAATCCGTTTCCAGTATCCCCATACCCTTTCAAGTTCCTTACGCGCCGCCTCTACACCGCCAAAACGCCGAACGAGGTCCCGCGCCTCATCCACCGTTCTCCCGGAGCCAAAAGTAAAAACAACCTCTTTCTGCTGGCCGTCCTCAAGTTCAAATTTAACCTGCGCAGCAACGCATGGATCAGCCCCCGCGCCCACTTTTCCAGAAAGCCTATCCCTGCGCATCACGCAAGGCGATGCCATTGTCCCATTCCTCCCGATAAATTCGATCCGGTCCCCGGTCACGAATCGCGTCGGTTCACTAACATCCAAAAAAACAGCCCGGTTCGGGAATTCCTTGTTATAAGGATTACGGGCAAACAGAGCCCCGCTTTTGGGATCGATCTCAGTTAAAATATGCATATGGTATTTATCCCGGAGAGTCCCCATAACCAACTCACAATACGCCGTCGCTGAAAGGTGCCTGCGACGCCCGGAAATATTCCTGATCTTTAAGGTTGAGAATTTGACGCGATCCTCCAGGGAAACGAATACCGTTAATTCCGAAATGATACCGTTTTCGGTATGCTCAAAAACACTGTACCCGAATCCATGGCGTGAGGTGTAAGGGGTCTTCCCCGTCGCGGGAAGCGGGGTCGGAGACCAGAATCTCCCGCTCTCCTCATCGCGAATATAAAGCGCCTCTCCCGAAGCGTCCGAAACAGGATCGTTCTTCCAGGTCGTTAAGCGGAATTCATGCGCATTCTCGCTCCAGGTGTAGGCGCTCCCGCTTTCGGAAACCACCGTGCCGAAATGCCAGTTCGCCAGCACATTGACCCATGGAGCGGGGGTGACATTCGATGATGAGGTCGTGATCACGTATTCCCGCCCATCCCCGGTAAACCCTCCCAGGCCATTAAAATAAACAAGGTCTGAACGCTGCTCGGCACCCCTGTTCTCTTCCTCCAGGTTGTCTTTCCTGGTCGGAATGAATGGCAAAAAATTCACCTTAGGCTGTGTCACATCCTCCAACTGCTCCGCCAGCGTACCCCCGCGATCCGAAATAATGACCCGCGCGACCGTTTGCATAAGGATCCGGTCCTCTTCCGACATCTGATCGGCGCGCCTTAAAAAAATACCGCCATTCTGTCCCTCTCTATCCTTGGCATTGGCGACAATCAACCCGCTGATCCTTTCCCCCAGGCTATCGCGATATATGGAATTATCTTCGTTCCATATAAAAAGATCGACCGCGAGGCCTTTCATCTGCCAATAGGCATGAGCCTGCATCATCTGCACGACCAGATCGATATTGTCTTGATTTTCGATACGGACAAGAACAATCGGAAGATCCCCTGAAATACTATATCCCCAAAGGTCAGGCTGGCCCCGGTTATTTCGCCGCAAAATACTAGCGCTGGCCCGCCACGCGGGATTCGCGTACAAAATGGCGCTTGCCAGACGACCGTAGAGCTGGGCGGATGCCTCCGTCGCATTAATCTGCTGCAAGGCAACCTGCCCCTGGGTCCAAGCCAGGTTAAAAACACGGTCGGCCAGATTACGGTCCCTGTATTTTTCCATGAGCGCCTGCCCGGCTTCCCGGCTCTCGCATATTCCGGTCACATAATCAATCACGACCGATTCGTCTGGCGCCAGCTCGATGCGGCTGCGTATCGAAACGATAGGATCAAGTACATAACCCTCGCTGTCCGAAAGAAAACCCTGCCCCTCCATCGCTACGGGATTTGCCACCGTGCGGCCTCGTCCGATGAACTTACTGCGGTCCGTTTCATAGGAAGCTCCCACGACCGCATTACCATGAACCGCCATCAAGTGCAGCATCCAAGGGAACACTTCTTTGTCGGAGCGCGGCCGTCGCTGACAAAAGATTGCCTGATGTGACCTTATAATTTCGGTCTGGACGAACAGATTACTAAAAGCTTGGTGGGCCTGGTCGTTTGCGAGATCATTCAAAACGACTTCCGCGTAACTGGTCACTTCGATGAGACGACTGTTACGGGACCGGTTGGTAATCGTTATCCGGCGCAGCTCGATGTCATCTTCCGGAGAAACCGCGATTTCGGTATGCGTTTCAATCTGGTAATCCTCCCGCTTAAACTCCGCCCACGCCTGGGAAAACAGGGCTTCATAGCTCTTAGGATTTTTTTGTGCCGGTTGATACGCCGAAGACCAGAACTGGCCGGACTCCATATCCCGAAGATAAATGAATGTTCCGTTGTTATCCAGAGCCGAATCCTCACTCCACCGCGTCACGGCGAAATTTTGCCAACGGCTGTAGCCTCCTCCTGCGTTAGTGACCATAACATGGTACCGGCCGTTGGAGAGCGGATGGGCTTCAGGTACCAAAGTTTGAGGAGTCGTAAACACCCTCAAAAGGGTTTCTCTGTCTCCGAATTTTCTAAGTATTCCGGTTACTTCAAAATCGTAGAGGAACGGCTCGACGGTCGGAACCCGCTCCTGAAGAAGAAGCTCGGCTGATTTAAACATCGGCTCAGCAAGAAAGCGTCTTTGCATAGGGCGGCCCAGAAGCACGTAGGCCAGAGACAACAAACTCATGCCCTGATGATGCGCCATGTAGGATTTCACGATTGCCCGGGTTTCATCCGGAGCAAGGCGCGCGGGCGTGTAATCGATGGCTTCGTAGAAACCGTAGATACCTCTGACTCCTTCCACGAATAAGCGCTCGAGATTCTCACAGGCCTTCTCCGGATCCACCATTAGGGCCAACATCGAAGCATACGGGGCCACGACCAGATCCTCCGCGAGACCCCGCTTGAAACCCATGTCCGGGACTCCGAACGAATGATACTGGTAGGCCATGTTCGCGTCGATCTTGTTGTAACCGGACTCTGAGATCCCCCAAGGAATGTTGTTCTTGGCCGCATACCGAATCTGACCGCGCACCGCGGCCTTGTAGGTCTGGTCCAACAGGCTCCCTGCATAGGTCGGCATCACCAAGAGAGGCATGAGATATTCAAACATCGACCCGCCCCAAGAAACCAAAACAGGATCTCCTTCGAATTTTGCGATCATCCGGCCAAGCTTGAACCAATGGTCCTGAGGCATTTTCCCTTGGGCGATCGCGACAAAACTGCAAAACCGGGCCTCGGAGGCCAGAAGATCATAACAGCCCCGATCCACCTTGTGCTCGGTAACGTTGTACCCGATGGAAAGAAGGTGAGTGCCCTTGTCATACAAAAATTCATATTCGATGCCGGAGATCTCATTACAACGCAGCACGATATAATCGATCGCCTTGATCCTTTCGGCGGAGCGCGTACCGGCATCTTTGATCGTGTCGCGAAATTTCAAAAACCATTCGTAGGCCCTTTTCGACTCATTATCCATAACATACATGGCCCCCGTAATCTCTTCGATAAGCGGAACCAGTTTCTGCTCAAGCCTCGCCACTTCCCCAAGCGCGGGAATCTCGTCCAAATACCGTAAAGCCTCCCGGAGCTGAGCAAGCCGCTCCTGCTGTTGCTCATCCCCCCCGTCCCACATCCCCGGCATTTCCGGCGGAAGTAAGATCCAGGGGGCAATAAAAGACATATCCTCCAAAAAATCGTAACACTGCCGCTCGAATGCGCGGGCCCATTTTTTACTTTGCTCATAGTGTTTCTGATCCAAGTCCGAAACGATCTTTGATATATCCGTTGAGAGCTGGCGCAAAAACGTATAGATCTCCGAAAGACGCGCAGGGAAAATTTTGCTCTTTTCCTGAAATTGCTCGATCCTTTCGGAAGCTCCCCGAAGCGATCCGGCGACACCGCTCTTCTGGCTTGTCTCAATCTCCGCCACGCTTTGACGCAGGATCTCCAGGGTATCTCCAAGCCCGTCAAATATCTTCACAGAGATGATCTTCCGAGAGTTCATTTCCGCGAGCCCCGAACGCAGGATTATCAAATGGCCGACTAAATTTCCGCTATCCACCGACGAGATATAAAGAGGCGCTAAAGGCTTAAGCGTCACCGTATCGTACCAGTTGTAAAAATGCCCCCTGAACTTTTCCATAAGATTCAGGGTGCCGAATGTTTTTTCCATCCTGTGAAACATCATCCCCATCGAAACATAACCAAAATCATAGGCCGTCAAATTTGCAAGAAGCAATAGGCCGATATTCGTTGGCGAAGTCCTATGGACCAAAATGCTTACAGGCTCTTCCTGAAAGCTGTCCGGCGGTAGCCAGTGATCCTTCTCGGTCACAAAATTCTCAAAGAACGCCCAGTTCCTTCGAGCAAGGTTCCTCAGAAAAAGGGCCTGCGTTTTAGAAAACCGCATCTTCCGTGCAGAAGCGGGCCGGCTGATCCCATAAGCCACCGCGGGAGAAATGAACCACAGGCTAAAAAAGATCAAAACCAATCCGTCGAAACGCGGGAATAACACCAGGAAACAGACCGGCAGAACAACGGAAGCAACCGGTCCAAACCACATACTCTTGAAACAGCTTGAAATATGATTCAACAGAGAGGCTTCCGTTTCAAGGAAAATCCTCCATTTCAACAAACTCCTCCGTGACACAAATATTCTCCACAAAGTCCGCGCGATCGCGTCCGAACAATAGAATGCCTCGTGCAACAAAAAAACAAACGAAAAGAAGAACCGCAGCGCGTTTTTATTAAATGAGGCTAACACCAGCCCAAAATGGGTCTTTAAGGTCAAATTTTCGGATTTCCTCACGGCCCCCGTCAAAGACATCGGCACGAGGGGAAAACCGAGGAGAGCGATAACGAAAGCCGACCATTTCCAAGATGGCTCAAAAATCATCCATCCTGATAAAAGCAACAGGACTGTCGCTAAAGGAACAAGGCTGCGCCTCAAGTTATCCGCGATCTTCCATTGCGAAAGGAAGGAAATCGGATTTTTGACTTTTGCGCCACTGGGGCCGCGGACCGAAGTAAACAGCCAGGGAAGGATCTGCCAGTCTCCGCGGATCCAACGGTGCCTACGGCTCGCATCCTTAAGATAACTCGAAGGATATCCCTCGTAGAATTGGACATCCGTCACAAGCCCCGACCGGGCGTAACACCCCTCCAAAAGGTCATGGCTCAATATAAGATTTTCCGGCAAACGTCCTTCCATGGATCTTTCAAACACATCCACATCGTAAAGCCCTTTTCCGATAAAAGACCCTTCTAAGAAAAAATCCTGATAAACATCAGACACCGCTTTGGTATAAGGATCGATCCCAGTATCCCCTCCGAATATGTTCACGAACAGCGAAGGATTTTCTCCGGGATAGCTGGATTCGACTCGAGGCTGAAGAATCCCGTATCCGGAAACGACCCGCTGTTTTTTCTCGTCATAGACCGGCCGGTTCAGGGGGTGCTCGATGACCCCCGCGAGCTCTCGCGCCGCGTTCCGGGACATCCGGGTATCCGCATCCAGCGTAATGACGTATTTGACATTCTGAAGCCTCTGAGCATCACCGAGGATCACGCTGAACCGGTCCTCGCCTTTTCCGCGAAGGAATGCGTTCAGATCCCCAAGCTTACCACGCTTGCGTTCATACCCCATCCACACCTTTTCTCTTTCATTCCACCGGCGAGGCCTATGAAAAAGAGAGAATACCTGATCTTTATGCCGCCGGTATTTGTAATTCAGTTGTTTGATCCCGTCTACGACCTGTGCCAGAAGCGCTTCATCCTCGGGTATCGTCTCCTGCTGCGCATCGCAGAAATCCGTTAAAAGTGCGAAATCTGTATTCGCGTCAATATTCGCCAGATACCGAACCTCCAGCCCTTCAAGAAGCGAATCGACCGTCCGCGCGTCACTAATCAAGCAGGGGACCACGACCAGCGTATGGGCATAGGCGGGAATTCCTTCTGAAAAGTCCATCCGGGGAAGGTTTTGGGGCTTCACTAGCATCATGGAAAACCAGTTCACTAGAGAAACTGCCGTCTGGCTTACCGTAAATAGAAGCGATGCCCCGAATAAAACAAGCCATAACCAACTTAAGGCCCCCGCCAGCCGCATCCAAATTAAAATACCTTCCGTCACGGCAAGGGTCATAAAAGTAACGGAACCGAAAAACAGAAGCGACGGCCAAAAGGTTTTTTTTGCCTGCAGATACTGGCGCAGAGGTAAGCGTAGGCCCAATTCGCGGCAAAAAAACTCCAATCCCCGGTCGAGAAGGTAAAAACCCACATGCGCCGTAACGTGGCCGGGGCCTTTTTCCGTTCTCGCCTTATTGGCGATCCGGATCGCCTGAGCCGCGATCTCTTCTTCTGAAATTTTACTTCTCAGGGAAAGCTTCTCAACGACATGCCGGTAGCGGTCACGGGTGGCGAAAGACATCCGGCTATAATCCCCCGAAGGATCCTGGCGCAAAACCTTTTCGACAGCACTTAACGCTTCGACAAAATCATGCCAATCGGTAACCTCCAGAAGACGCAGGCTCCCGATCGTATTAGCGATCGAAACCTGGTCAGCCGCCTGCTTTTGGCTGGTCGCCCTGATCATTCTCTCCAAAGTCTCCCCCTGCTCCGAAAGCTTCTTTTCCAGCCAAGCAAAGGGAAGATTGAGCGCCTGGCTTTGACCATGCAAGCGCCGCGTGAATTCCGCGACAAAAGCGTCGGAAAGCAACAGGTTAGCCCTGGACATCGCCGCAATCTCAATAATAACCCCATCGGTATCTTTAACAGAAACTCCCAGGATTCGCGTCGCCCAATAATTCGCTTTATCTCTTTCTGTTTGCGCTACGATCAACCGGGAAGACACGCGCCTCAAATTCTCAATAAGCGCCAGCCTTAACATAATAGGAATGGCCCAGAGTTCGCCAAGCTTCAAGTGGCTGACGCTTTGATAGGCAGTGACAAACTCCGTAAGCCCCTGATTATCCAGCCGTCCGTCGCCGTGAGAAACAAGTTCCATGGCAAGCTCATACACGCGCGGATAACCGGCAAACGGCCCCAAAGAAAGGTGGGGTAATTCGCGGATGTAATTTTCCGGTAGGTATTTCTGGGCAAGCCTTATCTGCTCCTCAATAAGGTAATAGTTATCAAGAAGCCATTCTCCGGCCGGCGAGATCTTTCGTTTAGATTTACCGGTCTCATTAAGGAGTTCATGGATCTCAGCAAGGACCTCTTCATTTTTCTTCAATCGGAGCAAAAGCCTGTTGCGTCCCTTTTTGTAGCTGACCACGTGGCCTTGGGCCAGGTTTTTCGCGTGCGCCTTGAACTGCTCAATGCTAAAAAGCTCGGCGCGGAGAGGCTGTTCCTCGGCAATCCTGTTCCAAGCTAGAAAGTCGCCGAGACGCATTTTAAGAAACAGCATATAATCTTCAAGAGGTTTCCGGGACAAAGGAGACTCCTATTCTTATTCCGCACATGAGAAACTCAAAAGATAAATCTTTTAGAAGAATGAGCCTTTTAAAGATTATTATACACCACAAAGCGATATTTCAGTTATGCAAAATCTTTAAGTAGTATATTCTATTTTACTTCATCAATGAAACTTTATGCAAGGCTGGTTTAAAATCGAGGTATTACTCTAAAGCCGCCCTGAAATACGGCGCGATAGAAAGACTTTCTATAAAGAGGTAAATAAAAAGGTTATTGACTATACCCGGTCAATAACCTTTAAACTCTCCCGTTACACAAGGAGAACGATATTATTGGGGTGGGTGACGGGATTTGAACCCGCGGCAGCTTGAGCCACAGTCAAGCGCTCTACCAGGCTGAGCTACACCCACCATAGATCTATTAAGGCTGTTATTATATTAAAAAACTAATATTTTTACAAGAAAATTACTGCGTCGGGGTTTCCTGTTTCTTATGTTCATCTGTAACCAGGTCATGGACCCCGTTACGCACACCCTTGCCGATGGTAAATATACCGTCTATAAGCGCGCGGGAAAGATCCGCCCCGCTCCTGACGCCGCCTTCCAGTAATTTTACCGGGAATGTAACGGCAGATTCAACTATTGTCTCGTCCCCGCTCCTGGCAGCTTGGGCCTTCTTCAGCTTATCTTCGACCGCCGCGCGTATCGACTCCATGTTGAAATCCGGTTTCTCCATCCGGGTCCTGAATGTAAAATCAACCGCTACCTTGCCTCCAAAATCATTAAACAAACCTAACACGACGGTCGCGATCCGGTGAGCCTTATCTTCTTTTTCATTCGCCTCCCTGGGACGGAAAACCAGATCTGTCAATTCCAGGTGGCACTCCGCCTTTACATCTCCGTTAATACCGGAAATATCGCTCTTAAAATTAAGCTTGGCCTCCCGGATACGCGCCTTTTCCAGGTCCACCCATTTGTCGTAATAAGGATAAAGCGATATGGCGTCTATATCCTTGATCTCCATCTTGGCCTGCATATCCCTTTTAAATAGATTGATCCAGCCGGTGGCAGATATCCGCCCTTTAGTAGTCTTGTCCTTAGCCTTCCAGGGCATACTTCCCGATATATCAAAAGAGACAATATTGGATTCCTCGATAGGAAAAACAAGATTCTCGATATGCACGTTCAGGTCTTCAATGGTTACCTTAGTGCCCTCCCCCTTTACGCTTTTATCCGTAAAATTGAAGGTGCTGTCCTTGATCCTGAAATGCTTAACCGTCAAGCGCGGAAGCTTCATTTTAGGAGCTGCAGCTTTCTGCGGTTCTACCGCAGGCTCGGGCGAAGCAAGCTGGATAATCTGTTCAGAAGGAGCAGCCGGCGGCTGAACAGGTGTAGTTACCGGGACCGGCGGCAGAGCTGCCTGCGCAACTTCTTCCTGCGCCGGCATAGGCGGCGGTATTATCCCATCCGGAGGTCCTGTAACGGCAGCTGCAACAGGAGCAGGTTGTTCGGACGCAAGAGACGCTGCTTCAGGAGCCGGCGCAACTGCCGTCGGTACAGGCGGCTGAGCTGCTCCATCCGCAGACGGCGCAACAGGAGCTTCCGCAGGAGCAGGCATTTCAACAGAAGACGGAACCTCAACAGGAACAGGTTCTACAGGCGCCGGCGGAGCAACCACAGCCGGCACATCAGCTGCAGGCGCGGGTGTTTGCGCAGGCGCTGCCTGTTTAAGCTTCTCAATATTGACCACGACCCGGCTAAGCCGCAATTCCGAAAGGATAACGTTACTGCGGAATATATCCAGGGCGCCCCCTCCGGCAAAAACCTCGCTGATCTTGACTACCCCGGGTATCTCAAGGTCCCTGACCATAATACTAAGAGGAAAAACCAGGTTAACGCTGCCGACTTTTACCTCGCGCCCGATGACGTCCTTCATCTTGGCAGCCATGATATCCTTGCCCGCTATGCCAACAAAGAAATAAAGCGAAGAATAACCTATGAGCAGGAATAACACGACTATTATCAGGATCTTACGGCGTAATCTCATATTTTATAATTTTTTCGGCCTGCCCTATGCTGATCTGTCGGGCATGCACGGCTATTGCTCCCAATCATTACGCATAGAATGCGATACATACAGTAAATAAACGCGCCTGGGCCGAATCGAACGGCCAACCACCGGCTTAGAAGGCAGGTGCTCTATCCATTTGAGCTACAGGCGCAGTAAAAACTTCTCTGCCTATCCTCCCTGCACTTGACAGTAAAGCTCTCGTGCAGGGATTAATTCGCACAATAACTTACGTCGTGCTTCGCACTCCGTAAGTTATGTGCTCATTAATTATACCATAACGGCTTAGCGGCCGTGGCACTTTTTGAACTTGATCGGCTTGCCGGTCGCCGGATCAAGCGCTCCGCAGGGGCAGGGGTCATTCCGTCCGACATTGGAATACACGTTATGCGCTTGTTTAGGCTCGTGCTTTTGCTCTTGCGGCTGCTGAGACTGGAAATCTTCCGACTCGCCCTGCTCAACCCGCGCCGGAGGCGGAGTAAAACTTTCCATCTCCTTATGCACCATCTCCTGCGAGACCTCGCTGAAGACGCCTTTAAACTTCTCGGCAGAAGGCTTGGCCGCCTGCATCTTGAAGATTATGTCCAGCGCTTCTTCCTTGATACCGCCCACCATCTCCTGGAACATATTGAAACCTTCGCGCTTATACTCCACTAACGGGTCTCTCTGGCCGTAGGCGCGCAGGCCTATCCCTTCCCTTAAATAATCCATACTATACAAATGATCTTTCCATTTGGAATCGATTATCTGCAGGAATATCATCTGTTCTAATTCCCGTATCTGTCCTCCGAACGCTCTCTCCTTCTCGGCATAGATCTCATCGATCTTCTTATACAGCTCCTGCTTGGCCAATTCCCTGGTCCAGCCGTCCACCGTCTCAGCCGGTATTTCAATGCCGAACTTACCCTTGAGGATCTCAAGGAACGCGGCAACATCCCTTTCTTTTCCGGATGAGACATCCTCCACCAGATATCTATCCACGCAATCATCGATAAAATCATAAGCCGTATCCAGCACATCCTCTTTTAAAGAGGCGCCCTCCAGGATAGAACGGCGCTGCCCGTAGATGATCTCGCGCTGTTTATTCATTACGTTATCGTATTCCAGTAACTGCTTTCTTATTTCAAAGTTATACTGTTCCACGCGGCGCTGGGCGATCTCGATGGATTTGGTGATCCAGGGGTGTTCGATACGCTGGCCTTCTTCCAGCCCCAGCTTATCCATCAGGCCGATCATCTTGTCCGAGCCGAAAAGCCGCATCAGCTCATCTTCCAAAGAAACGTAAAAACGCGAGGAACCAGGGTCGCCCTGGCGGCCGGAACGCCCGCGCAGCTGATTATCGATACGCCGGGCTTCGTGGCGCTCTGTGCCCAGGACATGCAGCCCCCCCAATTCCACTACCTTCTTATGCTCTTCCTCGGTCTGCTTTCTGAACCTCTCATAGGTCTTTTGGTATTCTTCCTGATAATTACTGTCTACCGGGCCAACCCCTTGCTGTTTTAATAAATTCTTGACCATATAATCGGGGTTCCCGCCGAGTAAAATATCGGTCCCCCTGCCCGCCATATTGGTGGCGATAGTCACGCCCTCAAACCTTCCGGCCTGGGCCACGATCTGGGCTTCCAATTCGTGATACTTGGCATTCAATACCTGATGCGGCACTCCCCTGCGCTTAAGCATATCGGCCAGGTGCTCCGACTTTTGTATGGATATGGTGCCCACCAATACCGGCTGACCCTTGCTATGCAGGTCTACTATCTCGGAAACGACGGCATTGAATTTTTCATCTTCAGTCTTATAGATGCAATCGGCGTAATTATTACGGATAAGCTGGCGGTTAGTCGGGACTACCACTACATCCAGGCCGTAGATCGCCTTGAATTCGTTGGCCTCGGTAAAAGCGGTACCGGTCATCCCGGATAATTTATCATACATGCGGAAATAATTCTGGAAGGTGATGGTCGCCAGGGTCTGGTTCTCGCGTTCTATCTTGATACCCTCTTTGGCCTCGACCGCCTGATGCAGGCCGTCTGACCAGCGCCTTCCCGGCATCAGCCTGCCCGTAAATTCATCCACAATAATGACCTCGCCCTCTTTGACCACATAATCCACGTCTCTCTTGTAAAGATTATGCGCGCGCAGGGCCTGGATGACGTGATGGCGCAGTTCCATGGTATTTAGCTCGTGCAAATTAGCCACTCCCAAAAGGCCGCAGACCTTTCTTTCTCCTTCTTCGGTGATATTGGCGGTATGGGCCTTTTCGTCAATAATATAATCGTAACCTAGCGAAAGGTCTTTGCCCTTATATTTAGCGTCTATCTCATCCTTCTCCAGGATTATCCTTCCCTTAAGATTGGGCACGATCCTATTGACGGTATAATACTTATCCGTGGCTTCCTCGGCCGCCCCGGAAATGATCAACGGCGTTCTCGCTTCATCGATCAGGATAGAATCCACCTCATCGACGATGGCAAAATAAAAAGGCCTCTGTACCAGATCTCCCATCGAGTACTTCATATTATCGCGCAAATAATCAAAACCAAATTCATTATTAGTCCCGTAAGTAATATCGCAGTTATACGCCATCTGGCGGGCTTCATCGTTCATATCGTGCTGGATAACCCCTACGCTTAAGCCCAGGAATTGATAGATCGGACCCATCCACTCCGAGTCGCGCCGGGCCAGGTAATCGTTGACCGTGACCACGTGCACCCCGCGGCCCAGAAGAGCGTTTAAACACGCCGGAAGGGTCGCTACCAGGGTTTTGCCTTCACCGGTGGCCATCTCGGAGATCCTGCCTTCATGCAGGATTATCCCTCCGGCCAGCTGGACGTCAAAATGACGCATGTTGACCGTGCGCCGGGCTGCCTCACGCACTAACGCGAAGACCTCCGGCAATACTTCATCAAAGATCTCATTCTGGGTAGTCTTCAGCCTCTCCTTTACCTTATTCTTTTCGTCCTGGATAGTAGCCGAGGCGATCTCTTCCCTGATCTGATCCAGGTCCGGCTGGTATTTCGCCGCTGTAGCCAGGAGCTGCTCTTTAAGCTGGCCCGCCCTTTGGCGTATCTGGATATCGGAAAGCGCCTTTATCTTAGGCTCCAGGACGTTAATATCGCTGACCATCTTTGCCAGCTCGATGACCTTGCCTATCGAAGGCGAAGGCATATCTTTATGCAGGACAATATCAGCCCCCGGATACTTTTTCTTAAGTTGAGATTGTTTCTGGTTGAGTAATAATTTTCTGACATGTCCTAACATTTTATTTTATCCTTTAGCTTGTTTCTTCAAAAATGCTTCAATGAATTCATCTAACCCACCGTCCATTACAGCCGGGACGTTGCCGGTCTCAAAATCCGTGCGGTGGTCTTTAACTAAATTATAAGGATGCATGACATAGGAGCGTATCTGACTGCCCCATTCTATTTTGCGCTTATCGCCGCTCTGGCTGGCAAGCTCCTCTTCCTTCTTGCTGGTCTCCAGCTCATACAGGCGAGCCTTTAATATCGACAGCGCGTTCTGTTTATTCTGGTATTGCGAGCGCTCATTCTGGCACTGCGTCACCAAGCCGGTAGGCAGATGCGTTATCCTTACCGCCGAATCCGTGGTGTTTACGCTCTGGCCTCCGGGGCCTGAGGAACGAAAAACATCTATCCTCAGGTCTTTTTCTTCGATCTTGATATCTATTTCTCCTTCGATCTGGGGAATGACATCAACAGAGGCAAATGAAGTATGCCGGCGTTTGTTAGAGTCAAAGGGAGAAATACGTACCAAACGGTGTACCCCCCGTTCACACTTTAAGTAACCGTAAGCGTACTCGCCTTCCATAAACAGGGTGACGTTCTTGATGCCCGCTTCTTCGCCGTATAGTATATCGATAGTCTTGACGGTATAACCCTTATTTTCCGCGAAGCGCGTATACATGCGCAAAAGCATGGATACCCAATCGCAGGACTCTGTTCCGCCCGCTCCGGCATTGATGCTCAGGATGGCGTTATTAGGATCGAACTTTCCGCTGAGCAGGGTCTTAAATTCCAGACGCTCCAGTTGCTTTTCTAAAGATGCCAGGTCCTTCTGCGTTTCAGAAAGCATGTCCCGCTCTTCTTCCTTGAGGATAGCGGCTATCTCGAGTATATCGCGGTATTTTAAAAAAGCGTCATCCCAGGGAGTAACGGAAGCTTTTAGGACTTTTAGTTTGTTGATGACCTGCGAAGCGGCCTCATTGTTATCCCAGAAGCCGGCTTGGGACATCTGGAGAGTTAACGCGTCGATCTGCTGTCTTTTGTTATCGACGTCAAAGATAACCTCTTAGTTGTTGCAGCTTTGAATTTGCCTCTTCCAGTTTCGCCTTTATTTCTTCAAGCATAATTACTCCATGTTACTTACTTTTTTAATGCCTTTTAAAGCCTGATAAAACTCTTCTTTATTGTCGGCAAACTCCGCTCCTATTTCTTCGGTGATGGTGCCGTCCCTTACCAGCTTGACCAGGGATTGCATAAAAGACTGCATCCCGAAGATCTTGCCCTCTTCGATAAAATGCGGTATCTCCCAGACTTTGTTCTCCCTGATCAGGCGCGCGATAGTGGGAGTAAGCAGCATGACCTCATAGGCGGGGACGCGGCCGGTGCCGTCCTTGCGGGGGACCAGCCTCAGTGAAATGACCCCTTTGAGGGTAAAAGACAACTGCATCCTGATCTCATTATGCTGATGCGGAGGGAAGAAATTAACGATCCTCTCGACGGTCTGGAAAGCGTTGATGGTATGCAATGTGCTGAAGACCAGGACCCCGGTCTCAGCCGCGGTCATCGCCGAGAACATCGTATCCTGGTCGCGGATATTGCCGATATAGATGACGTCCGGACTCTGCAGGGTAAAGGCCCGCAAGGCAACGGCATAAGAAGAAACATCCAGCCCCAGTTCCCTCTGGTTGACTATGGAATGGCTGTCGTTAAAGGTGAATTCAATAGGCTCCTCGACGGTAAGGATATGCTTATTCATCGTCTCGTTAATGTGGGCGATCATGCTGGCGATGGTAGTGGACTTACCGCTTCCCGCGCTTCCGGTCAAAAGGACCATCCCGCGCGACTCCGTGCATAATTTCTTTAAGACGTCCCCGGGCAGTCCCAATTCTTCAAAGTTCTGGGTGCTGTTCTGCACCAGCCTGATGACCATCGCCGGCCAGTTGCGCTGCAGAAAAAGGCTGACGCGGAAACGGTGGTCCAGCTCCTGAGAATAAAAAGCGAAATCGACATCACGGTTCTTGCGGAATGCCTCTTTCTGGGGCTCGCTGGTTATCTCTTTGACCGACTCAAAGACTTCTTCCACGGTCATCACATGCTCATCAACGGTAGTGACCCTGCCGTCGATCCTCATGCGCACCAGGCCGCCCGCGCGGACAAACAAATCCGAAGCATTCTCCTCGATCATCTTTTCCAGATATTTCTTGATAAACATAAGCACCTCTTTTTTCCGTTATGGCGAAAGGTCAGTGATCCTGCCTGCTAAAATAAGAAGCGAGTAATATTATACCACTAAATCCCTGATTTCTTTCTCTAAATTTAACAGGGTTTTCTTAAGTTTCCCCCCGAATACATAACCGCCCAGCGAGAGGTCAGACTTGACTACCCGGTGGCAGGGTATGATCAGAGGATAAGGATTATTCTTAAGTATCTGCCCCACTGCCCTGAAAGCCCGGGGGCGTCCGGCAGCCTGGGCCACCCATTTATAGCTGCGCACCTGGCCTATGGGAATGCTTAAAACCGCTTTATAGACTTTTTTGGCGAATGGTGTCATATCAAAACTCCCAAGCCCTATCTGCCGATCATCTTCTTTCTTCGCAAGACCCTGTGATAGGCCACCGCGAAGCGGTGCGCCTCATCGCGCGCCCTCTGGATCAGGTGCAGGGCCGGCGAATCCATGCCCAGCCTTAATCCCCTGCCGGTAGATGAGCTGAATATCTCTTCATTCTCCTTGGCAATACCGATCGCGGGGATGTACGCTTTTAACTCATCCAATACGGCCTGCGCCGCTCCCAGCTGCCCCTTGCCCCCGTCAATAACGATCAGGTCCGGGAAAGCCGCTCCCTCTTCGATCAGGCGGCGGTACCTGCGGAATATCGCCTCCTGCAAGCTGCGGTAATCATCCGGCCCGCTTACGGTCTTGATCCGGAACCTGCGGTAATTATTCTTATCCGGCCGGCCTTCATAGAAAGAGACCATTGAAGCGCAGGATTGCTGCCCGGAAATATTGGAGACATCAAAAGCCTCGATGCGCTGCGGCCGCTTCTTTAGCCCCAGCGCGATCTTCAGCTCCTCGGATTCCCTGATGCTTTGCGAAAGGCTTGGGCTTGAGTATGAGACCTGGGCCAATGCCCCCAGCTGGTCGCGCAAGGAAGCTGCCGTTTCGTATTTGTGCTCTTTGGCAGCTTCATGCATCTGGCGCGAAAGAGCGTCGGCCAGGGCCTCCTGTTTGCCGTTAAGGAACATCCTGATATTCCCGATGATCCGTCGATATCCGGCGTAGCTTATTTTTCCCGCGCAGGGCGCCGGGCATAGATGAATACGATAATACAGACAAGGTTTGGAGGGCATATTCAAACAGGTCCGGAAGGTAAAAATACGCCGGATGACCTTATACGCCTGGCGCAATAATTTCACATTAGGATAAGGGCCGAAATAATCAAGATCCGGGGTCTTCTTCTTTTTACGGCAGATGCGCACAAAAGGAAGGTCTTCCCTGCTAAGGCAAATATAAGGAAAAGATTTATCGTCCTTCAGGCTGATGTTATACGGCGGAAGATATTCCTTGATCAAAGCCGCCTCCTTGACTAAAGCCTGGGCCTCGGAATCCGTAAGCAGATAATCCAGTTTTTCGATCTTGGAGACTAATACCTGGGTTTTGGCATTGACCGGGCGATTAAAATACGACTGCACCCTCTTTTTTAAAGAGCGGGCTTTGCCCACATAGAGGATCCTGGCGTCCTTATCCTTGAATATGTAAACGCCGGGAAGGTTAGGCAGGGAGCTGATCTTCTCTTTTAACGACGGGCTTTGAATAATTTCCATAGTTTATCCAGCTCTTCCACTTTGAAGGCTACGCAAAAAATAATATACGAAAGCATCGCCGCGATGATCGTCAATATCAGATTGGCTCCTCTGAGAAGATAACAGACAATGCCCATGCCGATGCTCGCGCAGAGAATACGCAGGAACGAGGTAATCAGCACGCCCGTTCCTGCCAGCCGGATCTTTTTCTTAAGCAGGTAAAAAAGCACGAAGAAGGTCACGATCCCCGATATGGAGTTAGCCAGGGCTATCCCGCGCAGCTTCATCGGGAATATCAGTGAGGCATTCAGGACGACATTGATGATCAGAGTCAAGAGTCCTATTTTCGCGGGGGTCACGGTGTCTTTCAGGGCGAAAAAGCAGGACTGGACAATCCTGGTCGCCCCGTAGGCGAACAAACCGATGCTGTAATAAAACAGGATATTTGAGGTTATGCCGGCAGAATAAGCGTCGAACCTGCCGCCCTTGAATAAAGTCGTTATGATCGGCCCGGATAAAACCATCAACCCGGCTGAAGCGGGAAGCATCACAAAGAACGTAGCCCGCAGGCCGAAGGTAAGCGTGTCCTTCAGCTTGTCATAATTATCATCCAGCGCCAGGGTGGAAAACGACGGTAATATCGCTTGGGAAAGCGCGGTGCTGAATATCCCCAAAGGAAACAAGATCAGCCGGTAGGCGA
>Ga0265297_10004020_pt1 | contig 24978 bp, 26 predicted proteins | sample Munlanlwell13791_FD_192502 | JGI IMG/M metagenome (GOLD analysis project Ga0265297, IMG submission 192502) | Leachate microbial communities from a municipal landfill in Southern Ontario, Canada - Leachate well 137-91 | ecosystem: Engineered > Solid waste > Landfill > Unclassified | place... | reverse complement strand
CATGGGGTTTTTAAACCGAAACGGCAGTGGGCGCTACTGGACTCGAACCAGTGACCTCTGCAATGTGAATGCAACGCTCTAACCAGCTGAGCTAAGCGCCCGACAAAGGCAATATTATATTATCAGGCTTCTTTTGAAAAGCTGTCGCTCCGTTTGACAAAAGGCCGTATGGAAAATAAAGTTCTCCCATGACTTTTAATGCTGATTCCAAGCTTGAGGAGATGGTCGCGACGGAAGGATCCCTCGGGATCCTCGCAAAACACGGAGTTCCTTGTCCCACCTGTCCCATGGCCGCCATGGAGATGGATAAGCTTTCGCTCGGCATGATATGCGAGGCTTATGGCCTTGATATCGAGGCCATCCTCGCCGATCTGAACGCATAAGTCGATCGATGATAAAAGCCGCCCTGTCACAGGGGCGGTTTTTTAAAAAACGGGATAAAAGTTATAATTCAATGATGTTTCGGAGAAGATCTTCCATATCTTCGTTCACTTTGGTTGAGCTTTTAATAGTCATCGCCATATTAGCCGTCCTTGCGGCGGCTGTTGTCATCATTTTAAATCCCGCCGAGCTCCTGGCTCAGGCTCGCGACTCTCAGCGTATCTCCGATCTTAAATCGATCAGCAATACGATCGATATATTGAAGACCGAAGGGTCTGTCACACTTGGTTCGTCGAACATCGTGTATATCTCGATACCCGATACTTCGTCCACTTGCGCCAATATAACGGGACTTCCGGTATTGCCTTCCGGCTGGTCATACCGATGCTCTCCGCCCGATAGCGTCAGGAAAGTTGATGGTTCGGGATGGATACCCTTGAACTTATCGGCCATGAACGGCGGATCTCCTCTTCCGTATCTCCCGATCGATCCGCGTAACACGGTGGGAAGTTTCTATCAGTATGTCGCCTCGGCCGATAATTACATGATAAAGTCTTCCCTCGAATCATATAAACACCAGCCGACCGGATCGGGGGATGGGGGTATATCCACCCAATATGAGAAGGGAAGCGATATGTCCATAGCTCCGATCACGACCGATGATAATTGGATAAAGGTTCCCGGAAATGCCGCCTTCGGCACTTCTGATTTTTGGACGATGAAGTACGAGGCGAAGTGTGTTTCCACTGCTGATAATACTCCTCTCACAAGTCCGTCGCTGGCCTGGATGTACTACAACAGCTCGACGCCATGCACGAGCGGAAATGGAAGGTATGTGGCTTCGGTCCCGGGAGGGTATCCCATCTCTTTGATATCTCACGATACGGCGAAGACTTATTGCCAGTCATTGGGTGCCCACCTGATGACCAACGAGGAATACATGACCCTTGCGAGGGATGTGGAATCGAACGGGCTGAACTGGACGGGTGGAAGCGTCGGCAGCGGCGCCTTATACTCCGGCAATACGGGAGGTGTCACCGAAGATCTTCAGGCGAGCAACTTCGATAATGATGGATATTTCGGGACGACGGTGACATCCGGTATCAATAGAAGAACGCATTATCTTTCGACCGGAGCCGTAATATGGGATCTCGCCGGAAGCGTGTTCGAACATGTTATGCGCACCATGGCGGACGATAAGACGGCTTTCACTCTGCCGACCTGCACCTCAAACCCCGCATCTTTCTACTTCTGCGAATACGGAAACACCAAAACGCCTTATGTGACGGATTACGGGACCATTCCTTTCTCGACTGTCGGATCATCCGAACCTTCATGGAACTCCGATCAGGGCGTCGGATCAATGCTCATAGACAGAAGCGGTGCGCGACCGCCGGGAACCGTTCTTGTCCGCGGCGGAGGAGCTCTCAATACTTTGGCATCGATAGGTATATACAGCGTGTTCACCAATCAGAGCGCCACTGCGTCAAATGATATCCAGATAGGGTTCAGGTGTGTCAGGTGATAATATTGTTTACACCTATACCTGGGGTTATGGTATAATCGACCTCATGGTAAAAGATAAGGAAAAGATAATATTGAGCCTCAAAAAGGCGCAGAGTTCCGTGGCTAATCTGGTGAAGATGCTCGAGGATGGAAGGTACTGCGTGGATATAATGCAACAGAATCTGGCCGTCATAGGTCTTCTTAAATCGGCTCATCAGATGCTTATGGAAAGGCATTTGGATACCTGTTTCAGATCGGCTATGTCTTCGAAGGATGAAAAAAAGAAGAAGGAGATGGCTGATGAAATATTGAAGGTAACCAAGTTGTTCACCAAAGAACTCAAATAATATGGCCGCTGAAAAAAGGTATTTTGTTTCCGGAATGCATTGTCGATCATGCGAACTGGTGATCGAGGATAAGATATCCGAAGCTACGGGCATGGGTGTCGCGAAGGCGTCCTCCGAAAAAGGAGAGGTGGTGATATCCCATAAAGGAGAAGCTCCGAGCATGAAGGCTCTCAATAAGCTGTTCTTCGATGAGGGATATGTTTTTTCCGAAAAGCCATTGATGAACGGCAAGCGTCGTGCCGCGATAATGAAGGGCGCTCTTGTCGCCATTGTCATTGCCGGCCTCTTCTTTGCGCTCGGCCGTCTCGGCTTCGGCGATCTTGCAAGCGTCAATTCCGATTCGTCGTTCATATCATTCCTCGTATTGGGGCTTATCGCCGGAGTTTCCGCTTGCGCCGCCTTGGTCGGCGGATTGGTTCTTTCGCTTTCGGACGGATGGGAGAACAAGAACGCAAGGAGCTTGTCTGAAAAGGCTCGTCCTCATTTGGCTTTCAATTCCGGAAGGCTTGTTTCTTATGCTGTTCTCGGAGCGACTCTCGGTCTCGTAGGCGAAAAACTTCGTCTCTCTACAACCGCCGCCGCGGTCATCGTTATTTTCGCTTCGATCGTCATGGTGGTTACCGGCCTTAAAATGTTGGGAGTTCGTATCCCTTCATTGCCGTTCGGCAAGAATTTTTCCCGAGCGACCTTTGAAAAAGCGGAGAAGGCCAGGAAGTACGCTCCGTTCGTTTCAGGCTTCCTTACATTCTTCCTTCCTTGTGGATTTACGATCGCCGCGCAAAGCGCCGCGCTCGCTTCGGGAAGCGCTCTTCGTGGCGGACTCATGATGTTCTTCTTCGCGCTCGGCACCGCGCCTTCGCTTTTTGCGATCGGCCTTTCCAAATCCGGGCTTTCGGGGAACAAGAGGCGCGGCGCCATGTTCTCCGCGGCGGCCGGATTTCTTCTTCTCTTCTTCGCCGCGTTCAATATCAACAATCAATTGAATGTTCTAGGGGTAAAAAGCCTTAACGATATCGGCGGAGTCCCCGTAGAAAGTTCGGGGTCGGTGGTCAAGCCGACTTCGGGGAAACAGCTGATCAAAATGGACGCGTATTCCTCCGGTTACAAACCGAATTATTTCTCGGTCAAAGCGGGCGTCCCGGTTCGTTGGGAGATAACCGATAGGGGAACGAGCGGCTGTACCAATGCCGTGATAGCGAGGGGTCTGATAAAGGGCCAGGTATCTCTTTCTCGCGGGAAGACCTCGGTTATAGAGTTCACGCCTGAAAAACCCGGTATATACAAGTTCAGTTGCTGGATGGGGATGATACAAGGGGTCATAGAGGTTAAGTAGCGCTGTTTCGCCGTGATTTTGTATTGCTTCCCCATAAGGGTAAAATACAGGCGTATGGACCTCTTCGAGGATAAGATCAAGGATGAGTTGAGGCGCACCGCCCCGCTTGCCGACCGTATGAGGCCGGAGAAATTGGATGACTTCATGGGTCAGGCGGATATCGTGGGGCAAGGAAAACTTCTCCGTTCCGCCATTGAGCGCGACGAGATACCTTCAATGATCTTTTGGGGTCCGCCGGGATGCGGAAAGACGAGTCTTGCAAAGGTCATCGCCAAATTGACGAAATCCGTTTTTGTCGAGTTCTCGGCGGCGACGGGCGGCGTTAAAGAAGTTAAGGCGACGATCGCCGAGGCCGACGAGCGACGCAGGCTTCACAATACGAGGACGATATTCTTTATCGATGAGATACATCGTTTCAATAAATCGCAGCAGGATACCTTTCTGCCGTTCGTTGAGAACGGCACGATAACCCTTATCGGCGCGACGACCGAAAATCCTTCGTTCGAGGTGAACTCGGCCTTGCTTTCCAGGTGTCGCGTCTTCGTGTTGAAGGCGCTCGACGCCGATGATGTGGAGGCTCTTATAATGAAGGCCCTTTCCGATAAGGAAAGAGGATTGGGAAAATTGAAGATAAAAATAAGCCCCGAAAGTATCAGGTTCTTGTCGGAGATGGCGAACGGCGACGCGCGTTCGGCCTTGAACGCCTTGGAGCTCGCCGTTCGTTCCGTGAAGCCGCTGAAGAACGGCGTAATAAAGATAAACGACGCCGTCATCAAGGAAGCGTTCCAGCGGAGCAGCTTCATGTACGACAGGGCGGGGGAGGAACATTACAACATCATCTCGGCCCTCCATAAATCAATGCGCGGATCGGATGCGGACGCGAGCCTCTATTGGTTGGGTCGCATGCTCGAGGGCGGCGAGGACCCTTTATACATCGCTCGCCGCATTGTCAGGTTTGCTTCGGAGGATATCGGCCTTGCAAACCCCGCGGCACTCACGCAGTCCGTCGCGGCCTATCAGGCGTGCCATTTCATCGGCATGCCGGAATGCGGTGTCATCTTGGCCCAGGCCGTCGTCTACATGGCGAAATGCCCGAAGAGCAACGCCTTATATATGGCTTACGGCGCCGTGCAGAAAGATATAAAAGAGCTGCCTAACGAGCCGGTGCCCCTGCATTTGCGTAACGCCCCGACTAAGCTGATGAAGGAGGTCGGCTATGGCAAGGGGTATAAATACAATCCGAACTTCAAAGGGAAGGTGGACCAGGACTATCTGCCGGAAAAGTTGAAAGGGAAGAAATATTTTAAATAGAATCCTGTTTCGGCGGGCTATCCTATTGACAAAATAGGTATTTTATGGTACAAAGAAGTCAGTTCTAAAATAATTTTAAAGGGGTGTTTTTGATGAAAAGTCTTGGTCTTAGATTAAAAGACTCGGCGAAAGCCTTAAGTGGTGTCGAACGGATTTTAGCCGTTTGCGTTTTACTGACTGTCTTATTTTTTATAGCGGCAGCTAGCTTTTGTCTCGTTGAGGCAAAAGATACAACGAAATTGATAGAAGTTTCCGTTACCGAGTTCACAAGCGATGAGCGAATGGCTACCGTGAAATTATCCTTCGAGATGGGAACGATGGATGAAAAAGAAACGATGGAGGGAGTTGAAAGGGCCATGAGGGAGGTTATAAAAGAGACTTCTTCCAAAGAGCTTGTTGATAGGCTCGCCGAGATATGGTCGGAAGAAATGGATATATCTTCCATTAAGACTTTCCGGGTGACATTCGAAGTATTCAGGGGATAAGGCTGCACAAAATGCAGCCTTTTTTACACGACGACCATAACGGAGAGATCGATTGACTATCTGTGCTGTTTCTGCAAGCATGGACTCACTACCTTAACAGAAAGGATTTGAAGTTATATGGCTATTCCCGGTTTAAAGGAGAGCCTGCGGGCCCACGCCGATGTTTCCAATGATTATTTCAGGAGGATACGCGATATTGAAAGAGATATACGAGGAGCGGTTGATAATGAAGTGGCCGCCGCCGTGGGGATGCTTAACGGGATGTTAAACAGCCCGTCCATCCTGAAATACAGAACGGATATATGCGAAGGAATATTGATCACCATCACGGAGACGATAAGGCCGGAAACATCACGAAGCTCTTTCAGGGGGCTGCTGAACGATGATGAAGCGGACCGCATAAGGACATTCCTTATGAAAGAGATCGGAGACCGCCTCGGCGTCTCTCCCGAGTTCCATGTACTGGTCCAGATAGAGAACTGCCTGATAGTTCCATATACACAATGATGAAAAGACCCCCGCGGACAGCGGGGGTTTTCTTGTTTTTCGGGTTCGCGGTTATCATTGATATATGGCAAAACTGGTTTTCGACATCGAAACTATCGGCGGCGACTTCGACGCCTTGGACGAAAAGAGCAAAATATCTCTGGCCGGCTGGGCAAACAATCCGGAAGAGGTGGAGGGAGGTGATAATCGCGCCGCCATCGAAGGGGTGATGGGTCTTTCTCCTCTCACGGGAGAGGTTGTCGCTTTGGGTGTTTTGGATGCCGACAGCGGCAAAGGGGCCGTATATTATCAGGCACCCGGAGAAGAGGCGTCGGATATCGAAGAGAACGGCATCAAATATAAGACGATGACCGAGGTGGAGATATTGAAACAGTTTTGGGAGCTCGCCAATAATGCCGATGATTTCATCGGGTTTAACAGTCGCGGTTTCGATGTTCCGTTCCTTATGGTCCGTTCGGCGATAAATGGCATCCGTCCCTCGCGCGATCTGATGTCTAACCGCTATTTAAGCCTTCAACGCGATGGCAAACATATCGATCTCATCGACCAGCTTTCGTTTTACGGAGCGGTGTTCAAGACGAAAGGAAGTCTGCATATGTGGTGCCGCGCTTTCGGTATCGAAAGCCCGAAAGTGGAAGGTATCTCGGGTGATGATGTCGGCGCTCTCTTTAAAGAAAAAAGATTCCTGGATATCGCGAAATATAACGCCCGGGATATCGTGGCGACAAAGGAACTTTATGATCGCTGGGTGAAATATCTGCGTTTCTAGTCGTCTATTTACACGGGTCCCGATATTGTTCTATCTTTCTTTTTAGAACATTTATTCGAAGGAGGGACGGATATGATAGATATCAGAGGGTCAGGAGCCGTAGATAAGGTGCAGAAAGAGTTGGATGCCATTCTGCGGTCCAACCCCAGGGGGTTTTCAGGATACTGCATTTCGAGGATCGTCATGCGTAATGAAGATGTGGATGTGAAGATGTTGTCGATCAAGAAACAAGAAGCGGACTTCCTGGCTGAAAGGGCGAAATTCTTCATGGAGCTGCTGGAAAACAGGATCTTGGGAAGAAAGATAAAGATATCCTTCACGAGGGATAGTTTCTCATGAATGCGAGGCCCCGCTCCGCCGACTGGTGGATTGCGGGGCTTTTGTTACCTGTGGCGTGGCGGTGATGGAGCGGTCGTGATTGCATTCGCTCCCCTTAATTCCTAATATATCTTCTATGGAAGACATCTATGTCATAGGACACAAGAACCCGGATACCGACAGCGTCGCCTCGGCGATAGTATATGCCGGCATAAGGGGATATAAAGCCGCGGTCGCGGGAGACATGAATCCCGAAACGGAATTCGTCCTGAACAAGTTCGGCGTTGTCGCCCCGGAGGTGATGACAAATGCCGAGGGTAAGAAATTAGTGCTCGTCGACCACAATGAGCTGGCCCAGATGATCGAGGGAGGGGATAAGGCGGATATCCAAGAGATCATCGATCATCATAAGGTCGCCGTCATGCTTGCGAAGCCCATCGCCATAAGGGTCGAACCCGTCGGGTCGACCGCCACCCTTATCGCCAAGATGTATCCGAACGAGGTGAAGTCCGATCCCGTTCGGGCGGGACTTCTGCTTTCGGCCATCCTTTCGGATACGGTCATCTTCAAGTCTCCCACCACGACCGAAGAGGATAGGAGCACGGCCGCGGCCCTGGCCCCCATCTGCGGCATCGATGATGTCGTCGCTTACGGAATAGAAATGAAGAAGACCAATGCCTCGATAACCGGAAAGAGCATAGCGGATGTCATCGGCGCCGACTTCAAGGCGTTCGACCTTGCCGGAAAAAAGATCGGCGTCGCGCAGACGGAGATGGTAGACATCTCGGAGGCCGTCGAAAGAAAAGGTGAGATAGTCGCAAGACTGAATGAGATAATGACTGAAGGATATGATCTCGTCATCTACGCCGCGACGGACATCATGAATGAGGGAAGCGAGCTTTTCTTCGCCGGCGATAAGGTTGTAATGGAAAAAGCCTTCGGCGCAAAGATCGAGGCCGATAACTCCGTTTATGTTAAAGGACTCATGTCCCGCAAGAAGCAGATAATCCCTCCGCTCGAAGAGGTTTATAAGCAATAAAATATCAACTATGTCAAACATCCCCGAAGGGGATGTTTTTGATTGACATTTGATATGAGGGGGACGAGAATTACGGAAGTGGTCAAATAAACCCAAATAAAAACCCTGTAAAATAAAATGTCGAAAAAGTTTTCCGGTTTGATCGGTTCGTTGCTCCATTCCCGAAAATGGAGTGTGATGCCGCTCTTCGCGTTCGCCTTATGCGTTCTCGTGAGCGGTTTTTTTATTGCGAATAATTCATTCGCCGAGGAGATAGTAGTTTCCGAAGATCCGATAGTTGTCGAAGTTCCGGCTGAAACTCCGGCTGATGTTCCGGCTGAAGTTCCGGACGAAGAACAGGATGAGGCTCCGGCCGAAGAGCAGTCCGAAGCTCCGACCGAAGATCCTGTCGGGGATCTTGAGGTTCTTCCTCCTGGTGAGGAAGAAGTTGCTCCCGAGGAAGAAGCTCCTCTCATGGCAGCCGCTCTGCCTGATCCCATATGGAATATCTCCGACGATGGAAAGACCGCCGTCACTTTTTCTTCCCTCGTTGCGGAAGAAACATATATCGCTCCGATGAACGCGTCGGTTACCGCGCGTTTCACCCGCCTTCCCGAAAATTCAGGCAAGCTCACTATAAAAGAAGTCTTGTTGTCTGAAGAAGAGGCTGCGTCTCTCGGATCCGTTTCAAGGACCGTTTACGACATCTCTTCCGATATGGAGAATGGAACTTTCGAATATGTTCTCACTCTTCCTGTTCCGTCAGATAAAAAAGTTTCGGTGAAAGCCGCTGATTCGGTCGCCGAAGCGGAAAGCGCTGAAACGGTCGCCGAGGACAAACAGTCTTCCGGTGGCGTCGTGACGATAGAAGGATTGGATCACTTCACCGTTTTTATCATCGTCGATGACGGCGATGCGAAATACAGCGATACTGTTCCCGCCGCCACTCCTTATAACTGGAGCACTCATGGTACCGGATACTCCGGCGACCATCGTTGGATCCAGCCGACGAAGCAGGGAGCTACCGCCGCTTGGGAGTTTTCCGGGTCGGCCGGTAAATACGCCATCCTTATAAGCTGGACGGTATGGAACGATCACGCCACGAACGCGAAATATTATTCTGATAACATTGAAGGATTCGAGGCGGTCATCGACCAAAAGAAGATGGCCGACGGTTCTTCGGCTGCGAACGGAACCTGGTCCGGCTGGTATGCCGTGCCTGGAGAGTTCGATTTAAGGAATAAGGATAGCGTGAAGCTTTCCGTGGTTTCCGATACGAACGGGAACCTCTCCGCCGATGCCGTTGCTTTCGTAAGCCTTTCTGCAGCCAAGTTCATCGGCTCTCCGAGATTTGTGAAGGCTGATGATGCTGGACAGTTGGTTGCCGTCTTCAAGGCCCCTGATATCGCCGAGGAGGGCCGCTTTACCGTTGATGGAACGGAACAGTTACCGGCCACTTCTTCAAAAGCGGGTCCCGGAGCTGATTTCACTTCGTTCGAGCTTGTAAAGGCCCTACCCGCCGGATCTCATTCGATAAACGGGGAATACAGGATCGCCGGCAATTGGTATCCCGTACAGGGGTCGTCCGATGCCTTCGCGATCACTGATCCGACCGGAAGCTTTGTTATTCCGAACGCCTCTTCCATGTATTTCCGTCCGGGAGACAATCCCTTGCGGATAAAGGCTTCGGACATCTTAAATTCGCTCAAGAAGGTCGTCTTCAAACTGCAGGTTTGGGACGAGACGAAGAACGGAGGTAAGGGTAAGTTCGTCTCCGCCGGAACCTTTAATGTATTGAGAAGCGTCTGCGATATCCGTTATGCCGGAAATTATCTTCTTTGCGATATAAATGATGCCGCCAATTGGGCGTCGCTTGCCGAAGGAAGATACAAGGCTCTTGCGGATATCAGGACGGAAGCCGATGATGCCAAACTTCTGAACATCGGATCCGAAGAATTTTTTGTGGATGGAACGGCTCCCGTTATCGAAGACTTCATTATAGATGGTCCGAAGACCATCGAGACGAAGAGTATCGTTCTTTCCCTTTCCGCTTCTGATGCAAGCGGCATCAAGGATGCGCGGTTCTATGTTACTTCTCCGAGAGCTTCGGATGGAAAGTGCGACGGTAACGGAACGAACATCATGAGCGTGACCGTTACCGCACCTGACGCGGACGGAAGATATCGCACGACTTTTGACACGACATCTTTGACCGGAACTTATTGTTTGAATGCCGTCGTTGGCGATCTGGCCGCCGGCCACAGCGCCATCTCGAAGATACAGGCGGTATTCGATAATACCGCTCCCGTAATTTCTCTTTTGGGAGAAGCGACGATGAATATCCCTGCCGGTTCCGTTTGGACGGAGCCCGGGGCGACCGCGTCCGATGTGGCGGAAGGGGATATCTCCTCGAGGATCGTTTCAACGGGCAGTGTTAATACTCTTATCCCCGGAACCTATGAGCTTTTCTATGATGTCGCGGACTCCGCGGGTAATGCTGCGGTGCAGGTGAAGCGAACGGTCATCGTGACCGATTCGACCGCTCCCGTGATCACCCTTATCGGAGACGCGACAGTAAATATTACTGTCGGCGACGAATGGCGCGATCCCGGTGCTACCGCGACCGATGATCTGGATGAAGATATTTCAGGGAATATAGTTTATTCCGGAATTGTAGACACGCTGAAGGTTGGAACCTATGAGCTTTTCTATGATGTATCCGATGCTGCCGGAAATAGAGCGGAACAAGTTAAGCGCACGGTTAATGTGGTGCTCGCTCAATCATTCAGTGGGGTTATTCCCTGGCTGAACCACTCTCCCTTCATACCTCAGCAGACTCCTCCTCCCATTCAAGGAAGTGGAGATAATGGAGGGTCGTCCGGTTCGGGTGGTGAGGTCGCCGGCGCCGAGACATTCTATTTCGCGAACGACCTTCGCTTCGGCATGAGCGGCAACGATGTGTCCGAACTTCAGAAGCGCTTTACCGCCGAAGGATTGTTCGATGATGAGGCGACCGGATATTTCGGGATGCTGACCCTGAAGGCCGCGAAAGCCTATCAGAAGAAATATGGATTGCCGGAGACCGGCTTTGTCGGACCGATGACGAGAGCCATCTTGAACGGCGAATCGGAGACGGTCGAATCTCTTCAGGCAAGAATAGACGCCCTCAAGGCTCAACTCGCCCTGTTACTCGCAAGATTGGGAAGATAATTATGGGGTAAAGCACAAAGCTCCACCAAGAAAGGCGGAGCTTTGTGCTTTTATCCGAAAGGTGCTAATTTGACTTAAAGATGAACGCGTGGTTCAAAAAATATTTTATCCCGCATCTGGGCAACGACCATAAGCCGCATATTCTTCGCGGCGAGACGGCGGTCATTATCATCGCTTTCGTATTGGTGGCCGAACTGTTCTTCCTTATGGGAACTTTCGTCATCGGCCCGAAATTGAAGTTTACCGGATCGATATTGCCCGCCGTCGTCATGGATATGACGAACGACGAAAGAAAGAGCGGGGGAGTCGGCGAACTTGTTCCCAACGACATACTTTCCTTGGCCGCCCGCAATAAGGCCGCCGATATGGCGGAGCGGGGATATTTCGCCCATAGGTCGCCTGACGGTCGGGATCCCTGGTATTGGCTTGACGAGGCCGGTTATGAATATTCCTATGCGGGAGAAAATCTCGCCGTCAATTTCATCGACTCCAAGGATGTCGTCGATGCATGGATGAGATCGGAATCGCACAGGGAGAACATAATGAAATCATCCTTCTCCGATATAGGCGTTGGAATTGCGAGAGGTATGTATAAGGGAAAGGAAGCCATGTTCATCGTCCAATTTTTCGCTTCGCCTCGCCTTGTTCCTCATAATGATGTGATATCTCTGCCGCCCGTCCTCGCTTCTTACGAGGCGCCTGAAGAAGAAGCGGTTGATATCGGATCAGAGGTTGCCGGAGAGAGCATATCCGTAAGCCCGTCTCCCGCTCGTGAGGTCGTGTCTCCTTTGTCCGTCGCCGCCGCGTCTCCGAGAAATTCGATGAACATTGTTTATCTGATCATATTGACCATCATATCGCTTGCTGTCGCTCTTGCCGTGTTCGTGAAGATCAATGTTCAGCATCCGGCGCTCATAGTTAACGGCGGGGTCATGATCATCGTCGTTTCCGCCATGATGGCGGTCAATTATTGGCTCCTTGTCTCACAAGGGAAGGTGTTCTAATATACCGGGAACGCAGGACATGATGACTTTCCGATGTTGAAATTCGAGATACTTAAGAGATCGAAAAAATCGAACGCCCGACTGGGCGTTCTTAAAACACCGCACGGCGAGGTTGAAACGCCATGTTTCGTTCCGGTGGCTACTCAGGCGACCGTGAAGACATTGAAGAGCGCCGATATCAAGGCGACCGGCACACAGTTGCTTATCGCCAATACTTTTCATCTTCATTTGAAGCCGGGAGAGAAGCTTCTGAAGCTTCATGGCGGCATACATAAGTTCGCCAACCTGAAAGTGCCGATCATGACCGATTCGGGCGGATTCCAGGTGTTCAGTTTGGGATTCGGCCGCGACCACGGGGCAAGCAAGGTGGAGAAGAAGGTGAGGGAAGAGGTGATAATGAAGGGCGATCAGCCGAAGCTCTTGAAGATAACCGAGGATGGAGTGGAGTTCACCTCGTATGTCGACGGGTCGAAGATATTCATGGGACCGAAGGAATCGATAAAGATCCAAGAATCGATCGGGGCCGACATAATCTTTGCTTTCGATGAATGCACCTCTCCGACCGCCACCTATGAATACACCGCCGAATCGCTTTTAAAGACTAACCGATGGGCCGATGTCTGCTTGAAAACGAGAAGATCCGATCAGGCCCTATATGGCATTGTTCAGGGAGGAAAGTTCAGGGATCTTCGCGTGGAGAGCGCTCGCTTTACGGCCTCCCGTCCGTTCGATGGGTTCGGTATCGGGGGAGAGTTCGGTGGAGATAAGGCGCAGATGGTGAAGATGATCGAATGGGTGACGGCCGAGCTTCCGGAAGGGAAGCCAAGGCATCTTTTGGGCATAGGCTACCTGGAGGATATGGAGATGATAATAAAGGCGGGCGTTGATACTTTCGATTGTACCGTCCCCACTCATTACGCCCGTCACGGCAACGCCTTCACCTCGAAGGGTAAGATAGACTGCACGAAGACCAAGTATCTTTCGGGAGCGATATCGAAACAGCCGCTCGATCCGGAGTGTGATTGTTTCGTATGCAGGGAGCATACGAAAGGGTATCTGGCGCACCTTATCCGCGCCCACGAGATAACCGGGTTGGAACTCCTCTCGTTCCATAATGTCCATTTTTTCAACAAATATGTGGCGGAGATAAGAAAGAAAATAAAGAAAGGTCTGATATAGGCCTGTTCTTGAAAGAAAAAGACCGCTGTTATGCGGTCATTTTTATATCTTACCCAACAAAGAAAAAAGGTGATAAAGAAGGTCTCCCTTCATGGTCCTTTTCGGTATCTCTCCTTTGGCGTTCTTTATGGAACGGAACCATGCCTCCGGGTTTTTTGTTTTCATTATGCCCGCGAGGTTGAATATGAATATATCCTCCGCTCCTCCCGCGATCGCCGCCCTGACATCTTTCATGAACTCGCGCCTTTCCGTGTATCCGTGTTTTTCTTCTCCGCCCAGTTTTCCGGGCCCGATCGTTCCGAGAGATACGCCCGCCTGCGATCCGTTCGTTTTTCGGAACTGTTTCATCGCCCTGTACATGTACCAGCGGGCGTCTTCCTTTGTGAATATTCCACCGGTCATCTTTTCGAAAAGCGATGTGTAGAACATGGGGGTTATTCTGTCCCAGTTTGCGATGGGCGTCTGCATCATGTCCTGGATGATATCTTTCCCGCTCATCAGTTCATGGGTCAGGTTGAACGGTATGGGAGATATCGTCTTGCCTCCGCACAATCTTATCTTCTCGGCCAGACAATCGAACATGTTCTGCGCCTTATGGAATCTCGTCCGATCCAAGTTCTTGATGAGGGATGCGGCCAAGCGCACCGCCTTTCCGTCTTCAAGCATCTTCATCTGGTCGAGTGGAAGCTCCATATCGACGGCGATGTTCATGGGCAGGTTCCTTTTCTTCGCCCACTCCATCAGGTGGTCTATCTTTTCGGCGAATTGTGTCGCGTTGCCCTCGTGCACCCAATAACCGAGATCGTCGGGCATGAGTACCCAAAGGTATGTGGTTATCCCGCTGAAGTAAAGCTCGTTCAGAAGGTCCTCGTGTGGAATGTCGATCGAATCATGAGGGAAAGCTATCGCTATATCCAATCCGTACTTGTGGAGGTGGGGGACGGCTGTCTTTATTTCTTCGGGCGTCATCAATTCCGCCCAAACACCGAATCGCGGCAATATTATCGCCTCCTTTCTTCTTGAAAATATTATTAAAACTTCTATGTGGAAAATATGACTTTTATCGATAGATGTCAAATAGTTTTTACAAAAAGACGGCATATGGACCAATTTCTATCGGGGCTTGTGGATAAGATTGGTCGATATCTGAAAACCCCTTTAAAACCTTGATAAATCGGTCCCTTTCTTTGTTTGTTACAGAGAGGCTTGTGGGATATAATTCAATAAAGGTGGGGAGAAGTGGGGAATATTGTTGAATCAGATGTTTATCGGCGAATATCGACATAATGTTGACGCAAAAGGCAGGGTGGCTATACCTGCCAAATTTCGTAACAAGTTGAGCGGCGGAGCTATTGTCACGCGCGGCATAGATCGCTGCCTTTTCGCTTTTTCTCCGGAAGATTGGGAAAAGTTGGCCGAAAAGCTCATTGCTTTGCCGATCACCCAATCCAATTCGCGTGCGTTTGCCCGACTCATGCTTGCCGGCGCCGTTGAATGCGAGATCGACTCCCAAGGCCGCGTCCTTATTCCTGATTATCTTCGAAAGTACAGCCAACTCGGCAAAGACGCCGTCATCGCCGGCCTATATAATCGCATAGAAATATGGAACGCCGCCGATTGGGATGAATATAAGTCGAAAACGGAATCGGAGTCGGAATCGATAGCCGAAAAAATGGGAGAACTAGGAATATGAGCGTTTTGACGGAAAACATCGGCAACATGACGGCAACGCACACCCCTGTGATGATGAAGGAGGTCTTGGACTTTTTAGAGCCCTCTCCCGGAGAGTTCATCATAGACGGAACCTTGGGCGGTGGAGGACATGCGCGGGAGATAATAAGAAACATCGCTCCCGGAGGGATTTTCCTCGGCGTGGACCGGGACCCGGATGTAGTTCGTCGGACGGATCTTCGTTCCGATGATGTGGATGTGAAGATCGCCCGCGCCAACTATTCGGATATCCCGCTGGCGCTCGAAGAGATCGGTCTGCCGAAGGCTGATGGCATCCTCCTTGATCTCGGTTTTTCTTCCATTCAGCTCGAGGAAGGAAAGGGATTTTCATTCATGAAGGATGAGCCCTTGCTCATGACCTATTCTCCGGACGATGAACCTCTCAAATACGCGCTCCGTCGTCTCGGAAAGAAGGAGATAAGGGAGATAATAATGGTTTCCGGGGAGAAATACGCGGGACGCATCGCCGATGCTATATGGAACGCCGAAAGAAAAAAGAGGATCGAAACGACGGGAGAGCTCGTCGAAGTGATCCGCTCCGCAACTCCTCGAAATTATGAGAAAGGAAGGATACATCCGGCCACGAGAACATTCCTCGCTTTCCGGATATATATAAACAAGGAGTTCGATCATTTGAAAAAGATATTGAGGTCGCTTCCGGAGATATTGAAGCCGGGCGGCACGGCCGTCGTGATCACCTTTCAATCGCTCGAGGATAGGATAGTGAAAGAGGTGTTCCGGGAGATGGCGAGAGAAGGGGTGGTGGAACTGCTTACGAAGAAGCCGGTGCCCGTATCCGCCGAGGAAGAAAGACTGAATCCTCGTGCGAGATCGGCCAAGATAAGAGCAATAAGAAACATCTGAAATGACTATAATCCAACCGAACAAGAACAGGAGCAGGAAAGTGGCTGATATTTTGATCGTCTGTTTGGGGATCATCGTATTCGGCGCGGCCGCCGTGACGGTGTTCTCATATTCCCGCGTCGCGGGGCTGAAGCACGAGATCGCCGTACTTGAACGCGATATAGACAAGGCGAAATCCATGAACGCCGATCTGAAGAACGACCTGTTCAGGATGACCGACCCTCAATCGCTTGAAACGATAGCCGCGGAAAAAGGTTTGATCGAAGACAGAAATCCGAAATGGGTATTCGCTTCGCTCTGATCGTCGCCGGGTTCAGTATTCTGTACGCCTCCCTCGGGGTGCGCCTTTATGATCTTCAAATAATGAAGGGGGAGGATTACGCGGCGAAGGCCGAAGCGCGTCACAGCGCCGGAGAGATATTCAATCCGATAAGAGGGAACATATTCTTCTCCGATAAGGATGGAGGCAGTGTCCCCGTAGCCGCCAAAAAGGATTACCCGTATGTTTATTGTGTTCCGAAGGAGGTCGCCGCCTCATCGGTGGATGTCAAAGAGGCCGCGGGTAAGTTACTGGCCCTTCTTCCCGGATCGACCGAGGAGGAACTTTTGGCGAAGTTGGGCAAAGGAGACGATCCGTATGAGGAGCTGGCCAAGGAGATCGATGATGAGACGGCTGCCGCCATAGAGGCTTTGGGCATAGAGGGGGTCAAGGTTGAAAAGAGGGCGAGGCGATATTATCCGTATAAGGAGCTGGGCAGTCATATTCTCGGCTTTGTTTCTTCCGATGGAACGGGACAATACGGGTTGGAATCGTTCCATGACGATGAACTAAAAGGGCGCCTCGGAGAGGCGACCGGTGATAGGATCAGCCCGCAGAAGAACGGTGAGGATATATTCGTGACGATCGACCAGACGATACAATCGCGCGCGGAAAAGATCTTGAACGATGCGGTTACGGAACATAAGGCCAAGAGCGGGCTTGTCATCGTAAGCGACCCGAAAACGGGTGCGATACTCGCCATGGCCGGAAATCCCTCTTTTGATCCGAACAGCTATGGGAAAACGAAAGATCAATCGGACTTTTTGAACCCGACAGTACAGTCGGTCTATGAACCGGGCTCTGTCTTCAAGCTCATCACCATGGCCGCGGCGCTCGATTCGGGAAAGGTTTCACCCGATACCGAATATGTCGATTCCGGTTCAGTGAAGTTGAACGGGTTCACTATCAGGAACTGGGACCTTAAGGCGCACGGACGCCTCACGATGACCGAGGTCATCGAACAATCCATCAATACCGGAACGATATTCGCGATGAATCAGATGGGCCATGATCTTTTTTATGATTACCTGAAGAAGTTCGGTCTTATGGAGAAAACGGGCATCGATCTTCCGGGCGAGCGTATCGGCTCGACGAGTTCTCTCGTTGACGGAGCGCTCGTTAACTATGCGACCGCCTCTTATGGTCAGGGGATATCGGTGACCCCCTTAAGGATGCTTGCCGCCGTGAATGCCATAGCGAACGGCGGCGTCATGATGAAGCCCTATCTTACGAAGGGAGATCGCCCGAAGGAGTTGGGCCGCCCGATATCGAAGAAAGCCGCCGACCAGGTTGTCGATATGATGACCACCGCCGTCGTAAAGAACAGGGTTGCCGCCATCGAAGGATATGATGTCGCCGGAAAGACGGGAACCGCCTTTGTACCTAATTTCGTGAGCGGCGGATATACCGATAATGTCATAAATACCTATGTCGGCTTCGCTCCTTCCCGTTCCCCGAAGTTTTCGATACTCATAAGGATAGACGAGCCTGAAGGCGCGCCGCTTGCCGGACAGACCATCGTTCCCGCATTCAGGGAGCTGGCGCAATTCCTGCTTACTTACTACAATGTGGCTCCTGATAAGCTGAATTAGAAGCCCTATGAAGAACATCTTTATTTCCGTCCTTGCCGCCGTTCTAAGGTGGCTATCGTGCGGAATAATACGCAAATATCGACCAACCATCATCGGGGTCACCGGAAGTGTCGGTAAAAGCTCGACGAAAGAAGCTATCTACGCGGTCCTTAAGGATTCGCTTGATTGTCGCGTAAGTCACGGAAATCTGAACAACGAGCTGGGATTTCCTCTTTCCATAATCGGTGACTATGAGGATATCGGATCCGGCGCATTTTGGCTGAAGGCCGTCAAGGACGGCATTAAGGAGCTTTTCTTCGGATCCCGTTATCCGAAAATATTGATACTGGAATACGGGGCGGATAAGCCCGGAGATATCGATTATCTGACGGGTATCGCGAGACCGGACATAGCGGTTGTGACGAGCATCTCAAAGACTCCCGTGCATGTTGAGCATTACAGCTCTCCTCAGGCGGTCGCGCTCGAGAAGGGTCGCCTGGTAAAAGCTCTTTCCGAAAGTGGTACGGCCATATTGAATGCGGATGATGATCTTGTCGCGCAGATGGTGGATGATTTCGACGGAAAGACATTGACCTACGGCATGGAAGGGGCGGATGTTCGCATCGTCGGGCTATCGAATGTTTCGGAAGATGGTGATCCGTTGGGAATAAATTTCAAATTGGAGACGCTCGGAAAACTTTTGCCGGTCGGCATAAAGGGATCTTTCGGCAGGGGCCAAGCCTACGCCTCCGCCGCGGCTCTAGCGGTCGCCTCCACTCTCGGGGTTAATCTTATCCGGGCTTCCGAGAAGCTTTCCGAATACAAACCCCTTCCCGGAAGGATGAACCTCATTCGCGGTATCCGCGACAGCTGGTTATTGGATGACAGTTACAACGCCTCGCCGATCGCGATGGAGGACGCTTTGAATACTTTGAAAAGCCTGAAGGCGAAGAGAAAGGTGGCGATATTGGGCGACATGAAGGAACTCGGGAAATATTCCGACGATGCCCATAAGAAGATGGGTAAGATCATAGCCTCCGCCGCCGATATCCTTTTGGCCGTGGGGGAGAAAGGAAAAGTGATGGCTGATTCCGCCCGCGCTTCCGGTATGAATGAAAGGAATATACATGTTTTTGACAGCTCTGATGAGGCGAAGGTTATTGCCGGGGATATCGTATCTTCGGGGGACCTGGTCCTTATTAAAGGCTCGCAATCCATGAGGATGGAGAGGGTTACCGCCGAGATCATGGCCGAGCCTTCCCGGGCAAAGGAGCTTCTGCCGCGACAGTACGGAAATTGGGTCGGTTGACGCATAATTTTTTTATGGTTATACTCCGCTTCGGTATTCTGTTGAATAACGGAAGAAGCGGACTTTAATAATTGAAAATAACGGAAAACTTTCGGGATCGCCTTGTGCGAGAATAAGACCCGTAAGTGGAAAAGGGAGGACATTTTATGTTTAAGAAAAGAGCTATTCTCGTTGTACTGGTCGCTATTATGGCGATCGCTGTCGTCGGCTATGGGGCAGTTGCCTATTTTACCGATGAGGTTACCGCTCAAGGAACATACTCTTCCGGCAGGGTTGATATTTCAAAGCTTCCCGCAGCGAAAACATTCACCGTATCCAATCTGATACCCGGCGAATGGACATCCCCTGAAGAAATGTCTATCTATAACAGCGGCAGCACTACAAGCGTAAAATACAAATTTTCCGCCACCAAGGATAGTGAATCAGTCGCAGGTTTCGGAGACAACATCAATGTAATAGTTAGGCATACCTTTGCAGGGTCTCCTAATCCCGCTGGTTGGCCGATAGTTTATCAGGGACCGCTTAAGAATCTTAATATAGATTCGACGGCTACTCCGGGTGTCATCGCAAGCACGCTTGGAGAGAATATCACCCATGTTTATTACTATCAGTTCCAATTGGCCAGCTCGGCCGGCAACCAGTATCAAAGCCAGAATGCGCAATTTACCATCAAATATCATGCGACTCAGGCTTCAAATCCCGGCTGGAACCAGTAATTGATCCTTTTTCCGCTTCTTCCGACAGGCCGCCCGTAAGGGCGGGTCAGCCCGGTGGTTTTTACCCCGGGCTTTTTCATACCCCAAGGGGGCTATTGACATAAAATAACCTTAATGATACCGTGTCAAACTGTTGGGTATGAATATCCGGCGCCGGTCTTAAAAAATACAAAACGCGGAAAGGGATCACCTATTAATTAAATCATTAATTTAAAGGAGGGTGTTTTATGAAAAACATCAAAAAATTGGTTCTTATCATTACTGTTGTTGCTATGGTTTCAAGCGTTATTGCTCTCGGTGCTCTGTCCTATTTCTCGGATACGGAGACTTCTAACGGTAATACCTTCACGGCTGCAAGGCTCGACCTCACTGTCGATGGCCAGAACGGCACCAATGTCCAAAAATTCAATGTAACAAGGATGACCCCGGGTAACCAGCCTAATAGTGGTTGGATCGTTAAGAACATAGGAGACATTTCCGGATACTTTGGAGTTTCATCGGTCATAGTTCAAAACATTGAAAATGACCTCACTGAACCTGAGATCCAGGCAGGTGATTCCAGTGCGGATGTCGGAGAACTCGGAGACCTCGTTAATATTCATCTGTTCCTTGATAACAATAAGGATGGCTGGATAAGCACGGGAGAAGAAGTTTTCTACAACGGCAAGATATCCGATTTGCCTTCTTCCTTCGATCTTGATGAAGTTATTGCTGCCGGAGCGGAAACCCGCATCGGAGCCATAATCAACTGGTGGAATAACGGAGACCTTGATAACAAGGCTCAAAGCGACACCGCTACCATCGATATCACCTTCAGACTGACCCAAAGGGCTGATCAATAAAGAAAAAGATATCTTTAAGATCGTGCCGATCCAGGAGTGCGCACCCCTTCCGCAAAACTCAAAACCTCTTACGAAAAGTAAGGGGTTTTATTTTTATATGAATATATCCGGCGGCTTCTTCGGAATATTTATTGACAAAAAGTCAATAAACTGGTTCTATTGGCAGGGTCTGAGTTGGTCTATGACCGTTACTTAACAATTTTTTATATCTGAAATTCGAAAGGAGGTGTGTTAGTCCGAATGAAAGTGGGAAAAATTCTAGCCTGGCTTGGAAATGCTTTTCTTATCTTGGGTGTTCTTTGCGTCTTTACTCTCTTCTTCATACTCCCGAATGTCGGGATAGAAATGAGGTATATACTCACGGCATCCATGACCCCGACCTTAGGGGTCGGCGACGCCGTCGGCGTCGCCAAGGTGGATATCTCCGAAATAAAGGAAGGGGATATGGTCGTTTTCCGCGTGAAGGACCTGGTCATCGCTCACAGAGCTGTGAAGATCGAGGGGTTCGCGGAGGATCCGACCCTACTGACGAAAGGAGACGCACTGAATCATGTCGACCCTTGGAGGATAGGCAGAGGGGATCTTATAGGGAAGATAATCTTCCGTATCCCCCTTATCGGCTATTCGGCCAAGATATTCAAGGATAAGGTGGGGTTCTTTTTCGGGTCCGCCTTCGTCCTATTCTTGGCTGTTCTCGTCATTATAGACATCATAAAAGATGATGGCGGGCCAAGAAGGAAAAAAAGAAGAAGGAGGAGAGATCGCACAGCCGTCATTACGGCCATCATTGGAGGAATGGTGATATTGGGCCTGTGGTTCATTATGGGTCGCAGTATCATCATTCAGAACATGGATCTTACCAAGATGGTCAGATCGGGCGGCGAAACGAGATATATGACGGAGAAATACATCGAGAATAAAGGTGTGCTTCCGTTGATATTGGTGATGGACTCGGATGCCGAGAGTTTTGGTCTCAAGAGCTTCTGGTTGATGCCCGGAGACAAACAACTCGTCCGCTTCTTGGATTCTGAAGAAAGCGTCGGTGTAAAAAGCGGGGCATTCTTTCCGTTCTTGCCTAAAAGCATGATCGAAGGAATATTCTCAGTCAGTCCTCATCTTGCGGCCGCAACGGCGGCCTCTGTCCTTATTGCTCCACTCGTGATCGTTATCTTGATCTCGGGAAGAAGAAAAAAAAGATTTAGAAGAAAGGGTGGTATGAATTGGTGATTAAAAGGATTTTGTTGGTGATCTTATCGGTGGTGTTCATCGCCTCTCTCATCGGAACGACGGTTAATATCTTTGTTCCCGGAAACGAGAGGGATGTGACCATCTCCGAGTATGAAAGTAAGGGGTGGATAGATATCGCATCATATTCCCGTCCAAAGCTGTCCTTCGGGCAGCCGGTCGTCTTTCCGAATATCGTTGAATCTTTCGAAGCGTCCTTCGTTTATTTCCTTAAGGAAGATGGAGGAAAATTCGTCGATCGGGCGGTTTCTGTGGATGTCATATTGTCCGAACAGAGCGGTAAGTGGTCTAAAAGGATGCCTGTTTCCGCTTCTGTGCAGGATGATGGAGGAAAGGAAAAATTGACATTCGATCTGGATATCAAAGGTCTTTTCAATAAGGCTAATCTGATCGAATCGGAGATCGATCCCAAGTTTGACCCGAAGTCCAGCGGGCCATGGATGGTCTATGGTCTCGCGATAGAGATAAAGGCGAACGGAGGAGGATATCCTGAATTCACTTCATCGGTGAAGGGTAAGCTTGGATACAGGTCTCTCGAGTGGGAAACTCTCTTTGAGGAATACAGGCGAGGATCGGGATACTGGGAGGTTGCGGGTCTTTCCTATGATGCGAAGTTGAAGAGCAATTCGCTCTTTTCTTCCCAGAAGTTGGATCTTGCACTTGATGTTCCTGATAAGGTATCTCCGACCGATCCTTTAGTGATCGGTTCAATGGAAGCTACGGATGCGGTTATCAATTATATGTTCGTTTCGGACATTGCCGCGGACACGGTGAAGATCGTGGGAGTAGCGGAGGTTGAGATATCAAGTCCCGACAAATGGCGAACAAAAGTGCTTTCTATGCCTATCGCATCGGACAAAGGAGAACTTAAAAGCATTGTTCCGATAGACATCGATTCCATACGATCGGCCATAAGGAGTGCTGATGACCGGGTGGATTTCAAGTCTTCCGTTGGTGTGGATATTATTCTGCGCGTGAATGTTAAGACTGAAGCGACCTTGGTCGGAAAAAGCATATCGGAAGAGATGGAATTCAATGAGCTTCGCGGAAGGATAGATTCCGACCGCATCATATGGGAAACATCTCCTCCGTCGGCGAAACAAGGAAAGATAATCGAAAAAGAAGATATCTTTTTCGGGGCCATACCTTTCATGAAACAATGGGCGTTCATTCCTTTTATTATATCTCTCGGGATATTACTTTATTTGCTCGCAAAGAAGGTTCGGTCATTGCCGGAGCCGACGATCAATATGATCGAAAGAAAAAAGAGGAGGAAATACAGGGGATTGTTCGTCGAGGTGAGAGCGAGGGATATTCCGAACTTTGATGTTCCGGAAGAGCTTAATTCCCTTGAAGATCTTGTCACGATGGCCGAAATAAGAGGGACTGAGGTCCGCTTCTGTGACGATATCATCGGTAATAAAGTTACCTACTGGATATCGATCGAGGGAAGAGTTATCAGATATAAAGCTGAAAACGACTGAAGAAAATGATTTTCTCGGTCAAAGCCCGGATATTTATCCGGGCTTTTTTATTAGCAGCCCCAAGGGGAATCGAACCCCTATTTTCAGGATGAGAACCTGATGTCCTAACCGTTAGACGATAGGGCCAATCTGCATGGCTGATTTTAAAGCAGGCCGCGAGAAAACTCAACTCCCGGATCATTTTACAAGGTTATCTTAATTCCCAAAGATCAAGCGGATTTCCGGAGAAGAATATGATAATCTTAAGAGAGATGAAGCCGGAAAAAGAAACCCTTCTTAAAAAGCTCGACTATCGGGCCATCATCCATTCGCCGCGGCTATTCCTTTATATAGGGGGTGTTTTGGCCGCCATTTCGGGAGTGGTGGCGCTCTTACTGCCGGCTGATAGGTTTGTGTTGGCCTCCGGGGTATTGGGGGACAAATGGGGTCTTTTGGGGATCGTCGTCGTTCTTTCCGTGATCCTCGTCGTCAATTTCATCGCCTCCGCCCTTACCGCCATGAGGGATAAAGCCCTCTTTTGGATAGTTTCGGCCGCTTCCGCCGTTGTTTCGGCCGGGGTGCTTATGAAGGTTGCATCGGTGGCATACTTTTGGTAAGATACCCCTCATGTTCGCTGTTATTGAAACCGGTGGGAAGCAATATATCGCCGAACCGGGAAAGAAAATAAAGGTGGAGAAGCTCGAAGTGGCCGAAGGCAGCGAGGTGGTTTTCGATAAAATACTCCTCCGCGAGTCCGATGGAAAGATCGAGGTCGGGCGTCCTTATGTCGCCGGAGCCGAGGTTAAGGCCAAGGTCCTGAAGCAGGGAAGAAGCAGAAAGGTCATCGTCTTCAAGTTCCATTCCAAGAACCGTTACGATAAGAAGAAGACCCATCGCCAAAGCTTCACCGAGGTTGAAATAGCCGCCTAGAAATTTCTTTAAAGGTCCCGCGAAAGCGGGACCTTTTGTTTTTCCCTTGTCGGCGGGGGAGATATGTTCTATTCTCCGAAAACAAGGGGACATTCAAAATTCATAGGATATAAGGGAGGTCTATCATGGAAAATACGATAATGGTGGTCCTTTTCGGGATCATCGTCCTCATTATCTTCGTCATGCTTCTGTTCTGGCAGGAGGTTGTCGTCGTAAGGGATCGCAAGGGTGTCATGCTATCGGTCACCGTCTTTGCTCCGGGAGACATTTCACCTCGGAGATTATCAAAGGTGCGCGATGCGATGAGGGCTGATATCGGACAATATCTGGACGAGGTCTTCGTCGGGGAAGGAAGATATCTTATCGATCCGACCATTCTCTCGGGAGAGTTGACGGAGCTGATGATCATCGCGGAGAGGATAGTGACGCATAAAGAACGCAAAAAGCCTTACACGCCGAAAGTGGTCATCCATATCATTTTCAATGCCTGATGATGACTACAAGTCCCGCCCCTTTGTGAGGGGCGGTTTTTTAATCCCTTCTTCTTATCGCTTCGCCCAATGTTTCGGGGTCGGCGAATTCTATCTCGCCTCCCGCCGGGATCCCTCTTCCGAGCCTTG
>Ga0265297_10004019_pt1 | contig 24981 bp, 21 predicted proteins | sample Munlanlwell13791_FD_192502 | JGI IMG/M metagenome (GOLD analysis project Ga0265297, IMG submission 192502) | Leachate microbial communities from a municipal landfill in Southern Ontario, Canada - Leachate well 137-91 | ecosystem: Engineered > Solid waste > Landfill > Unclassified | place... | reverse complement strand
TTTTTTCTTCTTTCACTGCTTCCAATGCCACCTTTGCCTTGAAGGCTGGCGGATGTTGTCGACGTATAGTATGTTCCATAGTTTTTGGATCTTACCATACTGTTTAAATTCCTGGGACCATTATACAAACTGCAATGCTTCCTCCAGAGCAATTGAATTATACCGCATCATTGGGCTCTTGTTTATATTTATTCCATAACAATTCGTTATTCAAATTTTTTACAGAAAAACTCGGGTCGTCCATGTCTGCAAAATAAAAACTTGAAAATAACAGATATAAATCTGCATACATCTCTATATCGTCACCATAATCCTTCTTTGCTACATCATAAAGAAACATATAATCTTCTGGTTTTGCGTTCGGATCGATTTCATTCCACGTAAGTACCCCTGCAATGTCTAATTTTGGATCGCCAACCGCAGTGTGAGCACTAAAATCAAAAACTGCGGATATAGAAAGGTCATCGTTTACCAATACATTATTGAGAAAGTAATCACAATGGACAAGATTTTTCTGTGTGCTCATAAGATGGTGTTGGATAAGTGATTTAAATAACTCTACTTTCTTATCAAAATCAGTAACAGATCTTCGCATTGAATCTTGAGTTTTGATTCTCTTCTGATCAAGTGTCTGAATAAGGAAATCTGTCCAGCTATTGGAAGTTATGGATTCCGGTGTTTGAATAATTTGACCATAGGGAAGATCTGGAAACATCACTGTGTTTACCTGACGAATTGCGTCGTAATAATTGCGGTAGAGTCGTTGTCTGTCAACCGTACTCATTCCGATCATCATTTTATCCATCTGGACACCTTGTAACCGTTTTTCTACTGTATAGAGAATTCCATCAACCTCACCTACTGTGAATATTTGAGGCGTGTTGAATGGAAAGTGCTGTTCTGCTAAAACACTCTGAAATGCTTGAATATTTTTCAAATATTGCTTATCAGTATTACGAGGATAAATCTTTAGAGCATCACCACCATACTCATATATCCACCCCTCACCACCTTTACCAAGTAAAACTGGATTATGAATCTTCAGATGATTGAACACTCTATCAACCTTTGGCTGAATTTTTTGGTCATCCATAAACAAAAATTTCGTTATGTTTTAAAATTGCCAAACATAACCTCATTATATTTTTTCTAAATTCGTATTCAGGGCTCCTGCAATAATATTTTGCAGAGCTTGATAATCTCCTAAATCTGCTTTTCGAAGTGATTGAATGTATTCTTTACGAAGAAGGTTTCTATGGCCAATGATATTTCACTGGAAACTGGTGTTTTACCCATAATTAGCGCAATGCTGAAAAAATTGTTTTTCGAGTGATATTAGGATGCTCAATTTTTGTTGATCGAAACAACATTTCCGGTAAAAACGCATGGAAAAATCGTTCAAGTCTAAACTTCTTGTTCTTGAGCTTCAAATAGGACTGATAGTTTTTTCCGAGTTTTTTTGTCATATATCAGTATTCTACCATACGGTATGATAGCCGCGATAGATCGATGTAAAATGGTATAATTGATAAATTGGAAGGGTCGCATAGTGGACTAGTGCACAGACCTGGAAAGTCTGCATAGCCGCAAGGTTATCGCGGGTTCGAATCCCGCCCCTTCCGCAGTAGTCTCAAGGTTCTACCCGACCCGTTCACTACCCCTGAATGGGTTGATCTGGCTTGCTAAACTCTTCTTAAATCAACATTTATCAGTTTAGAAGCCTAGAGAAGCGTCGGGGTAGCTATTACAGGATAATATTTATGAATTTTGTAGATACAATTTTGCTCACAGGTGCTGGTTTTACTGCCAACTTTGGAGGATTCCTTGCTAAGGAAATGTGGTCGAAAATATATAACAATCCTAAGCTAAATAGCGCGGGAAACGTGAAACTTGAGCTCAGGAAGAATTTTGATTTCGAAGACGTTTATTCTAAAGTTATTGACGGAAGGCCCCCATTTCAACCAGGTGAGGCTACACTCTTAGAAGAAGTTATGAGTGAAGCCTATATTTTGATGGATGAGGTGGTGAAACAGCCGGGTCGCGTGGATTCCTCAGGTGTACATCCCGCAGATTTGCGCAGGTTCTTGGAGTATTTTACACAAACAACCACGCATGAATCGGGTGCGTGTTTCACGTTAAACCAAGACTTATTTCTTGAACGGCAGATAGGTTGGCAACCTCTTGGGCCGGCTACAATGAGATTTAAAGGAGATTTTGGTAATCTAGACTGGAAGGACCTTGATTCCGGAACACCCAAACACTTACCCCCACAGGGTGAACTTGAAGACTTTATTAGTCATTTATCCGAAGGATTTGCGTTCGTAAAGTTGCATGGTTCGTTGCGGTGGGCAAGCTCCGATGGTAAAGACACGAAAATTATCGGAATTAACAAACGAGAGTCGATAGAGAAGATACCATTGCTTAAATGGTATTTTGGATTGTTTGAACAGGCCTTGTTTAGGCATGGCGTTAAATTGGTCGTTGTCGGATACGGTTTTCGGGATAAGCATATAAACGCGTGTATTGTGAAGGCAATAAGAGAAAATGGACTGAAACTATATGTCGTATCTCCTGAGAGTCCTGACGATTTTCGATTCAGGATGACATTCAAGCATTCGCGATATGCCATGATGAATGAGCCAGATGATGAGGGAAGTATTATCTGGAGTGCGGTTGAAGGTTATTTTCCATATTCACTTCGAGAAATTTTTCCTATTTCGCAGGGAAAATCTGCAGCTAAAGTCGAACTTTATAATGCAATAGGAATGCCACTTGTTACTTGATTCGAAGCTGGCGGTTGTGGAGGATAAATTTCGTTTTGATGACAGAGAGGATTTCCTGTCTTTCTTCCGCTGACCCGAATTGGAGTGTATGAAGAAGATATCGCTTCACCATCTCTTTAGTAATTTTATTGAATGCAGCATAGTCGATTTCTTGTAAATTACCGTTGAGATATTCCTGTTTCAGTACATCTGATCGGAGTTTATGGAACTGATCGATATTGTGTTTGAGCCGGTGTGCAAGTTCCAGCTCGTTAATTTTGATATCGTCAAGATATGCGATGAGTTGTTGAATAAGATCTGCTTCGGTAATGTACGGCTCATCGCAGTCGAAATCGATAGATCGCGTACAGTGATAATAGATGTGTTTATTGAACCCGCCATATTTGAGCTTCTTGTATCGTTCTTCACCTGTCACCGATGCTCCGCAGGTTCCGCACTTGCATAAAGTTTTGAACGGAAACGTTTTTTGGTGCCATTTCTTTGGGGGAATTATGAGTTGCCGTTGTACTCTTTCCCACAACGCTTTGGTGATAAGTGCCGGATGCCGGCCTTTATAAATGATGTTGTGATATTCAAAATCACCATAATAGAATCGGCTATTGAGCGCTGCATATATTTTACTTAGGGGTATGGCTTTATCATTTTTCGTTCGGAATTCAATAGTATCCAGCCATTTTTTAATTGTTCGTCCGCTTTGTCCTTGTTCGCCAACGCGATTAAACATTTGTTTGATAAACGGAGCTCGTTCCTCGTCGAGAACAATCTGGCTAATACGGTTGTTTGTTAAGATATTTTTGTATCCGATTGGGGCAACACCCGGTCTCCAACCCATTTCACACTTGGCTTTCAGACCGCGTTTGACGTTGATTCCTCGATTATCATTTTCCAGTTTCGCCTGCGAGCAGAGAATCATGAGAAGGAATTTTTCATTTGGGTTGTTGCCGAATATTTGTGAATACGTCCGGATTGTATGAAGTTTTCCTTGGTCCATAAGGTCAACCAGTCGTCCTAGGTCTCCGGCATTTCGACTCAAACGATCCGGTGCCCATGTAAGAATACCGGAAAATAATCCCTGCTCGATATCTGTGAGCATTTGATTAAATACCGGTCTTGCAAGCGAAGCCTTTGCCGAATGGCTCTCTTGACGGATTTCGGCAATGGTAATTTGTTCACGGGTAGCCAAGTCGGTCATTTCCTTAATTTGAGAATCAATAGACATGGCCTGTCGTTCATCCGATTCGCTCGATTTCCTTGCATACAAACAGTATTCAATTTTGGGAGTTTGTATAGTTATAGGGCTATTGGTTGCGTTGGTCATATCAGGAGCAACAGTACCGCGAAGAGATGGTGAAGTCTAGCTGGGAATCAGTCGGTAGTATGGGATTTTACGTGGGAAATGAACGCCTCTTTTTGTCTGCCAATTTTAATGTCGGATTCGTAGAATAGACCCGATCCTATGAGCCAGAATATTTTATCTACGATTACAGGTTCGCGGTTTACCAGATGACCTATTTTTACGATTTGTTTAAATATTTCATAATCGGAATCGTCATCGACAATTCCGGTTTGCAAGAATATATCTTTCAGATGCACATCTGGTTTCCCGTATTTTGTGTACCCCAGTTCTTTGAGAAAATCACAGGCAAGAGGAAATCCGTATCCGAATATTTCTTTATCCAGCAACATAGGAAGTGCGGCAATAGTATATTCGTTGAAGAAAAATGAGCGCACAAATGCGTCAAATTCATCAACCGTTTTAAATGATACGAGAAATTTTGCGCAGGAAAGTACACCCTTGCTAAACATGAGCCACGCATTTCGTTTGTTGTTCGGATCAATTTTATATTTTGCTCCGAACGTATCTTTGTAAACGTCAAGTAATAGTTCCCAGTCGTTCCCATATGTGTTGATGACTTGATGTGGGTCGAAGGCGCAGAGTATGTCTTTCATCTCGTCAGCTTTTGCAATGAAGTTGGTATAGCCTTGTTTATTCTTCAGGGAATCAACCATCCTTCTGAATATTTGATTGAGTTCTGTTGGTTTATACGTTTCGTAATAGTCTAATGCCCGATGGAGTACGTTGGAGCCGACCTTGTGCTCAAGGAATGTATAGGCCTCGTTATATATCCAAATTAGTTTGTCGTCAGTGATCATACTGATCCTTTCACGGTTTGGATTGATAGTACCGCAAGAGAAGCTAAAAAGCTAGATATATCTAGTAAAGAAATCTCCGGCAATTGGGTACGCTCATGCAAGAAGTATGAATTACAACTTTCTTTATCAGAAGCTTGGAGAACGTATAGAGAAGTTACGTAAACAAAGGGGCCTCACGCAAGAGGTGTTAGCCGAAAAAGCTGGTTTGCACCGTGCATATTTTTGGGATATCGAATCGGGAAGAAATGTTTCCATCAAAACAGCATATAAGATTGCCCATGCGCTTGGGGTATCGCTGTCCGATCTCTTCAATGTGTAAAAACACTTAAAACAACGACTTGTAGCCTAATGATTAATACGTCGCTATAATCAATTGAGGCTCATTGCTGTCTTGTTCCTGTACTTTTAGTAACGCATATACGAACGCGTCGACCATATCGTCATGTTTCTCATTGGGGAATCCTGTTAATTGAGCAATGAGTTCTTCGGCTCCCGTTTCCGGAAAATGGACTCGTAACTGTTCAAGTAGTATTGACACTATGGATGCTCGTGTATATTTATCTTGTCCATGTATCCTCACTCCCTCAACAGGAACGCCGAGATCAGCTAATTCCTGTAATGCAGCCAGTTGGTAAGCTACGTCTTCTACGACAAAGGTGATAGGATATTCCTTTGGTAGGCTCATATAGAGTTGATAGGCGGTTTCAACTAATCCGCGCATTGTCATTCGTCTTTTGATAATAGGCTTACTCACATAAAACTGTGTTTTCCCACCACCATCGTCATATACGTAAATGACAACCATTGCTGTGCAGTCTGCTGATTCGTTAAGTCTAATAGCAGGATCTACACCAACTATTATGTGTACCAAATTATCAAGTGGGGGAAGTTTATTGTAAAACGTAATCCACTCCGGCTTAAAGAGTTGTTCTTCAGGAGAAAGTATCTTGCCCATATATTCACGTTCCCATGCGATTTTGTTTCCAATTTTTCGTTTTTCTTTCTCTATTGCGGTTAAGTCTGGATATTTACCAGGCCATGCGATAATTCCATCTTTAGATATGATTGGTATGAACTTATGGATCCCATCACGTTCTTTAGTATCAATCTGATGAATCAGGCGGCTTAATAAATCATCATTATGCAGGCGCGTTCCGAGAAAGATGTGTCGCGTATGGCGGTCTCCCATAGGAGCGATGTCGCCCGTATACCATTCAAACTGTTTATCTCTCCCTTCCTTCGTCTTGACACTTGCTATATCCTCAACATCGTCAAAAATTGTGAGATCCGGCCGGTATTGCTTATACAGCAAGCCACGGGTGTCTTGATCTACGGAAGCAACCATGATTCGCGCGTTGTATTCCTTGAGCACAATGGATGTGGCTCTCCATTCTTCACTATTATCCTCAAATGGGCCGATGTCAGCCTTCAGAATCGCTACATCCTGCAACATGCTCTTAATGTTTGACATGATTTTTCTGGCCTGTTCCTGTGTCCTAGTGAAAATAAGAACGAATTTCTTTTGTTGGCAACCGGTGATAGCCCAAATAGGGTAACAGAGACTGAATATGGTGGATTTGGCGCACCCTCGGAAACCCAACACTATCGCAAGCGGAAGATTAACATCTTCTGCAATAGTGAAGAAGTCTTCATGAAACGGGGCCATGGCATAGCCACTACTAATATATGATGCAAAGTATATACCGAAAAAATATCGGATGTTTTCCCGAGCCAAGCGCCTTCGCATTTCAGGATTGTGTATGATGTGTTGTATTTCTTCAGGGCTTAAATTAGGAAGTGACATTGTTTCCTCCTTGTTGAGTAACCAATGTTAGTGCTTTTGTAATAAGTGTTTCCTCTTCGTCAGATAGTTTGTATTCGTGCTTTAGTTGTCCGGTGACTTCGACCTTACTGGCATAAAGCGGATGGTGTGATTTGAGCCAAAAAATGATGGCAGTCATGTTCTTGTCTCGAATTGCGGAAATCAATTGTGACTCTGCCATGTCATTGACGATGCGCTCTCCCTCATGTATTGCCTCGTCAGATGCAGTGGAAAACTGTATATCCTCTTTCCGCCACCGATAGTAGGTTGCCCTGGCAATACCAGTTTTGTCACATGCTACATGTACAATTGGCGTTTTGTGAAATTGGGATAAAAGTAATTCTTTGTCTCTCGTTTGTCGTTTATTGATGGTGTTCATAGTATCTTTTTAGCTTTCTGACCTGTGAATTTTTCCCAACGATTGCGGATAACCTCCGCGTATACTGGTGATTTCTCCATGAGATAGCAGCGTCGCCGCATCTTGGTCGCAGCCATAAGGGTACTTCCTGATCCGCCAAAAGGCTCCACAATCAAATCACCTCGCTTAGTAAGTACTTTTATGTAGGGAATCAATATCTCGGTAGGTTTTGTGCCGAAGATGATGCCTTGTCCAGAGCTTTTTTCGTCCGCAGCTATGTGCTCTATGAAATCTGTGGGTTGTATCTTCTTACCCTTTTCGTACCCTTCCCAATGTGGTTTTCCCGAAATCGCGTAGAGTGCGGTTTCGTATTCGTTTTGAAGCCCATCCTGCTCGGATGTAGTGTTGAATTCAACGTCCGTATCTTTGCTCGCGCCGACCATCGCGATATCGTGTTTGGAAAAGAATTTATACTTGGCGGCAAATCCCTGATTTCTATTGGGGAGATGCCAAACTAGCATATTTTTTACCTTCCAGTGTTTTTCCATTTCTCCCCAGATCGTCCGAATGTTTTTCCAGTTTTCATAGCAGATGATTGAGAAATGTTCTTTTTGGATTTTGGCTATGTGGTTCATCCAAAGTTCAGTAAAGTTGTCGGGAAGCACATCGGTTTCCAAGTATCGCCGATCACGTTTATTGCCGAACCCTTCAGTAGCTTTCCCGTGTTTCTTTTTGCCGTTGAGGTAATCCAATATATATGGTGGATCGGTAAAGCACATGTCTGCTTTTTCATCACCCATAAGCCTCTGCATATCTGGTTCAACCGTTGAGTCTCCACACATCATCCGGCTGTCACCCAGCGCATATACGTCCTGCTTTTTAATATCTATAGACGTAATGTCCAACTTCTCAAGTTCCTTTTGTAAGTCAAATTGTTCCGGATTATCGTCAAAGCCGAAGATGTCGTCGATTTCCTCGCTCGTAAATCCGACATCTCCAAGCATGGATTGATCAAATTCCGCAAGTTTTCCCCAATCCCATGCACCCGTGTTACGATTTAACCGGATATTAAGTTCCTTTTCCCGTTCTATATCCGGAATATTAATGTAGACCACGGGAACAGTAGGAGTTTTTAGATCTTTGAGCACTTTCAGACGCATGTGACCGCCGATGACTATGTTTTTACGGTCAGGCGCTCCATTGACAATTATTGGATCAACGGTGCCGTATTTCGTAATGCTTTCAGTTAGCTGCTTTAGTTCATTTGCATCCCACTTTCGCGGGTTGTAGTCGGATGCACGGAGCATCGAAATATCGACGTATTGAATTTTAAGATTGTCCATAGGTTCCTTTCTGGTATTAATACCAACAAATAGGCACAACAAAATCATGAATTGCATTTCATAACATTTCATTCATGACTTCCTGGTATTCGCATGAAGCGAAGTCAAGAAGTAACAGGGGCTTAAAAAATTAAATATTAAATAATGAAGTATCTATGAATACAGTAGTACATTACTACATATACTGTCAAGTGTTTAGATTGTCCTAATGCGACAAATCCATAGAAATCCATAGAAAATATAATAAATGATAATACATCAGATATATTATTAAAAACTACCGATGAGTTATTACGATTACGATACTAACGAAAATATGCTTCAGGGTGTAAAATAGGGCTAAATGAAGGAATTAATCGAACAGTATCTCCAAGCTATATCTTCAAAGTTTTCTCATGAAGAAACAAGTGAGATGGGTTATCGTGCTGATTTCGAAATTTTACTCAAAGGTGTATTTGCCACAATAAAAGTTTCCCGATTCGATCACGATGCACGAGCAAAGCAAGGTAACAAGCCAGACTTTGTTGTTTTAAAAAATGATGTCCCGATTCTTTACATAGAAACTAAGGATATCGGAGTGTCGCTTGATAAGGTTGAAAAATCAGAACAAATGTCCAGGTACTTTGGGTATGCAAATCTTGTGCTCACTGATTATGTGGAATTCCGTTTTTATCGCAATGGGTTGCCTTATGGAACACCAATTAAGATTGCCGATTATGTGATGAGAGATAGGACTATTAGTCCACTTCCAGACAACTTTGAAAACTTAGCTCGTACTCTTATTGAATTTACCCAGTCACATAAAGAGCCGATCCGTTCAGGCAAACACTTGGCGAAAATTATGGGAGGCAAAGCGCAGCGTATACGAGATAATGTTTATCAATTTTTATCGAACGAATCGGATAAGAATGGAGAACTGATACGAGTTTACGAAACAATTAAAAAATTACTTGTTCATGATTTAAACGAAGAAGGATTTGCGGATATGTACGCGCAAACACTCGTATACGGATTATTTGTTGCGCGTTTTTACGACGATAGTCCTGGAAGTTTCACAAGGCAAGAAGCGCGAGATCTTATTCCACCATCTAACCCACTGCTTCGGCAGTTTTTTGATCATATTGTTGGTCCGAATTTTGATAAACGTCTTGAACATATCGTAAATGAACTATGTGAAGTTTTTTCACATGCTGATGTCGAAAAACTCATGAATGAGTATCTCGAAACAAATCTCAAAGGAAAAACGCATCGTAAGCAAGACACGGTTATTCATTTTTACGAGGATTTTCTTAATGAATACGATCCGATATTGAGGAAGAAAATGGGTGCGTACTATACACCATTGCCAGTTGTAGAATTCATTGTTAGATCGGTTGACCAACTTTTGCAAAAAGAATTTGGATTATCTCAAGGTTTGGCAGATACCGCAAAATTATCCAATGGGAAACATAAAGTGCAGGTGCTTGATCCTGCGGTCGGAACAGGAACATTTATAAGTGCTGTAATAGGTGAAATTTATCGGAAATTTAAAGGACAGGAGGGTAGATGGCCTGCGTATGTCCTTCATGATTTACTTCCCCGCATCCATGGATTTGAACTGATGATTGCCCCGTACACCATTGCTCACCTGAAGTTGGGTATGGCGTTTAAAGAAACCGGATTTAAATATTTTAATAACCGTCGTCTCGGAATTTATCTGACAAATTCTCTGGAACAAGCCCCAAAGCAGGATAGTCTATTTAATGCATTTGGATTAGCGGAAAGTATTGCCGAGGAGTCCAAAGAAGCGTCAGTTATCAAAAATGAAACCCCAATAATGGTAGTTGTTGGTAACCCGCCGTATAGTGTGAGCTCATCTAACAAAGGAGAGTGGATAACGCAATTGATAAAAGTTTATAAAGAAAATTTGAATGAAAAAAATATACAACCGTTATCAGATGACTATATTAAGTTTATACGTTTTGCTGAACATTTTATTGAAAAAAATGGAAGCGGAATCGTAGCAATGATTACAAATAATTCATATATTGATGGTTTAATACATCGCCAAATGAGAAAACATTTGCTTAGAACATTCGACACTATCTATGTCATTGACCTACATGGAAATTCGAAGAAAAAGGAAGTATCGCCAGATGGTGGTAAAGATGAGAATGTATTTAATATTCAACAAGGGGTCTCTATTTCAATAATGATACGAAATAAATCAGAAAAGAATACAAAACCTGAAATTAAATTCACAGAAGTATTCGGCAGTCGTGAATCTAAATTCGATTTTTTAAACATAAATAACATAGACACAATTAAATGGAAACAAGTTACTAGCTCAGAGCCCTCATATTATTTGATTCCAAAAGATAATACTCTGCTTGATGAGTATATGGGTTTTATTAGTCTAAGAGAGCTGATGCCATTTGGAGACGCGGGAATAAAAACCCATAGAGATTCTTTTGTTATTGACTCTGATAAGAGCGAACTGGAAAATCGAATTCACGAATTTTATGATCTACAGGAACACGAACTTCGTGCAAAGTATGGTATCAAAGATACGAGAGATTTTTCTATAGTTACAAGTAGAAATAAGTCGCAATTTGATGAATCGAGTTTCAAAAAAATTAATTATCGACCATTCGATATTAGGTGGGTTTATTATTCTAAGTGGCTGATGGATTGGCCCCGTGAAAAAACTATGCAGAACTTCATAGATAAACAGAATATAGGGCTAGTGGTTTGTCGGCAACAAAGTACATTTGATTTCCAGCACATTTTTGTTACGAAGCAGCTTGTAGATATGTGTGCGATTTCGTTGCAAACCAAAGAAACAGGATATGCTTTACCACTTTATGTTTACCAAGCGGATGGTTCGTTTTCACGCAATTTTGATAAAAATACTTTAAACAACCTGTTAATCAATATTACTGCTACTTATGAACCTGAGGATATTCTGGATTATATTTATGCTGTGTTGAGCTCTCCATCATTCAGGAAGAAATATAAGGATTTCCTAAAGACAGATTTTCCGCGTATACCTCAACCTAAGGATAATACTAGCTTTCAGAAGCTAGTTGCATTAGGTTGTGAACTTCGCGAAATTCATTTGTTAGAGGCTCCAAGCGTCAGTAAGTTTATTACCACTTATTCTGAATCGGGGTCAGATATTGTTGATAAGCTGATTTATAAAGATAATAAAGTGTATATCAATGATACGCAATATTTTGGCAATGTTTCTGAGCTGGCATGGAATTTCTATATTGGAGGCTTCCAACCAGCACAAAAATGGCTTAAAGATCGCAAGGGACGAGAACTAACCAATGAGGATATAGAGCATTACCAGAAAATTATCGTGTCCCTGTGTGAAACAAGTAGGATAATGAAACAAATAGATGAAGTCATGAAAATGGCGAATATTGATATATAAATCAAAACAACTATGGATGAAAGTGAACTAAATACGCTATTAGAGAAAATTAGAAAAGTCGCAGAAGTATCTCACTTGAGTTTCCTTTTCGGTGCAGGTGTATCCGATCCTTATATTTTGCCGTTACCGGAGATTGAAAAGAATATGGATAAGGCAGAAGAGCAAGGGAAGACAAAAGAATCAGCCGACCTTAAGAGGGAATTCTTCTCCAAAGTAATGTTGCCCTGCCTAAGTATAAAATCATACTCGTATAGCACTGATAAAAAAGATAAGGCAAAAAAAGAGATCACAGATACATACGAAAATTACAGGTTATTTTTATTGGAGATAACGAGATATTTGCTTTCAAGAAAAAGCACGTTGCTTGATAAACAAGTTAACTTATTTACCACAAATATCGACATTTTTTTTGAGAAAGTACTCGAGGATGCTGGCGCGAACTACAACGACGGATTTATAGGTCACATGATGCCCTCGTTTAGGACAAGTCATTTTCAAACCATAATTAAGAAAAAAAGTGAATATTTGGAGCGGCAGAGCGAAGTTCCAACCTTTAACTTATATAAACTACATGGTTCATTGACATGGAAATTGGAAGATGACAAAGAAAGAATTGGGTATTCAAATCTCTCCAATCTAAACGAAATGAAACAGCTTGAAAATGGAAAATTTGATGATTTATATTCAATGTTACAAATTGTAAATCCGAACAGGAAAAAATTTGCAACATCTGTTTTAGAGTCTACTTATTACGAACTTTTTAGATTATATGCAACGGAACTTGAGAAAGAAAATGCCCTTCTTGTTGTTGTAGGTTTTTCTTTTGGTGATGCGAATATACTTCAGATGACACGAAGGGCTATGGATTCAAACCCGACGCTTACTGTTTGCATTCTCTGTCACTCCAAGGCTGGATACGATGACTACATGGATAAATTTGAGGGTGTGCGTTATGCCAACAATTTGCACATAATTGCACCTGAAGATGGTAAAAAAATAGATTTGAAATGGGCAGTAGAAAACCTCATTTCTAAACTGGATCAAAATTCCGGAAGCAAAATATATGCAGAACAAACTCAATGAAAAGATAAGAATTGATATCGATGAACACCTCAAAAGGGAGCTAATTTTTCGTATAGGAATTGTCCACTCAGTTTCTGGCAGGAAAATTAAAGTAGATGTATTCAAAAATAAAAACCATCCCTACCTTATTTATGACGGAAAAATTACAAGAAATGTGGCCACAGGCAGTTATATAAAGATAAAGAAGGGGCTAACCACAATTGTGGGGAAAATTGAAGGCGAAGAGGTAGACGAAGACACCTATTTCAGTAATAAATATAATAAACAAGAAACAAAAATACGACGTTTCTTAAACGTATCTTTGCTGGGGCACTATGAAAAGGGAAAATTTTATCAGGGTATCAAAGAGTTGCCACTCATTGACAACGAGTGTTACGCTCTTGAAGAAGAAGATTTTGCTAGTCTCCATAATTTTTTTGCAGAAGGTGATCTTACCATTAACCTAGGTAGGCTTAGTGAAGACCCGACCCATCTTATAAAAGCGGGTGTCAATAAATTATTCGCGAGCCATATCGGAATTTTTGGGAATACTGGTAGCGGAAAATCAAATACTTTAACTAGAATTTATACTGAACTTTTTGAAAACGTCAGTTCATTGAGTGAATTTAAAAACAATTCACGGTTTATTTTTATTGATTTTAACGGTGAATACACACGATCTCAGGTCCTTTCCAATGAGAAAAAAGTATTTAAGTTAAATACCAGAAAAAAACTTGAGGATATCAGTGAAGACGAAAAGTATGCAATCAACGCAAAAGTGCTGGAAGATGCAGAAATACTTGCTGTATTACTTCATGCAACTGAAAAAACTCAAAAACCATTTCTAGTAAGTGTATTAGAAAGTAATTTTTTAAGTGACCCCAAGAACTATGTAGGATCAGTTAGTCGAACTCTAAAGAATATAATTGACAGAGCACAGCCTACTGCCGGCGTCGATAAAATATTAGGGTTTCTGAACGAATTCAAAGAATATTGTAGCGCGAGCAGTGTAACAGCAATAAGTACTCTCGTTGGGAATATAGAGGCACATCTAACTCAAAATTTAAAAGGGTCATTTATGTGGGATGGCGACTATAGCCATGATATCTGGAAAGAAATTGAAACTGCTATTACAGGATTAAAATTTAGTGACAAATTGGATTTGATTGATAATTTACAGCTAAAAATATATCTTCATTACTATTTTAGAATTTCAATTGCGGGATTAAGTTCTGACCACGTAGGACCAATGATTCATAGAATGAATCCTAAATTCAATATATTAAAGAAGGTAGTCAGCATTAAAAGTGATCTACCAAAGGAAAATATTATAGTTGTTTCTTTACGAAATGTAGCTCGGTTAGAAATAAAGAAAATTCTACCTTTAATTATCTGTAAACACCTTTATGAAACGCAAAAAGAAAATAATGATAGTGAGGATAAGATAAAAAGTTCTCTTAATATCATTATTGATGAAGCACATAATATTTTGTCAGAAGAGTCTCAAAGAGAGAGCGATGAATGGAAAGATTATCGTTTAGAAACTTTTGAAGAAATTATTAAGGAGGGAAGAAAGTTTGGTACTTTTCTCACAATTGCAAGCCAAAGACCATATGATATTTCGCAAACGATTATCTCGCAACTTCATAACTACTTCATTCACAGGTTAATTAATAATAACGACCTTAATGCTGTTAGGCGAGCCGTCGCTTATCTTGACGATCTCTCGTTTGACACCATTCCAATTTTGTCGGTTGGCAGTTGTTTCTTTGCTGGATTGGCAACCGATATACCAATCAAAATTAACGTTGAAATACTCTCACAAGAGGAAAAGAGACCAAAGAGCGAGACAGTAAATTTGACTGAGGCATGGTCTCATAAGCAGACTTAATTGACGTCATAGTAATAAAAAAAATGTCTCAATGTTATAATCCTTACCACATTGAAAATAGATAATATGTCACTATCCAAATCCGATTATCTTCTTTTTCTCAAACACCCCGCCTGGATGTGGCTCAAAAAACACGACAAGCGGAAATTACCGGAAATAGATGAAAATACGCAGGCGATTTTTGATGCAGGCCATTTATTTGAAAAATATGCGGAGCAGTTGTTCCCCGGCGGCGTTACGCTTGGATTTGATACAGACAACTTCGATACATACCTGAGTTTACCGGCCAGAACGAAAAAAGCACTTGATGAGGGTGCATCCACGATATTCCAAGGAAGGTTTGAAAGCGGAAACATCACCTGTATCTGTGACGTCATCGTGAAAGTCGATGATAGGACGGTTGATCTGTATGAGATTAAATCCAGTACGAAAGCAAAACTCCTGCATGAGCACGATTTGGCGTTTCAGCTTGTCGTCTTGGAGCGTTGTGGGTATACGATCCGTAACATTAAGGTAATGCATGCAAATAACACCTACATTCGCCAAGGAGATATTGATGTCCATCAGCTTGTGGTGACAGAAGACATGACGGATATCGTGAAAGAAAAACGTGAGGATACAAAAGATCATATTACCCAAGCGCTCGCTGTTATGGAATCACTCACGATTCCTAATATATCCCCCTCACATGTGAAGTTTCAGTCTATGGGGGAATGGCTTTCAATTTACAAGACGCTCGTTTCTGTTCCGCAAGGAAGTATTTATAATTTATGCAGACTGAACGAGAAACTGACTGAAGAACTGGAGGATCGTAAGATTTCGATGATTGCAGATATTCCCGTCGATATCAAACTCCACCCGAGACAAAAAATGCAGGTGCGGGCGACAAAGGAAAACAAAGTGCTCATTCAAGGAACGGATATTAAACAGTTTTTGTCTCAATTTATCTTTCCTCTCTACTTTCTTGATTACGAAACACTTGCCAATGTGGTGCCTGAGTTTGATGGATTTCATCCATACCAGCAAATTCCTTTTCAGTATTCGCTGCATATTATGGATACACCAGGCGGAGATCTTCAGCATGTGGGGTATCTCCACAAGGAAAAATCAAATCCCGTTCCGGCACTTAGTAAGTCATTAGCTTCGCATATAGGACCAGTAGGAACGGTCATTGTATGGCATGAGAGCTTTGAAAAAGGACGCAATGTAGAGATGGGAGAATTGCTACCTGAATTTCATGCGTTTTACCGGAGCATGAATGAGCGGGTGTTGGATTTAAAAACGCCATTTTCTGAAGGATGGTACATTCACAAAGATTTTTTGGGAAGTGCATCGATAAAGGATGTGCTGCCTGTTCTCGTATCGGAGCTTTCCTACGCGGCTCTGGATATCCATGAGGGAACATCTGCTCAGCGGATATGGATGGAGACGGTATTAGAAGGGAAGAATACGTCAGAACGAGTAAAAGTTTTTCAAGATCTTGATGACTATTGTACGCTGGACACGCTTGCAATGGTTAGGATTTACGAGAAACTGGTCGCATTATTTTAATATGTCAGCAGTGAAACAATATGGACAATGACGATATCAGAAGTAAGTTGAGCGAATTGCTTAGAAAATCACAACAAAAGTTATCGTTTGAAGAATTAATTAGTTATGTAGAGGACTTGCATAAAATTTATCCTAATGAGATTCAAGTCGTTGGAATAGGAGATATTCATTCAAGCTGTTTTAATTATGCTTTCAAACTTACTGGGAATATGAAAACCCCCACAATGAGTTTAGTTAAGCAGAATAATTTGGTTAAAGAGTTATCAAAAAATGAAGAAGTTAAGCCCGATGACTTGATCATCTATCAAATTAAATCTGTTGTCGCCCATATAGGGGTCGTGATTGCTAAAGGAGTAGTAGAATCTAAATGGGAGACCGGCCCTATTATAAAGCACTCACCTTTAATGGTTCCTAGAAGTTACGGATCAGATTATAAGTACTACAGAATTCTAGATAAAAAGGGAGTTATCAATTACTTAAGACAGTACAAACTAAACTAATATGAATTCGCTGTTTTTGTCTCAGTCCACCATAGAAAAGTTGGGTTATTATGTGTATGTGCTCATTGATCCTCGAGACAATAAGGTTTTTTATGTAGGAAAAGGTAAGGGCAACCGCGTTAATCAGCATTTGCTGGGAGCATTGGATGAAAATAGCGAAGAGACGGGTAAAATAAAACGAATTAGGGATATCCAAAATCTTGGATTACAGGTTAGTTTGGATATTGTTCGTCATGAGCTGATTGAGAAAGAAGCATTTGAAGTAGAATCGGCTCTCATTGATCTTCTTGGACTAGAAAATCTTACCAATATTCAAAATGGACATCATGGTAACGAACGCGGGCGTATGAAGCTTGACGACATTAAGATTAAATATGAAGCAGAAAAAATCAAGGGCTTTGATGAGCCTATGATGCTAATTAATATTAATCGTCGATTTAAACCAAATATGACTACCGAAGATTACTATAATGCAACGAAAGAGCATTGGCTCGTGAATAAAGTAAAAGCGTCTAGCTACCCGTATGTCGCATCAGTATTTGTTGGAATTATTCGTGAAGTATTTATGGTAAACAAATGGATACCAACAGAAGGATCGAAAAGATCTCATTTTGAAGGTGTCCCAGCACCGGAACATATTCGTCAGAAATACATTAACAAGTCAGTGAGTGAATTTTGGACGCAAGGAAGCCAGAATCCCGTTAAATATGTCGGTGCGCCTTAGTTCGTATGAAAAGTAAGGATTTTTGTTATCTCTTCCCGTAGTAAATTTTCATCATACGTTTCCATCACTTGTATTGACAAAAATCTGATTCCGGCTTTCGTGAGTACGCTTTCGACTTTTTTGTCCCGATTTATTCTGTTAAATTGAAAATGCGATTTTCCGTTCAGCTCAATAGCTAATACTGGCGATAGATTGGTTCGGTCAAACAAAGCAAAATCCACCGACTTGTATTCAAGCGTCCGGTAGACATTATCATGATCTTTTACTTTTTCCTTCACGTCGAGGAGTGATGTGAGTTTTACTTGAGGGAATACATAATACAAGTTGCTGTACAGCTTCATTAAAACATCAAACAATTTTCGTTCATCTGCGCGCATAACAGATGGCTTCTTGGTAAAGAAATCATCTTTGTCAGCAATCTCTAAAAGTTCATCCACTTTCTGGAGATATTTGTATCGAAACCAGAAAGTCATATAGGCGAACGCTACGATTAAGCTGATGAGGATAACAAGCGCGGAGTTGTTGATCGTGGCAGAGAATATAGGCATATATTTACTATATTCTTTTGGAGCGTATAATCATAGAGATTTCAGTAGTCTTCACTTTTCTAATACTTATGAACTTAACAGATATATTTCCCAAAGCTCAGCTTGAACAATATGTAAAAAAGCTAGAGGAATTTGAAAATAAATACGGTACCGCGTGGGTAAGAAATAAATACGCAGACTTCCCCACAAAAGACAATCCATACTATGAATTTGTAAAAAAGATGCATGCCGCCTATATATATCGGCAAAAAGGAAACAAGTTTCAAGAAAAACCTATTTACGAAGCTGGTATTACGAGAAGTATATTGAAAAAGGTACATAAGGAGAAGTTTGGTATTTCCAATCACTTGTTAAATTCGTTAGCAGGATTTAATGGTGGCAGTGGGAAAACTGCACTTTCTCCGGAAGAATTTTATAACGGTTGGATTACATTTAATTCTAAGAATATACGTAATCCCAAAATCAAAATCATTATTGAGGAGGCGGCTGCAAAAACAGACGAAGTAAAGAAAAGAATACTTCATTTTATTAGTAACAGAGGAAATAAAGTAAAAAAGCATATCGACAAGAATAGTTCGATTGGGAAGAAAATAAAAATAAAACGAGTGCGACCAGCAAAGCCAGTTGGGAAGGAAATTATTGAGCCATCTGAAACGGTTGACGTCTATTACATAACTGGAGGAGGTTCAAACACAACAGTTCATGGCAGCGCATTTATATCGGTAATTAAAAACGGAAACACATTTATTCAAAAGAACATTGTTGGTAAGACAGCGAATGAGGCGGACTATTTAGCATTAATTGATACGCTGCAAGATTTAAGTAATAAAAAGGCTATTATTTATAGTAATTCTCAATTGATGGTTTTTACGGTGACCAACTTCTATAAGCTGAAAGCGGAAAATTTAAAACCGCTATATAAACAAGCCAGAGACTTAATTGAAAGAAAACATGTTGATATTTTATGGATTCCTTATTCCAAAAATAAAGCAGCCGTCCAACAGGTGAGTAATTCTTTTAGATCTCAACCAAGGCAGAGATTGAACGAGAAACGCATCGATATATCTGATATTACATTGAGTTCAGAGCAAAAAGAATTATTTGAACTACTTGAAAAAACAACTGCTCATTATTTTCTCACAGGTAAAGCTGGAACGGGCAAATCTGTACTGCTACAATACTTTCGTCAAAAGTCAGAAAAACACATTGTTGTATGTGCACCGACGGGTGTGGCTGCTCTGAATATTGGAGGACAAACAATTCATTCGCTCTTTAGGATACCCCCTGGATTTGTAAAAAAAGATAGTTTGAAAATTGAAAAAAGAACTGCAAGTTTATTAAAACATATTGATACTGTAGTTATTGACGAAGTTTCTATGGTGAGTCCTGATTTAATGGACGCAATTGACCACCTTCTTAGGCAGGCGAGAAATAGCACTATACCGTTTGGAGGAGCACAACTGATTATGTTCGGTGATTTGTATCAGTTGCCTCCAGTATTGGCGGATAAAGAGCTCTATGAGTATTTTGAGAAAAATCATGGAGGACATTTTTTCTTCAACGCGCATGCTTGGCAACAGTCTTCGTTTGAAATTCGGGAATTAACAACAATTTTCCGGCAAAAAGACGAGGATTTTAAAATAATACTTAACGCAGTCAGAGAAGGGACTATTACCGATGAGCAACTTATGGTACTAAATAAAAGAACTGTTGCAGCACCTTTGGAAGGCGTTGTCATTCTAGCAACTATAAATGTGTCAGTTACCAAAATTAATGAGACAAGACTTTCAAATCTTGAAGCAACTGTGTATGAATATAAAGCCGAAATAGAGGGAAGTCTTGAAAAGTCAGCGTTTCCTGCTGACGAAGTGTTACGTTTGAAAAAAGGAGCACAGGTGATGCTTCTTAGAAATGATAAAGAGAAGCGATGGGTAAATGGATCAATAGGGTATGTACATTCCCTTACGGATACATCAATACAAGTGAATGTCGATGGCGTTAACCATACGATTCCAAAAGAAACATGGAAAAAGATACGGTACAGTTTTAACCAGAATACAAACAGTATTGAGGAAGAGGTTGTTAGCTCGTTTACTCAATTTCCTTTGAAACTTGCTTGGGCGATCACTATTCATAAGTCACAAGGTCAAACATATACATCTGTCGCTATAGATATGGGAAGAGGAGCTTTCGCCCCTGGGCAGGCGTACGTCGCGTTAAGTCGGTGCCGAACACTTGAGGGTATTTATTTGAAAAAACCGATATTGCGGTCAGATATTATTGTAGAATCAACAATAGCGGAATTTATGAAAAATGCTGTCAATTTATAGATTCCATCTACCTTCAGCGAAGCAGTCGTAGGAGAAATGGAATAATTCGGATAGTTGGAAGCCTGTATTTTGTCGCAGTTTGATAATACCAGTGTTGGTATAACAACTTTCGACTCATAAGTTCTGTATCAAATTTTTTATCATCTTCAATATCTGACAAACTTGCTCCGGCGACTCGCTCGATCGCGGGATCAAGAAGAGCGGATTCATATTCTTCAAGATCAAACTCTCCTTGCTCTTTTCGTTCTTTTGTAAGACGAGTAAGTTCTTTTTCAATACGAATATAGACAGTAAGCCGTTCATCTTTTTGTACGAGTGATCTGATGCGTGGAGCGTGATTAGTGTGGATCATTTGTCCAAAAAGAAGAATGTTTTTCAGATTCTTTCTGATTCGTGATTTGTCTTTCCGTTTGGCTATATGGATATATGACTCAAAGATTGAACATGCATAGGATTTGCTGAAAAGATATGCCCTGACGCGTCTGTATGACATAGAAACAGGCAGGAAGCAGTAATAGTAGTTTATCACTCACCTAGTATGCTGGTTTGTCTTCTGGGCATATAATGAAAGAAGTATGGCGAAGAACCACTCAATAAAACGCAACGTGTTTATCGGAGCCGGAATTGTGACGATAGTGGTCATCGTTGGCTTCATACTTTTAAAGAAACCCAATCAGGAGTCGTTTCAGGCGCCCGGTAGGGCATGGAATTCTCCTAAAAAGGTGGAGGACTACTTTGTAGAAACCCTCCATATGTCTCCGGAAGAAGCAAAAGAAATTCGCTCCCGAGGAAAAGGAAATGATGGGACTGCTGATCTCCGAATCGGAGAAACTACGACGTTACAGGCGTTAGTCGGTAACCTTGCTTACTATGGTTTTGTGCGTGATCAGAAATCTCTACTGTATGCCTTGGAACATACCCAAGACATTACGCCAAGCGAGAGCGCTATTATGGTCGGCAAGAGTGGTTCAATTGACCGAAATGCGGAGTATAGAGTCTCAGAAGATATGAACGCATGGGAAATCGCGGATGTTCTCCTTAATAAACCAGCCGGTCACTTCACTTACGATGAGTACAACTATTTTTTTATGCCGTAGGCAATCATATGACTGAAGACCTTGCAAAATGGACAAGAGAAAGAGTAACAGACGCAGTTGTAAAGGCATTTCAAGAATTGGTTGTAAGAGACGAATTTTTACTTGTTAATGATGTTAACGAACGTAGCCTTACACATCGCTTGGCCCTCTATTTAGAAAAGTATTTTCCCGAGTACAATATTGATTGTGAATATAACCGTGATGGTGTGGGGAATCGCCCTAAAAGGATTTCGGAAATCAAAAATCTGAATAGCTATAACCGCGATGTGAGCACCTCTGATGATACAGGGGTAACGGTGTATCCAGACATCATTATCCATAGAAGAGGTGAACAAAGTGGGTTAGTAATAATTGAGGCGAAGAAAACGAATTGCGGTCTTAATGACGATGAGGAAAAGCTACGACTTTATAAAGAAGAGCTTGGATATCCGTATGCATTCTTTATTCTGTTTCCAGTTAAAACATCATTATTGAATTTAGATTACAAAAAATTGATTAAGGAAATTGTCCTATAATAACTATAGGACTTACGATTTGAGACATCCCCTTTTTATAGTGTCTCATTTGTCTCATTTAGCCACGACTACGGGACACCTGACACTTAGGAATCTGGTAGAATACACAGGTAGAGCATGGTGTGGTTATAGGGATACTAGGGTTCCAGACCCGTATGCTCCGCTTCCACACCGTTCAGAAAACGGTCACCTGATTGAGGCTAAGAAGTATATAATAGCGAAAGCCATATTTATAATTTCGTCTTGATTTAACAATTAAAATGCTATCTTAGTGCCTTAAAAGATCGTAAATCATCACTGGGTTAAAATAGTGGCTTAGATTGATAGCTGAAGATAAAACAAAATAAAAAGTGACCGTTTTTGAACGGTCTCCCTCCGCTTCGCCGAAGTCAGATACCATACGGTATCTGACGAAGGCGAGCTTCGCTCGCAATTCGGTTCAGCTACGGCGAGACAAATCCCGTCATTTTATCTCTGAAATTCTTCTTCCAACTCTTTCTGTACGTCAGACCACCAGTCCTGAGAATCAGTAGAAAGAAGTACTTCAGTTAATGCAACTGCCTCCGGAATACGAATGCGGGTTTTGTTGAGAAGCCAACGCTCTGCGTGTTTGTCTCCTCGCTCAGCAAGTGGTTTCAGACGGACAAGGAGTGCAATCACGTTTGCTTCAAACACAACACGCGCTTCGATTGTTTTCTTTTCTTCGTACTCGTGAAGAAGTGCAACTAACTCCTCATCAACTGCACCAAACATATCGTTGTTTGCTTTTTCTTGATCTCTGGTAATGTATTTGAGCGATAATTTATGTGCATCCCCAGTGCGAGTCTCGTGGGCATCATGGAACAATGCCATGACTAGCACTTTGCCAATATCCAGTTTAAGCTGCTTTGCCAGAAAAAAGGAAATGACCGCAGTCATGTAGGAATGCTCGCCAATACTGTCATCCCCATTCCCAAGAATCTGAAATCCCACCCGCTTCATCCGCGAAAACGTCGCCAGTTCATAAATGCAATTGGCTGTATGTTTTGTTATGTCCATATATGTACCATTATTACAAATCCATTTTCAAAAAATCATATGCAACAACAATCTTTGTGCGTGGTGCCATTGATTGAATTGTTTGCACCATTTTTTGTTCTTTTCCCTCACAGGCAGGATATAAGTGTGTAAGGACAGTCTGTTTCCATAATCCATGCTTAGCCAACTCTCCAATTTGTTCTGGATATAAATGTGTGCCATCAACTGATCTTCTATCAGGAAAAGAACATTCAATCGCAACCATATCAGCATTTTGAGAAAAATCTGCAAACGATGATACAAATCCCATATCCCCAGAATATACAAAAGTTTTCCCTTCGGATTCTATTTTATATGCAAGTCCATCATCATGAGGGACAGAAAAAGCACGCGCTTTCCAATTTTTTTGTAATACATCCTTTCCTTCTTCTACTTCAATAAGTTCAATTGATTCTAATGCATGAAGTTCTTTTACCATATAACTCCAACTTTCAATTGTCCATAATTGTTCATGCCATTTTAATAATCCCTTCGGTCCATAAACAATAAGCTTCAACAAGCGTTCGCCCCTAACCATCCGTAAAGCTCGCTCTTTGATCAGCGCCAGATAATCAAGACAATGATCTATATGAAAATGAGAAATAAATAAGGTTGTTGGAGTGGTCGCTGTAGATATTCCCAATTGCTGCAATTTCGTTACTGTACCCGGACCAATATCAAAAAGTATTGTTTCTTTCCCTATCTCACAAGAGATCGCCGAGTATGAACGAAAGGGCAATCCCTTTCTTTGTGGAGTTGGTGTATTTGTGCCAGTACCGAGAAATGTTATTTTCATGTAATTTTAACTTCGCAATACGTCCCCTTTTAAAGCTATACTCTTACCTTCAAAACCGCGGATTGAAGAGTAGACTTCACTTCTTCCCAATCAACAGGAGTAAGATAGTCAGGATCAGGATCACCTTCTGCGTCGTTAAAGTATACCAGCGATTTTAACAGATGAAGCGTTTGGTACTGAATACCTTGATACTTTTTTTGGAAATTATGTAAAAGATCCTCAAGTGACATTATCTTCAGAATAAAAAATATATCCACAAAATCCTTTTTCATGCCTCGAGAGGCAATCGCTGATACTTTCATACACGCAATATCTTCAATACTCGCTAATTTGATTTGCTGATAGGAAACCAATGGGGCAAGGAGCGGATAGGAGTACTGCAAAAAACTCACTTTCACCTCCTGAATATACATATCAATTCCCGATTGTGTTTGCTGGGTAATCGTTGGATTATTTGATGATAGTGCTGTTATGATTTGGTCTGTTGATGGAAGTTCTGATATGAAAAAATCAAGATCAATAGATTTCCTATGACCAATCTGGAGAGCCAATGCTGTTCCACCTGCAAGATAAAAATCCTGAAGTAATGGTTGATGCTGGATTGTTTCCAATACACCTTTTGTTTTTGGATAAAGGGTATCTTCGTATATGTCATTCATAATCTGCTATGTGATAATACAGTGAGAAAAAATTTCTTGTTTTTGCAGAAAGCCTGCGCGAAGTTTTAATAGTATGATAAATATCCTCTTTCGGAAATGTATCATTGACCCATTTCAAACTATCAAGATCCCCTTGTTCCAGCAACCGCTCAATGATATAGGAAGCGTGTTTGGAACTATCAAGCTTATGTGGATCTGTGTCCCAGAAGTATTTATATGCAGAAAGAGGAAGAGTCATAATGACACAAAATCAAATACCACCGCCAGAGGCGGTGGTTTGATGACCGCCTGAAAGGCGATAAATAAGACGTTAATACTTTTTTGTTTACCCTTTCTGCTCCTGTGCTTGTGACCACTTCACATACCGTTTAATT
>Ga0265297_10004018_pt1 | contig 24990 bp, 29 predicted proteins | sample Munlanlwell13791_FD_192502 | JGI IMG/M metagenome (GOLD analysis project Ga0265297, IMG submission 192502) | Leachate microbial communities from a municipal landfill in Southern Ontario, Canada - Leachate well 137-91 | ecosystem: Engineered > Solid waste > Landfill > Unclassified | place... | reverse complement strand
CCGCAGCGTGCAAAATAGGGTGAAAATAATCGAGGTAAATAATGATCAAGGCCTGTAAGTGGTGCGGAAAAAAACAGGAAATGAGCGGTAAAAGAGAGTTCTGCCCTGGTGAAAGGTGTAAAAACGCTTGGAAATATGCGAAACGTACTGGAAGATTGGAAAAGGGTAAAAGGGTAAATGAAAAACAAAATCTTAACGGGGATTCCTTGCCAAACATTAACCGCCCTCAATGGCTCAATGAGATTGCCGGGGAATATTGGGATAAGGTTTCACCGACCTGTATTAAGCGCGGCCATTTAAATATTCTCTCTGAGGATTCTTTTGCTGAATTATGTGACATATATTCGCGGCTGGTCGAGGTAAATAAGGCAATAGACGAAACAAATAGGTCATTACTTCAAATTGTTGATACCTGGGACAACAAGGCCGGGACCGAAACACAGCAATTTAAGGAGTCCGCTCTTTCAGATTTAAAGCGTAAATACTCAAAGCTGTTTTTGGATTATCAGAAGCAATTTTATTTAACTCCACAATCAAACAGGGGAAATTTTGGATTAGAAAATGAAGAAAAGCCACAAGAGAATAAAAAAGACAGCATCTTTGACTGATCGAGCTACGCAGTACGCTCAAATGGTCGCAGATGGTGAAATTATCGCAGGTCCGTATGTTCGCGGAGCCTGTCAAAGGCACTTGGATGATCTTCAATATGCAGGAGAGCGCGGATTTTATTATGATGAAAATGAAACAGCTGAATCGATTAGGTTTTTTGAAGATTATCTTTGCTTGAACGGCGGGCAGTTTGAAGGAAAGCCGTTTATTCTTTTACCCTGGCAAACGTTTATTGTCGGCTCCTTGTTTGGCTGGAAGCGTAAAATTGATGGCATGAGGCGTTTTAGGGTTGCGTATGTGGAAACACCAAAAGGACCACTTGCTCTCGATACTCCCATTGCTACAACAACAGGTTGGACTACGATGGGAGATATTAAGGTAGGCGATAAGGTTTTTAATTCAAAGGGAATGCCAACGGACGTTATTGGAGTAAGCCCTATTTTCTATAATCATAAATGCTATAAATTAAGATTTTCTGATGGTGCGGAAATTGTTGCCGATGCAGAGCATGGATGGAGCATATCACCGTTAAGAACAGGAAGAAGGCCGGGACCGCATTATAGTGAACCTATTGGATCGATAAAAAGAAACACTGATTATATCCATAATACTTATAAAATGAAGGAATCTATTAGCAAGCATCCACAGGCAAAATGGAATTATCGTGTTGCAGTGGCGCCCGCTCTTGACTTACCAAGCATAGGATTACCAATACCACCCTATGTGCTCGGCGTATGGCTTGGCGACGGCAACACTAATGATGCAAGATTAACCGTTGCCTATTCTGATTGGCAGATAATTGATGAAATAAAAAAAGAGGGGATTAATGCCTTAGAAAGATCGAAACATTCTGAAACTACCGCAAGTGTGGTACTTGGAGGTGACAGGAGGCAGGCGGAGCGAGATAAAAGCATACAGGCCAAACTAAGGGAATTGTCATTACTTGGCAATAAACATATTCCATCATTGTATTTTCGCGCCGGGACCAAACAGCGGCTTGCCCTTCTTCAAGGCATTATGGATACCGATGGCCACATTGCCATGGGCGGCAACTGTGAAATAACTCTATGTAATGAAAGGCTCGTAAACGATGTAGCCGAACTGCTCCGGTCATTAGGTTATAAATGCGTAATCAGAGAGAGTGATGCAAAGCTGAATGGTGTTTGTGTTGGCAGGCGTTGGCGGATCTGTTTTAAGGCTTACAAATCACAACCGCCTGTCAAACTCGCAAGGAAAGCGGCCAATCTATCAGACGAACCAAAGACAAGGCCTCTAAGTCGTGGCAGGATGATTGTTGCATGCGATCCAGTGGGGTCCGTTCCTGTCAGGTGCATCACGGTTGCCAGTGATGATCATATGTTTCTTGCCGGGGAAAATCTTGTACCTACATGCAACAGCGGAAAATCGCCCATCGCAGCCGGAATCGGCCTAAAGGGTCTTTGCGCTGACAAGGAACCAAGGGCAGAGGTATATGCAGCGGCGACTTACAAGGATCAGGCAATGGTCCTTTTTCGTGATGCCGTGGCTTTCTATGATCAATCCATAGAATTACAGAAACGATTAACAGCTTCAGGGATAGGAGATAAGCGCTGGAAGTTGTCCTATCTTAAAAATGGTTCATTTTTTAAGGTCATATCTTCAGAGAAGAAGGGTCAATCCGGTCCACGTCCTCACATTGCCCTACTGGATGAAATTCATGAACACACAGATGGAACAGTTATTGAAATGATCCGCGCCGGATTTAAGTTTCGGCGTCAGCCCATAAGCTTTATGATAACCAATTCCGGCCACGATAAAACGTCGGTTTGCTGGGAATATCATGACATGGGCGTGAAAATTGCCCTTGACCAGCTACAGAATGACGAATTTTTCTCTTATATCTGTGCTCTCGATGAAGAAGATTTAGAGGATGAACGCTATCTTGACGATGAATCTTTATGGTCAAAAGTCAATCCCTCGCTTGATTATGGCCTTCCTGGGTACGATTATATAAGAGGTCAAGTACGTGAAGCGCGTGGCCTTCCCTCGAAAATGGCAACCGTTAAGAGGCTTTGTTTTTGTATTTGGACCGAAGCCGAAAATCCCGCAATCTCTCAAGAGGCGTGGATGGCCTGCATGGATAAGGACTATCCCGTTGATATTTTAAAAGGCCGTAGGTGTTGGGGTGGCCTTGATCTGTCAGCCGTGAACGACTTAACGGCATTTGCTTTGATGTTTGAACCATCTTCAGAAGATGAATTTTGGCGTTTAAAGGTTTGGTTCTGGATTCCCGGCATGGGATTGGTGCAGAAGTCGGATCATGACCATGTACCCTATATCGCATGGTGTGATGCTGGATATGTCAAGGCAATAAACAGAAAAACCATAGAATATGAGTTTGTCATTATTGATTTAGTAGAAATCTGTGCTGAATATGAGGTCCAAAAGATAGCCTTTGACCGCTGGAAGATGAAGGACTTTAAAAAAGATCAAGACAGGCTCGGCGTAACCCTTCCTGAAATGGTTGATTTTGGACAGGGCTATCAATCGATGTCTCCAGCGATAAAGGTTTTTGAAACAAAATTGCTTGAAGGGACTATGAAGCATGAAGGAAATCCATGCTTAACGTGGTGCGCTGCCAATGTTGTAGCGGTTCAGGACGCAGCCGAAAATAAAAAATATGACAAGTCACGAAGTACAGGCCGGATCGATGGAGCTATCGCTACCGTCATGGCTTGCGGGATATTAGAAGAAACGGAAGCATCTTGTTACGACAATCTCAGCAAGGAAGAATTAAAAGAAAGGATGGCATTTTAACCAACAGAAAGGAGAACGACAATGTTTGTAATTCAACTAGGTGTGGAAGTAGAGGATAAAGTAACGGGGCTGAAGGGAATAATCACAGCTAGAAGCGAAAACCTTAATATGTGCAATCGGTATTATATTCAACCCTCGGTCAATAAGGATATGAAAATTCCTGATGGATGGTGGGTTGATGAAATGCAAATAAAGATAATTGGAAAAGGTGTTGCACCAAAACCAGAAAAAGAAAGAACAAAGGGCGGACCTATGGGCAGAAATTATTAATGGTATTGTCAAGTGTTGCATAACCTTCACGCCGGGGTGTGCATGGTACACGCGCAAAGGGAAATTATGAATAGATTGCCAGAGAAAGAACTTTTACGCCCTGATGAAGTCGCTGTTTATTTTTCTGTAAGCCGGAAAACGATATATTCATGGGTCGATACTGGAAAGATAGATGCAATCAAGGTTAATGGCTTCATCCGAATTCCACGCGAAGCCATAGAAAAAATAATAATTCCTGCCATACAATAATATTTTGTTACGATAGTGCTGTTTAGTACCCTCTAGTCTGTGAACAAATCTTTTTAATCTGCCATAATTCTTACAACGAAATCAAGTTTTTCATAACTGATTTAACGAGAAAACGGGATATGTAATTGAATACTATCCGCAAACTGGCAGATTCTTGCACAACTTTGATTAAGTCCATCCAGAAAGGGCTTGATATAAAAGATTTTCTCGTCTTCGGCGGTCTGGCAATTCTCGGCTATGGTCTATGGCTAAAAGCTCCCTGGTTAGGATTCTCTGTCGTTGGTGCATCATTAATGCTGATAGGTTATTTCGTGGAGGGCGAATAAATGGGCATTGTCTCTCGCATGATACGACCGAAGGCGCTATCGCAGACCCTTGAGAATTTAATCCGCGAAGTCTATGGCGGAGCGTCAACGTCATCCGGCGTGTCCGTTTCCTCTGATTCAGCAATGAGGCAGGCAACGGTTTATTCGTGCGTCAACATCCTATCGAGGGTCATCGGGATGCTGCCATGCCATGTGATGAAAAAGCAGGGGAAGAATAGAAATATCGCAGAAGATTATTTTTTATATCCACTTCTTCATGACATGCCGAATGAGTGGATGGATTCCTCTGATTTTTGGGGGATGGCAATGAATCACCTCGCATTGAGGGGAAATTTTTTTGCCTTCAAAAATACCGGATTAGACCCAAATGGGAAAGTGCGTGAGCTACTTCCGCTTGCACCGGGACGTGTTCAAGAGATCATTCAGACCGTCAATTATGGTGTGTTTTACAAAATAGCAATGCCTTCAGGTGGCGCGTATAGTTCGAGTGAGCCTGTTCAAGCAGCCAATACAGAAATTAAGACCTTTCCTGCAAGTCAGATCTTCCACCTCAGAGGAATGACGTCCAATGGGCTTGTGGGGGTCAACCCTATTCAATACATCCGTGAAAGCGTTGGCCTCGGTCTGGCTGCTGAAAAATTAGGGGCACGTCTTTTCCAGAATGGAACAAATATCAGTATGGTCGTCGAACATCCTGGCAAGTTGAGCGACCCCAAAAAATTGAGGGACGCATTGACGGAAGTATATGCCGGGCTTGGGAACACCCACAAAATCATGCTTCTTGAAGAAGGCATGAAAGCCAACAAGGTTACCATAGACCCCAAGGATTCACAGTTTATTGAACTTCGGAAATATCAAAAAGATGAAATCGTGGATATTTTTTTTGGGATGCCACTCACCGTCATGAATTCCAGCGAAAACACGCCAACGTATTCCAGCGCCGAACAGTTTTCGATTGGGTTTATCGTTTATGCGTTGATGCCGTGGCTTGTAACAGCAGAACGGGGCATCGCCAGATGTCTTATTCCGTCCAGCGACAGAAAGACCCACTATGCAAAATTTAGGGCAGAGGGACTTCAAAGGGGATCATTTAAGGAGCAAATGGACGGTTTCGCAGTCGCAATCGACAAAGAGATCCTTAATCCAAACGAGTGTCGCGACCTTTTAGACATGAATCCTTATGTCGGTGGAGATGTTTACAGAACGCGAACATCAACAATGAAAGATGATCAGGGGAAGCAAGCGGGGCAAGGAGGTAAATAAAAATGAATCTCAGATATCGCAATCAAAAAAATGCAGAGGCGGTTTCAAGGTTTTGGAATAAGCCTTTAAATAGACCGGATTGGTACAAGATAGAATCTTTATCTGAGGATGAATCGGAAATCTTGCTCTATGACGTTATTGGCTGGCCTTTCAATGATGCAGGTGAATTCATTAGGGCGCTTGCGGAAATGAAGCAAGGAAAAATTACCGTTCGCATAAACTCTCCGGGTGGAGATGTCTTTGACGGGATGGCAATTTTCAACGCCCTTCAGTCGCATAAATCAAAGATCATTACCCGCATTGAATCTCTTGCAGCTTCCGCTGCTTCGGTTATTGCCTTGGCCGGGAAAGAAGTGCAAGCCTATCAAAATGCCATGTTTATGATTCATGAGCCGTGGGCTTATTCTGCAGGGAATCAATATGATCTTAGGGATATTGCGGATATTTTGGAAAAGATTAGCGGGAACATGGTGGACATTTATTCGCAAAATTCAAGCATTGGCAAAAAAGAAATCCGCGAAATGATGAAGACTGAAACATGGTTCACCGCGAAAGAGGCAAAAGAGAAGGGATTTGTCGATAACATCATTGATGGAAAGGCTGCCAAGGCTCAGTTTGACCTTTCGATGTTTGTCAACGCTCCGGCAATAGAGGGACAGAAAGAAGGGCGGGAGTTAACGGAAAGAGAAATGGAACGCGCCTTGCGGGATGCAGGGGCAAGTCGTTCTTTTGCGAAAATAGCAGCGTCAAAAGCTGCGGGACGCAGCAATGACAATGACGGAAATCAGCGGGATGCTGAAAACCTTAATAACTGCAAAGAGGGGTTAAGAAGAACCATTGCAATTTTAACGCAAAATTAAAATTAGGGTTTTCCTGAGAGTCGGCCAACTCAAAGGAAACGTAAGAAAGAATCAAGGGCAGCCGTGTAGGGCTACACACCTACATTGCTGCCCTTTTTCTTTGCCCCACAGAAACCCACAGGAGGGAAACAACATGAAAGAAGTTAAAGACCTTATAGAGTCATTGGGAAGAGCGTTTGAGGAATTTAAAGTCGAAAATGACAAGCGGATCAAGGAAATCGAAAACGGGCGGCATGACCCACTTCTTGCCGAGAAGGTCGAGAAGATCAGTAAGGACCTGTCTGAAATTTCAGCCATGAAAAAGCAGCTCGAGTTGATTGAAACGGCTGTGGCGCGGGGGCAGTATCCGGGCGGCGGAAAGTCCGAAGTTGAGAAGGTTAAGGCTGAGCATAAAGAGGCGTTTGGCCGTTGGTTCCGTACCGGAGTCGAGGGAAACCTTAAAGACCTTCAGGTTAGAGCAAGCGCATCAACGCTCGATGATACGGCGGGAGGCTTTACCGTTCCTGAAGAAATGGAGGCAACGATTGACCGTGTCGCGCAGACGGTTTCTGCAATGCGGCGGATTTGTACCGTTAGATCCATAGGGACGGACACCTATAAGAAACTTGTCGGTCAAGGGGGTGCATCTTCCGGCTGGACCACAGAAAAAGGGGCAAGGAGTGAAACCGACGCTCCGACCTTAAAAGAAATCTCCATTAACACAAAAGAGCTTTACGCGATGCCGTATGCGACACAGACCCTTCTTGATGACAGCCGTGTTGATATCGCGGCGTGGTTGGCTGATGAAGTCTCTATAGAATTCAGTGAGGAAGAATCGGACGCCTTCATCAACGGAAATGGTGTGGGAGAGCCAAAGGGTATCGGTGCCTATACCATGATTGCGAATGCCTCTTATGCATGGGGCAAGGTTGGATATATTGCAACCGGAGCCGCTTCAACATTCACCAATGCCGACAAACTGATCGATCTACAGCATGCCTTGAAAGCGGTTTATCGCAATGGTGCCGTGTGGCTGATGGCCGATTCTACCCTTAACCATGTACGCAAATTCAAAGATGGTGAAGGGAATTATTTGTGGAAACCCGGCCTCACGGATGGAGCGCCGGACCTTCTGCTTGGAAAGCCGATTGAGATTGATGACAACGTCGATGCTATCGGGACAAACAAATATCCAATCTTTTTTGCCAATTTCAAACGCGCCTACATGATCGTTGATCGGTTCGGAATCCGCGTCCTGCGTGATCCCTATTCCGCGAAGCCTTATGTAGCGTTCTATACGACAAAGAGGGTCGGCGGCGGGATTGTTATGTATGAGGCAATCAAGGCATTGAAAGTTGCATCAACCTAAAAATAGCGGGGCGGCATTGCTGCCCCATTTCCCCATATAGGAGGCGAAAACCATGAAAGATTTACACAATAACATCGAAATACCATCAACCGCAGTTCTTGCGCCTGTTACGGTTTCCACGACACAAACACTAACCGATATTGATCTTGCCGGAGCTAATTCTTGCGAGATCGAAATTGCTGTTGGTGCAGATGCCGGGACCGGTCTGTCGAGTTCGCATAAAATCGTTTTTGTTCTGTCGGACAGCGACGATGGAACCACTTATACCGCCGTTGAAGATGCTGATATGCTGGGCGTTGAAGATATATCAAGCGGAACAATTCTCACCATTGACGCCACCGACGAAGATAATACGACCTACCGTTTCGGCTATGTCGGCGGTAAGCGGTACTTGCAGCTTGTGGGAACGGTCACCGGAACAATCTCAATGCCGATGTACATTGACGTCAGTAAGGGTCATCTCTTAGATGCCCCGATAGTTAGCTAAGCAGGCTGGACATAACAAGGCCGGGATATAAAGCCCTGCCACACAAAAAAAGGAGCAAAGCGATGAAAAAAAATATTTCAATAATCATGTCTCTCCTTTTCCTGCTTACAACTATTGTATGGGCTGCTGATACGACTTACGGACCAAAAGTCTATCATAAGCAGGGAGGGGATGAACAGGTCATAGCTGATGGCGGAAAAATCAGCGTAGAATCCGGCGGGATCATAAATTTTGAATCGGGCGCGTCCTTGCAGATAGGTGGGGCAAATATGACCTCATCTTCGGCTGAACTAAACGTGCTGGATGGTGTGACAGCGGGGACCGCAGCGGCAAATAGTGCCGTTGTCCTCGGAGCCTCTAAACAGATTGAAGGCATGGGAGCGATTAATGGCTCTGCGTGTGGAATTGGTGCTGGAAACTTTTCGAATATCACAGTAGTCGGAGCGGTAAACGCGGCAACGGCTGGTATTGGCGCCATGAACGTTACCACGGTTACAGGCGGCGGCAATTTCACCGTTAAAGACGTGATTGCTTCGGGTGCTGGCAACTTTGCCACGGCGAATATTGGATCTGGGAACTTTACATCAATCAAGATTGCCGGGGCTAACGTAGTAGCAGCGGCAAATGATCTCAATGCTATAACTGGATTGATGAATGAAAACTCCACAATCACTCTAAGTACAGCGGCTCGAAATGCACAGACGGCCACGTTTCAGGCGAAGGATGCTACGGGCGCGGCCATTACGACCGTTCAGTTTGTGAGGCTCTATGTTGCGGATGATTCAGCCTGCATCAATCTTGCCACAGCAGCAGCGAACAATGGGGTTACGGTGCATGGTGCAGGGAATCTGCTTACAAATATCGGCGCGGCAAATGTCCAGTTTGAAGTATTGACCAATGCGGCGGGCGCGGCCAATCTTGTGTTTAACAATACAGGCGGGGCGTCAAATTACACAAAATATGTGTGCGCTGTATTACCTAACCGGAAAATCGTGAAGTCGGCGATAACAGCAGTTGATAAGGATTAACCCATTAACTTAACAGGGCGGGGCTTAATCGCTCCGCCCATTAACCGGAGGATTTAGAAAATGAAAAAGCTGCTTTTGATAGCCGCAATCATGGCGGCTCTGATTATACCGATTTCAGTATTTGCGGCGGGGTCGTGTGTTGAAACGGCGGCGGACTATACAGGCGGATTTTACCAGGTGAAGTTGGCCTGTACGGGAGATGCTGCTAACGGCTCAATTCCTACTCAGACAATATCAACGGGCGTGATGGCAATTCTTCAAGGTCATTACTATCTCTATCAGGTCAAGGCTTATCCTACAAGTGGCGGGACGGCTCCAGATGCAGCGGATGTAACGGTGAACCAAGACAGCCAAGACTTACTCGGCGGCAAAGGTGTCAATCTTATCCATGCCACAGCGACTTACGACACACATCCTTATAGTTCCTTTATGGCTGCATATCGATTTCCGGCGATTACAAACACTCTCACGGTAGCAGTGGCGAATGAGGCAACGCTAAGCTGTAACTATACCATAGAGCTTCTTTTTGTGAGGTAAAAAGTCATGAAAAAGATCATTGCAATCATATTTTTCCTTTTGCTGGCATCGGTGGTTTACGGAACACCGCCTACAATGCCTCCACAATCTGCAAGCTCGGTTGCCATAACAGGCGGTTCGATTGACGGCACTACGGTTGGAAAGACTACAGCAGCAGCCGGAAACTTCACGAATCTTGGTGCAGGGGCTGGCAACCTTACTACCATTTCAGCCGGAAATGTCACCGTGTCCGGCGGCATGAATGCAGCCACTTCGGGAGTAGGCGCGGGGAATTTCACTTCGATCAGCGCGGCAAATATTGTTGTAACGGGGGCCGTAAATGCGGCAAGCGTCGGGACTGGTGCGGCGAATATCTCTACCCTTACCTTTGCGAATGGTACAGGGTCGGGGAATCTTATTATGACAGGCGCGGTAAACTCTGCCACACTTGGCACTGGATCGGTAAATGCCTCGTCTATCTCAGCTACCAATGCAACTATAGGTGCAATCAACGGATTGACAACCCTTGACTTCGTTAATGCCAATGGATCGGCTAATCTTACCATTAAGGACGTCATTGCTTCTGGCGCTGTCAATGCGGCCACAGGGTCGATAGGGGCGCTTAACTCTACCACGGCAACCATAGCCACAGCCAACGTAACAAATATCAGTCATCCCATAGGCGCGGGAAATTTCCTGTGCTCCGGTGATTTTGTTTATATGAAAACGGGTCCGGCGATCACAGCGGGGCAGGTTGTATATTTAGGGAGTGCCGGAAATCTTCAGCTTGCGGCTGCTAATTCATCGTCAACGGCTCCGGCATGGTATTTGGCTTGTGAATCTGGTGCAACCAACACGACTATTAAGGTTCTTCGGAGTGGATTCTGGCAAAATGACAATGCAGCGGCAAATCTTAATCGCGGCACAATGGTTTATCTTGGTGCAACGCCTGGGTCATTCGTGCAGACCAATGCAGAGGCGGGAGCAAACCAGCTTCAGATTTTGGGGCTCGCTGCAACCAATTCAGTATTTGAATTCAGGCCATCACCAACCGTTGTCCAATATTAAAGGTGAAGTATGAAAAAGATATTTCTATACACAATCCTTTTATTGCTTATCCCTTCTCTGTGTTTCGGGGCATGGTCGGGCACGATTAACGGCAAAACTCCGACAAAGCTATCGGGAAAGACAATCACTTTTGCGAATGGGCTGAACGTGCTTTCATTTACGAGCGGTGATCCCAAAATGGCCTACGTCGCTACAGGAGCCATGATTTTTGACGCAAACGCTTCTCCGCAGGATTTATCCCCTTACGCTGGTTCAGGAACGGCGAGCCACTATGTCAGTGAATACGCTGGCACTACCTTTGTCGGGGCGGGATTCGCTGGTGCCAAGGGGGGCGGGGAGGCAACAGGGGATGAACTTCTTACTGGTTGGGTAAATAGAGGTTCGCCAAATAATTATGCAACCTTTACAAGCACCGGAAAAGATATTGATAGTGCCATAAATTCAGCCGGAAATAATTCCATCGCGGACATTGCGGCTTTTGCATCAACTCCCGGTGCATTATATAAAGATGTTTGCACGCTAACTCTTAATAGCGGAACAGCACCAGTAGTTGATATTTTTTACTATCCCGAGCAAATCGGAACTCATCCTAATTTTGTATTATCAAACGGCTTAAATGTAAAATATTCTACAAATCACACAGGTGGAAACAGGTATGGATATATTAATGTTTACGCCCTAAGTAATTTTTCCGCTGTTTGTTCTATAAAGCGGCTAACCGACTGCACCGACAAAGGTCTAAAGCTCTACAGCACAAAAACCCTTGCAACTCAGAGTTTGGCAAGTCAGCCGGGAGTAGCTTCGGTAAACAGCATGACAAAATTAGTAGTGCATCAGGTCAAATAACGAGAGGCGGGTTGCTACTGACACAGCACCGGAAAGGGAAACCGGCCCCGCCAGGCAGGACATAACATAAAAAAGGGGTGAAGGCAATGGACTTAGCGGACTCAATAGCTCTTTCAAGCGTTGTAGTGACAGGTGGTGGCGTAGCTATTACCGCTATCCGTTCATTTGTCGCAAAAAAAAACGGGAACGGCAATGGAAATGGATCACATCACTGTCAAGATCATTCCGGTATCTGCATAAAACTCGAAGGAATAGACGCATGGTTGGAAAAAATTGAAGAAAAACTTGATCGCGTCATTGAGGGACGAATCGGTAAATGAACACCCTAAAAGAAATGCTTATCCGGCATGAAGGCTGGAAAAATAAACCGTACAGGTGCCCCGCTGGACATAAGACTATCGGCGTCGGTTGGAATCTTGACGCAAACCCATTGCCGGAAAATATTGCAGCCTTTTTAAAGCTGAATGGATACATCACGGATGAAATGATTAATCGATTGTTTGATATTTCCATTGAGGCCGCCACGAATAATTGCAGGGATATCTATATAGGCTTTGATTCATTTTCAGAGCCACGGCGTTTTGCCTTAATTGATTTTGTTTTCAACGTAGGCGTGGGTACGGCTTTGAAATTCAAAAGAACAAACGCAGCTATCAATTCGGGCAGATGGGATGACGCAGCCGTAGGGCTTATGGATAGCCTTTATTATAAGCAAGTTCCGAATAGGGCGGCTGAGATTGTAGAAATGATAAGGCACGGATGAAAACAGGCAAACTAAGGCAAATGGAGGCCGCAAGGCGTGAGAAGCGGCAGAGAAGGAAGAAAAAAGGAAAGAGGAAATGAAAAAAATCATTGTACTTTTGTTACTTCTTTTTTTGGCCAGTTGCGCTGAAATGACACTTGCCGCCGATATTGTTGACATTTTCGTTCCTGATCCTGAACCATGCTCGGAAGAAATACAAGTAACCATAGAAAAAGCAACCGTAAACGGCATTGAAGTTTATCGAATATCTGCCCTGGGCATTGAGCCGCGATATGAATTTGATGAACTATCAGCGTTAAGTGAGATGGCAGCTATAAAAGCTGATCATAAATTCAAATGTTGGCAAGAGAAGCAAGGGGTGCGGGAAAGGGAAAGGAATAGAATTAAGAGTGGTGATGTAAAGCCAAATTGGGAGCTAGTGAAATGAGCGATTTTAAACTTCAACAAGGTGATTGTTTCGTCGTCAAGACGGATGGCTGGGTATCGGCTCCAATCCGGTTTATCGAAAAATGGCAATCCCTGGACGGAGAAGCAACCTACAATCATGCCGGGATTATCGTGTCGGATACCGGGCAGACCTTTGAAAGCTTAGAGAAGATCGATCACTACAAGTTGGATGATTACAAAGGCTGTCAGATCCTTATTTTCAGAAGAATAGAAATGACACAAGGCCTGTTTTGGCCTGCTTATAAATCAGTTTTGAAGTACGACGGCAAGGTTTATCCAGCATGGCGTATGCCTTTATTCATCCTGAGAATTGCCAAGTGGTTTCGCTGGACCTTTCCGGTATGCTCTGAATTGGTCATGATGTTCGAGTGTGGTTGCGGATTAAGAAAGAAATGGGCGGGCTACAGTCCAGATAATATTGCGGATGAAGTTCGTATCTCTAAGTTTTATCAGATCAAATTTGAAGGGGTTTGGTCATGATTGACGGTAATACCTTTTTAAATGAATTGATCGGCAAGAATTGGATGGTGTTGATGCTGATTTACGTCATCCTTAACAATATTTTTCCTGATTCAAAAATTTTACAGGCAATCGGGAAAGGGTTTTCAAATATGTTCCCGGTATTCAAGAGGAAAGACGATGTTAGTAATTAAAACTCCACCAAGTCTTGAACCAATCACGCTCGCAGAAGCAAAACTGCATTGTAAGGTTGATTCTGGAACATTAGCGGGGAATTTAACGCCATATACAGGGTTGGCCGCTGGGTCCCATGCAGTAACAACCGACTATACACATTACGGGGCGTGGGTTGATGTTCTTGGAAAAGAGGCCATTGTTTATTTACGCCCTACAAATAACGGAACTGACGGAACCGTTGATACGAAAATTCAAGAATCCGACGATGCCGCTACTCCTACGGATTGGTCAGGCGGTGCATTTACTCAAATTACAGAGGCAAACGATACCACAATCCAAGAAAAACAATATACGGGCACGAAGCAATATATCAGAACGGCATCAAAAGTTTTAGTGGCAGCTTGTGAGTTTGGGACAGATGCCATTGTTAATGCTTCTACCACTTATGAAGATGACCTTTTAACGGCAATCATTCAAGCGTCAAGAGAGCATGTTGAAAACTGGACCCGCAGGGGCTTGCTTACTCAGACTTGGTACTACTATCTTGATGAATTCCCCGAAGAAGATTTCATTATTATACCGTTTGGGAACCTGCAATCTGATGGACTTGTTATCACCTATAAGGATAGTGACGGCACGACAAACACCATGACCGTTACGACTGATTATTTAGTCGAAACGAACGGCGAAAGTTATGGTCGGATTGTCCTTCCTTATGGCGAAAGCTGGCCGACCGATGTCCTTTATCCTTCAAACCCTATTACTATTGAATTTGTTTGTGGCTGGACCGCAGCGGCCTCAATTCCCTCTGCGATTAGGACGGCCGTAAAAATGCTGTGCATGGATATGTTTGAAAACAGGGACGCGAAAGAAACGCAATCTCAGGGCAACACAACAGACAACAAAACCGTCGAGCGGTTACTTGCCTCATACCGTTTATGGAGGGAGTTTTGAAGATGAAATTATGGATTTGCGGAAAATATAGGTCGGGTGAATTTCCTAATGTGGTTTGGGATTTTCAGGGAATATTTTTGACGAAGAAAAAAGCATTAAATGCGTGTCGTGAGAAAAATGATTTTATTGCTCCCGTTGTGTTGAATAAGGAGTTACCGCAAGAAGAAGAAATTATGCCAGGCGTGGAGTATCCGCTAATATGAAGATAGGCGACCTCAGACATAGAATCACGCTGCAAGCAAAAACAAGCACGTCCGATGCTGCATTCGGTGAAACCGTGACATGGACAGATATTGCTACCATGTGGGCTGCAATATGGCCAGTGTCGGCAAGTGAAACCATAAGCAATATGCAAAACGGAATGACGATCACGCATCGAATAAGAATCAGGTACAGAAGGGTTTTAAAATCGGACTGGCAAATATCTTTCGCGGATCGAACTTTTAACATTGTGTCAATTATTGATCAGGGAATGAATCATCAATGGATCGATATTCTCTGTAAGGAAGCGGCGTGATGTTTAATCTTTTGACGGCGTTAAAAACTAAAACAAACGGATCGGCATTATCAAGTAATGTCAATGGCCGGATTTTCCTTGACGAGGCGAAACAGGGGGCAGAGCTGCCCTATATTGTAATCAGTATCGTTTCCGTGGTACCGGAAAAGACGTTCACGGAATCCTTTGAAAATATCCTGATTCAGTTTTCATTGTTTTCAGACAGTGAAAGTGCCTCGGAAATATCCACCATGTATTCAAATCTTAACGCTCTTTTTGATGAATGCGAGTTTACGGTTACGGGAAGTGCGCTTATCTGGATGAAACGGCAGAACCTTGTCACGACTTACGAGGACGGAGTCAGGCATTGGTCTGTCGATTATGAAATAAAAACATCATTGAATTAAGAAAGGAAAATTATGATTTCAGTTATCGTTCCGGTATTTAATGAATATGACATGACGCTTGATTGTATTGAGGCAATCAGAGAAAACACACAGGACTGTGAAATCATCATTATTGATAATGGTTCAGATCCAGCCTTTAAGGCTCCGTTCACTGGATTTATTGACATTAGTGTAATTCGGAATGAGAAAAATGAAGGCTTTCCGGTTGCGGTCAACCAGGGAATCCGGGCGGCAAAAGGTGATATCGTTATTTTACTCAACAATGATGTTACCGTGACGCCGGGATGGGCGGAAAGATTAATAAAACCCCTTTCACGCCCCGTAATTGAAACTACCCAGCCCGGAGATGAATATGTAAGCTATGAATATGATGGCGACGCACCATTTTCTATTGTCGGACCCATAGCGAACTATTCAGCCGGAATGCAGAGAGTTGAAGTTGAGGACTACGGCAACAAAGACGAGCTTTGCGAGGCGTCAAAAAATTGGGCGGAAGAACATGACGGCGAAATTCAGGAAGTTAATTATGTGATCGGTTTTTGTATGGCCTTCAGAAAGACGCTCTTTGATGAACTCGGTGAATTTGATGAATCGCTATGGCCTTGCAGCGGCGAAGAAATTGATTTCTGCTTCAGGGCAAGACAAAAAGGTCATAAGGTCGGCATTGTGGTTGACTGCTATGTTCATCATGAAGGCTCAAAAACATTTAAAGGTATGCACGATGCCGGGACTGTCGATTATGTGGATATATGCAAGCGAAACGACGCACACCTTGCCGAAAAATGGGGGGATTACTGGAATAATCAGGCTGTCAATAAAAGACAGTATCCGTATGTTATCGTTGCCCCGCCATATCATGACCATTCGGCGGGCGTGAGAGTGCTTCACGAATTAAAGAGACACCTTCAGGAAAGAGGATTTGAAGCAATCACAACATGGGATATGGACGCCACAGCTCCGACTGATGCAATAGTCGTTTATCCCGAAGTCGTAAGCGGGAACCCATTAAAAGGCCGAACGGTTGTCAGATATATCCTTAATCACCCCGGACTTTTGGGTGGCGATAAAGAGTATGATGAAAGTGAAATCCTGTTTGCCTGCAACGAGGAACATTTGAGAAGGTACGTTCCTTCAGATGACAGAATCCTTTGCGTCCCTGTCATTGAAGAATTTTTCAGGGATGAAGGACTTCCAAGAAAAGGCGGGTGTTTCTACGTAGGCAAGGGAGCAGACTTAGTTGACAAATTCCCGAAGCTAAACGGCATGACCGAGATTAAAAATATGACCCGTCAAGAAGTAGCTTATATTCTCAAGACGTCGGAGCTGCTTTATACCTATGACAATTTTTCAATGATCATCGAAGAGGCAAAGAAATGCGGATGTCCTGTAAAGGTCATGGGAGAAGAAATCTACAAGGTCGGATATGATGATCATATCAAGGATTTTGAATCGCAGCTTGATAATTTTATCAATATCACTCAAGCAGCGGCCACGGAAAACCGCATTCATCTTGCAATCGGGGTGCCTCTGACATTCCCGTATGTACCATCGAGCTTTTTTCACAGCTTTGCGTTAATGGAAAAGCCTGATTTTATCTATATTCATGCTGATAATGGTTCAATCCATGACCTTAGAAACAACATTGTCGAGAAGGCAATAAACGAGGGATGCACCCATTTGATTATGATGGACACGGATCAGGTATATCATCCCGATACAATACCCAGGCTATTGTCTCATAATCTTCCGGTTGTTGGAGCGTTGGTGCATAGGCGATACCCGCCTTTTGACAGTCTTATGCTTAAACATTCGGTCGTTGGTGAAAGAACAAACCGGTATGACTCAATAGACGAATGGGAAGAAGGAGAGCTCGTTGAGGTTGATGCAACGGGCGGCGGGTGCCTCATGTTCAATATGGAAGTATTTAAAAAAATCCCACATCCGTGGTTCCGGGCTGATAAAAAAGGGGTAGGTGAGGACATAGGTTTTTGTCAGGACTTAAAGGCCGCTGGATACCGTATATTTGTCGATACCTCGGTCCCGGCGGGACACTTGACGACCATGATTGTCAATACGGCAACAAATAGGCTTTATCGAGCCATGAAAGATAAACAGCGGCAAAGGGCGTTAAAGAAGGCTTTAACAGGAGAAGAGGCAGCATAAATAATAATCAGGGTTTTCCGGCGATCTGATCAATCAAAGGAAACGCAAGAATAAACAAAGGGACGGCTTGTAGGAGCCTACACTTCTACATCCGCCCCTTTTTTATTGCCCTGAAACAAAAGGAGGAAATGACAATGGGATCAAGAGCAACGGTTTTACCAGGTACTTTTTTAAAGGTCACCCTTGGGGCAACTTCAAAGGTGCTTGGTGCGGGAAATTGGACTTCGTCGGGAGCAACACGAAAAACAATCGAATCGTCAGAATTTGGGGATGAAATTGATGTTTTTGTGTTCGGGACGGCTGACGGCGGATCTGTCACGCTCACAGATGTCAATTATGATCCGACTGACGCACAGCAGCAGTCTTTTGTAGATGCTTGCGAAGATGGCGTAGAGCTGGACAACGGCGTTACTTCGGGACCGCGTTTCTGGATCAATTCAACATCCTATTTCAGCATCGGCACAAGCGGGAAACTTCTCATGACGAAAGCGGGCGGAGTAAAGGCACAGCGAAACGGACTGTGCAAGACCGATTTCGAAATGAGGGTATCCGGGGCATTTATGTACTTAACCTAACAACCGGCCATCGGCCAGAAAGCGCGTTTAGAATTTACGCGAGATTGGTGATTTATGACGGTAATTGATTTGGATGCAAAAGTGGCAAAGTGGTTTGAAATGGAAGGCGGGGGCAGGGTGCAGCTACAATCTATCTCCGCCGAAACCTTCAGGGAGATTCAGAAGCAGACTGTAAAAAAGAAAGTGGATTTTAAGAAGATCGATGGCACCCCTGCACGTCTTGAATATCAGGAAGTAAATGAAGATTTACAGAACGAACTATTTTGGGATGCCGTGATCATCACATGGGAAAATTTTGTTGATGGCAAGGGAAATAAAATCCCCTGCACGAAAGAAAACAAGATTCTTCTCATGACGAAATCCGCGAAGTTTTCAAAGTTTGTTGCTGATTCCCTTAAAGAGCTTTCCGAGGATGATGCGAAGCAGGCGGAGGCCTCTGAAAAAAACTGATTGAATGGGTGAAGTTTGCTGACGATCAAGCTTCATCCAGGAAAGAATTATTCGACGGCACGATATTAACGCAATGCGACCAATGCCGGGATATGTGGCGAGAGCGCAATGCGAGAGGAATCGAAGGTGAACCGGATTGTCAAAATTGCCGTGTTGATCTTTTTGAAGAAAATGAAGAAGCAGGGGCAATTTATATGATGACGCGGGGTCAGGTTGTTACCGTCATGAATAGGGTTGTGGATATCAACTTTCAGTCTATCAAGGTGGCAATGGACCTATGCGGGGTTAGGAATCAGCGTCAATGCTTTGAGAAGGTCCGGCGTGTTTTTTATCATTTTCTGAATGAGGGCGGGAATGAAGGTAGCTAAGTGGAATATAAAAGAAGCTGATGACATGCTTCGCAAAAATACCATGAATCGCCTTCAGGAGATTGCAGAACGGGCGGCTGATATCGCACGTTTAAAAGTTCTTCCGGTCGGAAAGGATGTCCCCCAAGGCAAGGGGAAGTGGTCAAAACGAGAGGCCGGTGCATTAAAAAGGTCAATCCGCGTGGTTCGACTTTACGGCGATCCGAAAATGAACGTCAGGATCTATGCCGGGAACAAAGAAGTGTTTTACGCAAGGTTTGTTGAGTACGGAACAAAAAAAATGGCTGCAAGACCCTTTTTACGTCCTGCTGTCAACGCTGTCAAAAGGGAGCTTGTTAAATAATGGCTACGAATGTTGGAATCATATTTGCTGAAATCGGGATTGACTACACCCCCGCGACAAGAGCGCAACAGCAGCTTCTTAAGGATGCTACACAGACCAGCCTAAACATTGAACAAAATTTCAAGAATCTTGGCATTAAATCGTCTGCTGAATTTGACCTCATGCGTCAAAAGATAACTAATTCTTTTGACATGATCAAAAACTCATCGAAGGCAACGACTCAAGACATTCTCCGTGCAGAGGAAGCAAAGAACGCCAAGCTTAAGGCTCTCAATGAAGAGCAATTCGGAAAACAGAAATCATTTCTTGAAGATGCTAAATCAAATTGGAAAGCATATGCAGCGACAATCCTTGCAGCCGGGTACGCAGCGCAGCAATTTGTTGATGCCTCACTTAAGATGGAGCGTATCACATCAACCATGAACGCTGTAACCGGATCGTCTGAAGGTACGGCGGCGGCAATGTCATACGTCCGAACTGAATCGCAAAGGCTAGGACTTAACCTTGAAACCACGGCGCTTTCGTTCGGAAAATTCATGGCGTCTGCTAAAAATACATCATTGGAGGGAGAGGGAACAAGAAAAGTATTTACAAGCGTTTCGGAAGCTGTAGCAGCAATGAAACTCCCGGCAGAGCAAGCCGAGGGAATCTTCCTTGCCCTATCACAGATGCTTTCTAAAGGAAAAGTACAGGCTGAAGAATTGCGCGGCCAATTAGGTGAGCGCCTTCCCGGTGCCTTTCGCCTGGCAGCCGATGCTATGGGCGTAAGCACGGCTGAGCTCGATAAAATGCTCAAGGATGGCAAAATCATAGCCGAAGACCTATTGCCAAAACTCGCTGATCAATTACATCAAACCTATGGAGTCGCAGCCGTGCAAGCTGCGGAGGGTGGGCAGGCGGCCTTTAACCGGATGAGTAATGCCATATTCGAGAGCAAAGCCGCTATCGGTGACGCCTTTATGCCGGTATTAGCAGACCTTGCGACTGGATTTTCAAAAATTACCCCCTACATCACCGCATTTATCGGCGGACTCAAGATGACAATGGTTGAAATATTTGGATTTGCCGACGCTACGGGTGCGCTCGTAAAAAGCATTTTTACCGGGGCGCTGTTTGGTAAGGGCGGATATGATGATTTGATGAGCAAGGTATCGTCTATCCGAAAGACGATGGCAGAGACAAAGGAACAAATCTATAGAGATATCGATAATGTCTCAACGGCTCATGATATTGCAACGAAAAAAGCAACATCTTCAACTCAAGAACTTTCGGATGAAGCTAAGAAATCCTATAAGGAAATTACCGAAACAATCCGAAAGAACTCCTTCGAGGTCGAAGCCCTATTTAACGACCAGACCGAAAAGGAAATCGCAAATATTCTTCAGAAGGTTGATGAGTACCAGAAGGCGGGAGTGGATCAGGTTAAAATTCAGGAATACGTCAATTCTGAGATGTTGAAAATTGATATTAAAACCAACGATGAAATCACAAAAAATGCAATCAATACCGCGAAGCAAAAAAGTGATATCGCAACAAAACAACAAAAGGATTCCCTTGAACTATCACAAAAATCTATTGACAATGAAAAGAAAAACTCTGAGCAGCGCGTCAAAATGGAACGTGATCTTTACAAAGATATCAGGGGTTATGCCACTGAATCATATGAGGCCACTATCGCGCTCATCAATGAGCAGGCCGCAAAATATAAAGAGGCGGGGGTTAGCTCTGTTGCAATTGCCGCATGGGTAGCTCAGGAAACGGAGCGAGCATATATTAAGATGGCGGAAAAGAGTGACAGCTTTATGACAGGAGTAAGTGCTGGACTGCTTAAGCTTCAGCAAAATATGATGACGTGGGGTAGGGCCGGAATTGAAATGGTTGCGACCTTTGCCAGCTCTGCTACTTCTTCAATGTCCAGCCTCTTTTTTGATGCTGCAAAAGGCCAGCTAAAAGATTTAGGTGATTATTTTAAATCGTTTTGGGATTCCATGCTTAAAAAATTGACTGACATTTTAGCCCAGATGCTTACGGAGTGGATATTGTTCGGAGACAGGGCAAAGGCCAATGGCGGACTCATGGGGGCACTCGGACTTACTTCCCTTATTCCAACTACATCATCCGCAGCCACAACAGCGGCGACGGTTGCCGGGGCTTCGACTGCAGCGGGCGCGGCAACATCGGCAGCAACAGCCGCAGCGGGTGGGCTTAGCCTTACCGATACAGGTATTTCCTATGCGGCAGGATTTGCCGACACTATGTTCGGAACGGCAACAGGGGCAGCAGTTGGAAACTCTTTATCAGCAATAGCGACGTATGCCCCTTATGTTGGAGCTTTCTTGCTTGCGGATCAGTTTCTTTTAGGCGGAGCGATTACGAATTTTGTGACTGATTTAATCGGCGGGATATTCGGAGGCAGTAACGCTGGTTTCGGCTCTGCGACACATACGGTAGATTCAGAAGGCGCTTATGGCGGACTTCCCGATTTTGGAACATGGTTTACGCTGGCGGGAGCGAAAGAGGCGGCTCCCACAGAGGCCATTAATGCCCTTATGTCCGATTCAAAAACCGCTGTAACGGCTACATATCAAAAAATTGCGGATTATGCCAATGCTCTACCGGACGCACAAAGGGAATCCCTTGCATCGGCTCTCGCAAGTACGACAATAAAATATCTTCCCCCCTTAACCGACGTAACTTGGGGTGATCCGACAACGGCTTTTAATATCACCCGAGAAAACGTCGGCATGCTGGAGGGCTACGTCAAGTCAATCCCTGCGTATATTTTAAGTCAAGTCAATCCGATTATCGAAGGAATAACGGGCGGGGCAGTGTCGGCCAGGACCGGCCTTGACTACGTTCCCTATGACAATTTCCTAGTAAATACACATAAAGGCGAAGCGGTTATCACGGCAGAGGAAAATAAAAAGAGAAAGGGCGGGTTTGATGGAATTATTAAGGTATATCTTGATGGTCAGGAAATCCCCGGAAGAGTGAAGGTGATTGCCGACGGCGTAGTCGTCGAACGAAACAGGCGTGGTGTAAGCTCCACGGCAAGGGTGTATCAATAATGCTGTTAGTCGAAATTACCATAAATGCGGTTGTGAATTATGTGTCGGCTGAAGGTCACGCCTTAACACATAATTGGATCCCGCGAATCATTGACTTTGACAAGCCCGTTCTGTCAATCCCCTCGAACCACGGCGGATACGCTAAGATGTCTTTTGGAAGCATCGTTTTTAATCCTTTACTCTTTCAAAACGATTGGCCTCCCCCCGTATCGTGTGCGATCGGTATTTATTACACAGACACAACCGAGGCAGCAAGGGAAACGGTCTTTACGGGAATTGCACACCTAAATAAATTTGACAGGGAGCAAATAGTATATTCGCTCTATGGTCCTTCTTATGATGAGGTCATAACTTCGACCACGGCCTACAACGATACCTTAAACAATGTCATGGATGCCATTTTAACGGCTATCCCTGAGATAACTTCAGTTGATACGACTTATGCAAGGGCAGCGTCACCGAACGTCACATATACCGTCCCGGATGATATTTTAGCGATTGATCTTGCTTCGGACATTGCGGAATTCTACAGCCATTTATTTTATGTCTCGGGATCCACGGCTTACCTTGTGGACATGCTTCTTGACAACGGGACCGACAAGACCTTGACCGAGTTTCAATATTTTGCCTATCCGGTCTATTGGTACAATGTAATTGCTGTTGTTTACGCAAGCCAATACTACCAGAAATCGGCCTATCCTTACGGGAACACGATGTCAGTCACGGCTTATCATACGACACAAGTGAATATTGAAGCGGCTCTCTTGAACATTCTGAACATCGAAAACGCCGCAAGGATCACTTTTGACTATCCTATGATTGCTGGAAATTTCCCGAACCCAGGGCAGAGGATAGACATTCCTGACACGGCTCATGTTGCTAATCTTTCCTCATATATCAGGGCACGGCGTTTGACTTATGATTTTATCAATAACTCCATAACCATTGAAGGCGAGGGGGTGATTTCTGCAGGATGAAAATAATAATCGATCCAACATCGACAACCGATCCCTACGACAATGTGACAGAGATCACGGCAGACTCTGAAGATGCAAACTTCCCCATTGAAAACACAAGGGATGATTTCACTACAAACCTATGGAAAGCGGCGTCAGGTGTAACAGTGGCGACGATCACCCTTGTGGTCAGCAAGGGAAGTGCGGTTGAGGTATTGAACACAAACGCTACGAGCGTCACGGTCACGGTCGGGACTGGCGGAGATTATGATCCAGAGACCGGATTTGAACCTGAGACCGGATTTGAATTTGAATCAGGTGTCGCAGTTACAACGGTTTATTCACTGCCCGGAACTGGAGGAAGGTTGTGGGCGGATTATACAGAAATCACCTACCCGCATATCATCACTATACAGTTGACGGCGGCGGCAACGGTTTGCGCCGGGATCGTCCGAGCTGGGAATGTAGAGGAATTCAATGACCCCATGTATAACTTTGGAGAAGATTCTCTGGATTATAGTATCGAACGTGAATTGAATAACGGGGCTGATTACTTCAGAAAGAGAAATGTTGTACGTCAATTTGACAATCTTCAGATGATTGAAACAAGGGCAAACTGCTTTACTTTTAAGCACTCAATTTTTGACTATGTAGGACCGAAACCACTAGCAATAAGGTTGGTCCATAACAAAATTACAGACGATGAATTCATACTTTTTGCGAAACGTACAGATTCACCAAAAATCACTTTCGATTGCGGAGCTTCAAAAGGGCGGCTTCGATTCGGATTAAGAGAAGTAATTTAAGGAGGGACATTATGAAAAGGTTAAAAATAATTCTATGCCTCATATTTGCATTGTTTTTTATATCCGCAACGGCAGAGGCTACAAACACCATATATTTCAGCAAGACGGCCTTGACCGGGGGTGGGGCTACGGCTCTTGACTATCTTGACGGAGACCTGTTGACCGACGGTGATATCGCCTTCGTCATGGTGTCCAACGTCTTGTACGTTTACAAAATGGATGCCGATTCAGCGGCCGCTGAATCTTCCCCGGATATCATCTCACCGGATACCAATGCAGGCGACAAAAGATGGCTCCTACAGAATTACTACCCGCAACTCGGAACCGATTTAAAACTAAATGGCTATCAAATAACGAGTCACAGAGACGATCACTGGACCAAGGTAGCCACGGCGAGTTTTACGGCTACACCCGCTTCAACTTCTACTATTACAATGGGCGTGGATATGACTAGCTCAATCCTTGCCGGGATGTCCCTTAAATATACCATTGGCGGCACGACCTATTATGGCAGGGTGTCAGCGATTGCGGCGGGACTTTTGACGGTCAATGGTGCCCCTCTGGGCGGAGATGTGACGGCTCTTTATTATGGAGGCGGGACCACAAGACAGGTGCAACTTATCATACCGGGAGCCTATGAAGATGCTTCAAATACGGCACTTATAACGTCAGATTTGAAGAGTAATTTTATTTGGTCACTCCCTAAATCGTACTTGGTTTATTTCTCTGTTTATTCAGATACCCATGACACCGGGACGCATGGACAGGCAAGCGTAAGGATTAACGCTACCGATGTCAATACCACGGCGGGCGGTGAAACCATAGCAGCGGATAAAACATGGTATCCGACAGTGGTTAATATCGACACGGCGGCCTATGACGTGAATCCCGG
>Ga0265297_10004017_pt1 | contig 24993 bp, 28 predicted proteins | sample Munlanlwell13791_FD_192502 | JGI IMG/M metagenome (GOLD analysis project Ga0265297, IMG submission 192502) | Leachate microbial communities from a municipal landfill in Southern Ontario, Canada - Leachate well 137-91 | ecosystem: Engineered > Solid waste > Landfill > Unclassified | place... | reverse complement strand
ATGCCGGAAATGGATAAGCATTTTCAGAGCCGGTCGGAGTTTATTGACGAACTGGCGGTGCTGTTAGCCGGTTATGTGACGGAAAAAGAAGTTTTCGGTGATATCACTACCGGCGCATCCAATGATTTGCGGGTGGCGACCAAGCTGGCCCGCCGGTTGATTACTGAGTATGGTATGAGCGAAGGCTTGGGCGCGCGGACTTTTGGTGAACGGGAAGAACTGATATTCTTAGGCCGGGAGATTACCGAACAGCGTGATTACAGTGAAAAAGTGGCGGAAGCCATTGACCGGGAAATTAGTAGTTTCATTGAGAATGCCGGTAATACCGCCCGGGAGATGATCCGCCGCCGCAAAGACAAATTGGAAGCCATTGTCGCCGTCTTGTTAGAAAAAGAAACTCTGGAGAAAGAAGAGTTTGAAGCCCTGTTCAAATCAGATCAAAAAATTCAAGATTCAAAAGCCAAAACCGCCTAAGGGTTTTGGCTTTTAAGTTTATTTATTTTATGCCTACCTATCGTCAAATTTTATTTAAGGCGTTGAGCCTGACTTTTCGTAACCCGGTTTTATGGTTTTTTGGCCTGCTGACCGCGGTCTTGGGAACAAGCGGTGAACTGGGGCTGCTTGTCCAAAGTTCCTCTTTAGGCGATAATCAGAGCGTCGTCGCCATGATTTTTTCCGCCTTCTCCAAAAGCGGATTTTTTGATCCGCAATCGCTACTGAAACTGACTCAGCTAATGTTCAGCCAGCCGCTGGTATTTTTATCTACTCTTTTTGGTTTTACCTTACAGCTATTCTTAGTTGTCTTATTCATTTGTCTGGTGGTAGTTAGTCAGATAGCAGTAATTAACGGTGTCGTTGGTCTTCTGAAAAATAAAAAGGCTTCTTGGCTTGAATTATTCAAGTCTGGCCTTAAGCCGTTCTGGCCAGTTTTTTGGGTTAATGCAACTTTTAAAATCGTGGCTCTAGGAAGCTTGTCATTATTAACCGCCATTGGTGCTTTAGCCGGTTTAAAGTTTCTTGGTTTAACCGCCCTATTCTTTATCGTTTTCATTCTTTTAGTTTGGCTGCTGGTAATCATGTCATTCCTGACTAAGTATTTGATTCTGTTTGTGGTTTTGAAAGACCAAAAGGTCAAGAGGGCCGCTCAAGAAGCCTTAAGGTTATTTTCTCAAAATTGGCTATTAAGCTTGGAAGTGGCAACAATTCTATTTTTTATTTACGGCATAATTAATTACTGCTTCGCCTTGGTATTCGAAGAGTTCATGCTTTATATTTTAGTCACTCACTCCGCTGCTTTTGGGAAATATATATTTTTCGGTGTGACGGTTTTTGCCATAATCCAAATGTTTCTGGCTTTATTCAATCTCGCCACCTGGACAATTGTTTTTCAGATTTTAACCAATAAGCAGCTGAAGTTCTCCAGCCGGTTGAACAATGGTTTTCGAAGAATATTCCGCTAGATTAGTTTTTGATTTTTGCCAGTCCGGCCGCTTGAAGCGACCGGACTTTGTTTTTTTACCCCAAGTGAGTATAATGAAGGTATGAGTGATGAAAATTTTTCAATCAAAAATATGTCGTCCGGCCGCTCCCCGCGAATTGCTACCAATGATACGTCAGAGAGATTTGATGACAAGATGCGGGAAATTGGCTTAAAGGAGAAGGAACAGTTGTCGGTCGCGAAGGCTCAGGCAGTCGGAACTCAATATATTAATCTGGCCGGGTTTCCTATTAGCCCGGAATCTTTGGTGGTGATTCCTCAGGAGCAAGCGGCTGAGCTGAAGGCGATTTGTTTTTTTCTCGGGGCCGATAGTTTAAGAATCGGCAGCCTGGAGCCGACCAATCCCCAACTTTTAGAATTGGTGACGGCCCTGGAGAAACAGTATCATGCCAAAACGACGGTTTATTTAATTTCTCAGCACAGTTTTGATTTCGCTTTCAAGCTTTATGATTCGGTGCCGAAGGTTAGAAAATTTGTCAGCGGGGTGGCAATTACCGAAGAAGAAATCAAAAAGTTTGAAAAAGAAATCCAGACTTTCAAGGATCTGAACAAAAAACTTAGCGAGGTTTCGGTAACGGATATGCTGACCTTAATTATCGCGGCGGCGATTAAGGCTCGGTCTTCGGATATCCACGTTGAAGCGGAAGAAAAGAAGATCAAAATTCGGTTTCGGGTGGATGGTTTATTACATGAGGTAGCCAGTCTGGAGCCAAAAATTTGGCCACAGATTATTACGCGAATCAAGCTGGTCTCAAAATTAAAAATTAATATCGAAGATCGGCCTCAGGACGGACGTTTTACCATCTTTATGACCGGTGAAAAGATTGATGTCCGTATTTCCACTCTGCCAACCGCTTACGGTGAAAGCGTGGTAATGCGTCTTTTAATGTCTTCAGCGGTTGGTCTGGCGTTTGAAGAGTTGGGTTTGCGCGGCAAAGCGTTCGAGGCACTCAAATTGGAAATTCAAAAACCGAACGGCATGATTGTTACCACCGGGCCGACCGGTTCCGGTAAAACCACCACCTTGTATGCGGTGCTTAATAAACTCAACAGCCCGGAGAGCAAAATCATTACTATCGAAGACCCGATTGAATATAAATTGGAGGGCATCAATCAAAGTCAGGTGGACCGGGCTAAGGGCTATACTTTCGCTTCAGGCTTGCGTAATATTTTGCGGCAGGATCCGGATATCGTGATGGTGGGTGAAATTCGGGATTTGGAAACGGCGGAAATTGCGATTAATGCCGCTTTAACCGGCCACTTAGTTATAAGCACACTGCATACCAACGACGCCGCCGGTACTATTCCCCGTCTGCTTTCCATGAGGGTCAAACCGTTTTTGTTGGCGCCGGCGATCAACGCGATGATGGGCCAGCGTCTGATCCGGCGGATTTGTCCAAATTGCAAGCAGCAAACGGAATTAGATAATCACACTCTCTCGCGGGTGATGACGATTTTATCCGAAATCCCTGAGCAGTCTGGATTTAAGTTTTCACCGGAAGAATTAAAGAAACTCAAATTTTATAAAGGCGGTGGCTGTGAAGAGTGCCAAGGCCTGGGCTACAAAGGCCGAATCGGTATTTACGAGGTCATGACGATGAATAAAAAAGTGGAGAATTTGATTTTAACCGCCCACGTTTCTGAATATGATATGCGCGCCATCGCGATCGAAAACGGGATGATTACCATGATTCAGGACGGTCTGCTTAAAGCGGTTGACGGTATCACTACGGTAGAAGAAGTCTTCCGCGTGGCCAAAGACATTACGGCGAAGCTGTAGAATTAAATTAACTATTCAAAAAATACCTGGCTAATTTGTCAGGTATTTTTGTTTTGATTTAGATCGCCGGCCGGTTGTCCCATATCTTCCCCTGCCTCATTCTCATTTGTGTCTGGCCGAGCACCGGATGGCTGTTCATGACTTCTCTACTGCTTAAATTAATATAGAATAGTTATTTCTCTTAAATTTTCTTTAATTAACCTTAGCTTAATTGGCCTGGTTTGTCCAGGGAGAATTTTTTTAATTCTCTCTGGCCACTCAATCAGGACTACAGTATTAGGCTGGCCGAAATATTCTGTCGCACCGATGGCTTTGATTTCCTCAGCATCGTTAATTCGGTAGCAGTCAATGTGAACTAGTTTATTAATTAGTTTCGAGTTTACCTTATAAACCTTCATTAAAACAAAAGTGGGGCTGGCAATGGTTTTTTTGATGTTTAAACCCAGTGCGATGCCTTTAGCCAAAGTGGTTTTGCCGGCACCTAAATCTCCGGTCAAAGCCAAAACTTCGCCGCCTTTCAGTTTTGAGGCGATTTTTTTACCTAGAGCAATGGTTTGTTTTTCAGAACGAGTGATGAGTTGCATATATTGGCTTGTAGGGAGCAGCTTTTTAGGGTTGTAGGTTATCGCGGGAAAGCTGGTTTAACCCCGACAAACCTAAAAAGTTACTCCCTGCCTCTCCTACTGTCTAATTTCTAAATTAGGATCAACTTTTAATTTCTGCCAAGGCGTCACTTTGTCAAAATAGCCGGCGGCGGCAATCATTGCCGCATTGTCGGTACAGAATTTAATCGGTGGAATAATACAATCAACTTTGGCTTGCCTGGCCGCTTGGGTTAATTGGTTCCGCAGCCAGAGGTTGGCCGCCACACCGCCAGTCAGCATAATGGTTTTGGCCTTATGATATTTTGCCGCTTTGATGGTTTTTTTAACCAGGACCTCAACGGCCGCTTGCTGGAAACTGGCGCAGAGATCAGCTTTGAGTTTTGGGTTTATAGTTTTTAATTTTTTAACAGTATAGAGCACGGCGGTTTTTAGGCCGGCAAAGCTGAAGTTAAAATTTGGTTCATCCAGCATTGGCCGAGGAAATTTAAAAGCTTGAGTGTTTCCGCTTTCCGCCAGCCGGGAAATAATCGGCCCGCCTGGATAACCTAGGTTCAGCAGTTGGGCTACTTTATCAAACGCCTCGCCGGCGGCGTCGTCCAGAGTTTGGCCGATCTTTTTGAAATTCTTATTATTCTTAATCAAAATTAATTCAGTGTGGCCGCCGGAGACAATCAGTCCGATGGCCGGATATTTGATAATTTTATTTTCCAGCCAGCTGGAATAAAGGTGGCCGCGGAGATGATTAACGCCAACAATCGGTTTGTGCCACTGGCTGGCTAAAACTTTGGCGGTCTGAGCTCCGAGCAATAGCGCGGTGATTAAGCCCGGTCCGACTGTGGCGGCAATTCGGTCAATCGCGAGCGGTTTCATTCTGGCTTCGGTTAAAGCCTGGTCGATTACCGGCAGGATATTCTTAATATGATTTCTGGCGGCCAGTTCCGGCACGACGCCGCCGTAAGGCCGGTGGATGGCGATTTGAGAAGAGACGATATTTGATAAAATTAAAAATTTACCGCGAGTAACTTTTAAAACCGCGGCTGCCGTTTCGTCACAAGAAGATTCAATACCGAGAATGATCATAGTTTAAAATTTTATTATTTTTTGGGCTGATTGTCAATCGGTTAAATCTCGCCGTTCAAATATTTTTTTCGCCGGTTCTCCGGAAATTTTTCAATGGCATAGCGCAGCATGGTTCGCGGCATTCTTTGGTAACATTGTTTCAAAAAATTTTCTTCGATTTTCTGATTCCGATTCCCCACTTCGCGCAGCATCCAGCCTAAGGCCTTATGGATTAAATCGTGTTTATCGTTTATCAGCAACTTGGCAATTCTTAAAGTATCGGTAAAATCATGGTTCCGAATAAAGGCGAAGGTGGCCAATATGGCAATTCTTTTTTCCCACAAATTTTTTGATTTTGCCAGTTGGTACAATATTTCCCGCGGCCGAGTCAAAAGATAATCCCCGACGATATTGGGCGCGGAGCAGTCAACCAAATCCCAATTATTAATTCGTCGGGCATTCTTCAAATAAAGCTTAAAAATTTCCGCATTCGCACCTTGCTCATACTGGTAAATCATAATTCGTAAGGCCGCCATTCGGTGTTCGTGAATTTTTGACCGCAATAACGACTCAACGTCTTTTCGGCCAAGATCGAAATATTTTTTAACTACGTCTTTTATTTCTCGAGCCCGCAGACCCAAAAAAATATCCCCTTTACCATACTGACCCGGGCCAGTTTTAAAGAACCCCCGCAGTATTTTCGCCTGTTTGGGGTTAGTTAGTTTCCCCAGGTCGTTTTTTAATCGGTTCAGGCGTGCCATTCGTTCTAGTTGAAGTAATGATTAATGCCTAAGCCAACGTAGTTAGTGATGATGATTACTAAAAAAGCAATCAGCAAGTGTTCGCCGATGACATTGAACGGTTTTTCCTTTTGGATTGTAGCGATTTTGTAGCTCAGCAGGCTGAGGATGGTTAAACCCCAAACGATGCTGGCAATAACAGCGGTGGAAATTGGGAGTAATAAAACCGGCACTACGAAGGTTAGGGCAAAAAGGAATTTCGCTAAAAAAGTAAAAATCGTTGATAGCCAAACATCTTTTGGAGTATGTTGGTTTTCTGATTCTTCGGAAATATGGATGCCCAGGGCGTCGGAAAAAGCGTCGGCGATAGCGATAGTCAAAATTCCGCCCAATACTACCAGTTTTGAATTGGTGCTGGAATTCAAACCAACCATCAGGCCCAGGGTGGTAATAATGGCGCTGGTCAGACCAAAGGTAACCCCCGTTCGCAGGGAGTCATAGTTTGAAGTCTTTTTAATAAATTTTATTTTAAGCATCTTAGCAGAGTTAATTATTATAGTAGCCAGTATAGCAATAAATTAGCTTAATTGACAAATGATTTGTTTCTCCTGGCGGATTGTTTTTTCCCGATCCTTGTGTCATAATGGAGTTGAGGCAATCGTTATTAATTTGACCGGACGCAGCCTTAAGTCTGGTCTAGGAGAGGAAAATAAATATGGCATCTAATACCGCTGCAGGCAGCTCCTGGCGAAGTCCGAGAGTTGTTCTGATGCTTATCGGCTTGCTTTTGCTGGCCGGCATTGTGGTTGTTTCGATTTTGCGTGAGAGAATCGTCAGCCAAAATCAATGGCAGGTGACGGTAGCCGGTCAGGGTAAAGTCAGCTATCAATCCGACACGGCTATAGTTTCGCTTGGCGTTCAGATTGATAAGGCCGCGACTGCCGAAGCCGCTTTGAGTGATTTGAATAAACGGACCGAAAAGATATTCCAAGCCGTTAAAGCCGTCGGTATCGCTGAAACCGATATTAATACTCAGGGTTTTTCCGTTTACACTCATTATGATTTTGTTGATAATGTTTCCCAAGCGACCGGCTATGACGCCAATCAGCAGCTGGCCATCAAAGTTCGGGATATCGCTAATCGGAAAGATTTGGTTTCTACTGTAGTTAAGGCCGCGACCGAAGCCGGGGCGAATAAAGTTGATGGCATAACTTTTGAAGTCTCAAATTTAGAAGAGTTAAAGCAGCAGGCCCGCCTTAAGGCGATCGCTGATGCTAAAGTAAAAGCGATGGAATTGGCTTCAACCGCCGGTGTAGAATTAAAACGCATTGTTTCCTGGTGGGACAATTTGATCCAGGCACCGGGTACATATTCCCCGTATTATTATGACGGCAAAGGCGGCATGGGCGGCAGTTCAACCGGCAGTACTATGCCCAGCGGCATTCAGGAAATTATCATTGACGTTGGCGTGACTTATCAATTGAAATAGTCTAACTTATTGGTGGTATTTTTGGGTTAACTAGTAACTCCTAACCATCATTTCCGTCCCGCTGTCATTCCCGCGGAGGCGGGAATGACAAAATAAAAATAAAACCACCCCGTTGGCAATTGCCGAGCCGGGGTGGTTTTTAGTTTGAGGTGAAAAGTTAGGCTTTCTTTACATGAGTAGCCGCTGGACCTTTCGGATTATCAACGACCTCAAAAGTGACGGCGTCACCTTCTCGGAGTTCGCTGAAATCAACACCGTCAAGTTCGCTGGCGTGAAAGAATAAATCTTTCTGGCCGTTGCCCTGGCTGATAAAACCGAAGTTTTTGTCAGTCAACTTTTTGATTGTGCCTTCCATAGAAAACGTAGAAATGAAGTGAATTATTTTGTCTAGTTAGTAGAAATTCGACTTTATTTCTACGTCAACTATCCTACTCGCCGATTGGGCGAGGCCAAAACATCGGTAAGCCCATTCTTTTCGTCCGGTGTGTTTCGGGTTGAAAAAAAGACTTCCCCACATTGTAAGAAATCCTTATGAAATAGGCGTATCCTAAACCAATGTTCTAACAAAGTTATGATAGCATATTTTAAAATTTTTGTCCAGAGCTGAGGGTTTTTAGACCATCTAGAATTACAGGGGGCTGGTGGCCCAGGGAATAGCGGAAAAGTTATGATTCTATCAGGGGTTTACAAGTTTGAATAACCTAGTATATAATGTCATTCCTGTCCTCTTTTTAAATTACAGATTAAATTCCGATCGGACTTGTAAGCCTTATCAGTTGGTTCAATAAATTAGAGTTTAGACAGCGGTATAAACCCCAAGGGGACCATCATTTCTTCGGCTGTGGCGCCGCCGTGGATGCCTGGGTACTTAAAAAATTTACCCGGGACATGGACATACCAAACCAAATAATTTTTACGCGGCAAAATCAAAATATTGCCCACGCGGCGATCAAATCTTTTTGTTGAGGTGTTTAAGCCAAACCATTTTGCTTTTTTCATTTTTTCCACTTCAAAAATCTCTGCTTTGTCCCCTAGCCGTTGACGCAATAGTCCGATGGTTTCTTTCAGCTTTTTTGGCTGCACGTGCAAGAAAACGTCCCGTGAGCTGCCGGTGGGCGGAATCATTGTCCCCCGCCGGCTTTTGGCAAAATTTTTGGTGATTTCCGGATAATCGTTAAGATAAATGGTTACGTTCGGCTTAACTTTTATTTGGCCGTGATCGGCGCAGACAATCATCAAAGTGTCCGCCAATGATTTAGTATCCACCTTATCTATTACCCCGGTTTGTAATGCTTTAAAAAAATGGTGTAAGGCTTTTTGATGCTCGGCGCTATTGGGCCCGTGATGATGCTGAGCCTCATCAATTTCTTCCCAATAAACGGAAAAGTAGTTCCGGCCGCTGTTTTTGGTTATCAATGTTTTGAGTTTTTTTGTTAAATCGGTAAGATTGGCAAAACCGATGACTTCTCCGCCTTTGGTGGTCATTTTGGTATAAGACGAATTGACGAAATCTTTGGGCATGAGCGCGAATGGTTTAACCCCGCCCGCCCGCAACGCCTGGAAAATTGTCTTCCCGTCGTAGAGCATTTTTGGCTTTCCGCCAAATTTAAGCATGGTGTCGACGCCAGTGGTTTTGACCGGCCGAAACGGCAGCGTTTCAATGGCTTGGTTTAATTCATCAAAAAATACCACCCACTCCGGCAAACCATGTTCCTGGGGCGTGAGTCCGGTATAGATAGCTGTTAGTCCAGCGGCGGTAGTTGTCGGGAAAACGGAAGTAATTGGGTGGACTTCGCCGTTTTGAGCGAAGTTTTTGATAACGGGCAATTCCCGCTGGTATTTTTTAAAGTGATTATAACCGAAGGCGTCAACAATTAGTAAGATTACCTGACGGTATTTGCCGTTTTCCTTTTTAAGAAATGGCAGCGTCGCCCGTTTGGTTGGTATACCGAATAAATTCAAAATGGACGGCGCAATTTCGGTAATTGAATCTTTGCCATATCGGGGTTTGATTAAATCATTTTTTTTCCGGTGAGAACTCATGTTTGAATATTCATGGTAAGTAAGTCCAGTATATCAAAAAATTGCTGGGCTGGCGATTTTTAGGAGTTTATTAAAAGTTGATTTGTGGCTGCATTTAATCTATGAAAATCACTTCTTTGCCGTCTCTCGCCTCTTCCACTTTAATCAATAAGGCTAGACCGGCGCCGATCAAAATGATAACGGCAGAAACCTGAAAAACCGTTGAGTAAGCTAAGACCTGGGCTTTGAGCGTGATTAGAGTAATGAATTGATTGATAACCGTCGGATCGGTAGAACGCAGTACGCTGTTGCGAGCGAGGCTTAAGACATGATTTTCCGTTGCGGTATTTAGAATCGTACCGAAAAGCGCGATGCCAAAAGCGCCGGCGATGTTTCTAACCAGGGCCAAGACCGACGAAGCAATCCCCACTTCGTGTTCGGGCACGATTGAGGCGATTAAGCTCGTGCGCTGGGCCATACCAAACCCCAGACCAAATGCCATAATGCTTAAGGGGATAATTATATCCCAAATGGTTGATCGGGGGTCAAGAAAAGAAAATAAATACAAGCCCACGGCCGCCACGGCCGTGCTAATGGCAATGATATATTGGGGCTGGACTTTGCCGGCAAATTGTCCGCCCAGCGGCGAAGCGATAACCATCATTACCGCCATCGGGATAAACAGCAACCCGGTTTGAGTGGCATCTAAACCCAAGTAAGTTGAGGCGAATATCGGGATTAAAAATATGCCGCCCATCAGCCCCATAAAGACGACAAAATTATTCGTCAGTGTATTGACAAAAGTCGGCATTTTGAAAAATTTAAAATCAACGATCGGTTCGGCGGTATTCTTTTCCGTCCGATAAAAAATCAGGGAAAAAATTACCATGCAGCCGTAAGCCATAAAACTTTTGACCGAAAGCCAGCCCCAATCCAATCCCCGATCCAAAACCAGGACCAAGGCGGAAAGGGCGATACCCAAGGTAATGGCACCCCACCAGTCAAAGACCACGGTTTTTTTCTGGGAGACCGATTCTTTGATAAAAATCCAAGCCATAATCAGTCCGATAATGCCAATGGGTAAATTGATCAAAAAAATCGACCGCCAACTGAAGTTATCAATTAATGGTCCACCGATTAACGGGCCGAATACGGCTGCGGCGGCGAAACTCACCGACCACAAACCCAGGGCCTGGGTGCGTTGTTTGCCGGCGGCAAAAGTGACGGTGATAATAGCCATCGCCGTGGGGTAATCAGCCGAACCAGCAATGGCTTGGATAATCCTGAAAACTATCATCGAGCTCAGGTTCCAGGACAAACCAGCTAAAACTGAACCGCCAATGAAAATTAAAAAACCCAAAATATAAACCTTCTTGCGGCCAATGGTATCACCCAGCTTTCCCCAAATCGGTACAAAAATGGCATTGGCCAGAATGTAAGAAGTGGCAATCCAGCCGGCCGAAGTAACGGTAATGCCAAAATCCTGAATTACTTTGGGCAATGCCAAATTAACAATGGTCTGGTCCAACCGGCCGAGAAATGTTCCGACAATAACCGTGACCAAAACCAGCCACTGATGAGACTGGATTGCAGATTTGGCCGACATAGCTATTTGTAAATCCAAGCTTTAGCCGACATGCCGTTCAGTAATTCCGGGTAGTTATCAAATTTTACTTTGACGGAAAAATATTTTTCGTCTCTCTTGTCGGAAATGGAAAACACCACCGAAGATTGATCGGAAGTTTGTGAAATTTCTTCCACCTGACCATCAAATTTTCTGGCGCCAAAGGCGTCAACGGTAAATACGACTTTTTGTCCGACCCGAACTGAATTCAGACCCTTATTTTCCGCCACATGGACAATGAGCCGTAAATCATCCGGATTAAGCATGGTAACAATCGGTAGGCCGGGTGAAAATAATTTACCGACTTGGTCATTGATACTGACGACCGTGCCATCGGTTTGAGCCCGGACAAATTCGCCGCCTTCCAGTCTGGCCACCACCTGATTGGCGGAAATTTGTTCGCCGTCTTTAACCATAATTTTTTGTAGTACGCTCGGTTGTCCGGGGCCAAGAATTATCAACGGCGCAAAGATTTCGGCTTTATCACTATAAATCCGTTGGCTGATGGCGTACCAATAATAGCCACCAAGCGATATTGCTAAAACCGCCAGGATTATTATGCCATATTTAATCTGGCGCGGAGTAATATTTAAGCGTGACATTATATTTTGGGGATTTTTTGGCGCCGTTAAGTTGGTCTCTAGTTTAATTGTGGCTGGGTTATTTTGATCTTCCATATAAAGTTAGACAGCTTTTTTAATGTATTTCTTAAAGGCATTCATCTTTTTTTCCAGATGGCTGGCGAACTGCTTGATTTGATCCAGCTTGGTTAAAACCACCATGCCGTTTTTTAGACCGAATACCAGTATTTTATCACTTTCTTTCCAGGCCATTTTTTTCCTGGTTTCCATGGGGATTACCACTTGGCCTTTTTTACCGATGGTGGTAGAGCCAAAGAATTTGCCAAAGTTTTTCATATTGATTAGGTTAATAGTAATATCCTACAAGTAGGAAAAGGTAGGTTACTATATTGTATAGCAGGTTGAAGAAACAGTCAACCCCTAAAAAGATTTGGCAAGCTGGCGGTTAGCCAGTACAAAAAATCGCCAACTTGGCGATTATTTATCGTGTCATTCCCACCTATACGTCATTCCCGCGGAGGCGGTAATCTGTAGGTGGGTTAAAGCATTTACTCAACCGATTTTTCTATTATTTTACCGCCATGGTAATTTAGGGTGTAAGCCAATTTATTTTTGGAGTAGATTTTTTCTTGACCGCTAAAATCATGGATATTCCCCTTCGTCCTATTGATATATTTAAAATCGCCATTTTTGTAAACCGCCGGTCCACGGTAAGGGTTGGCTAGGCTAACCTTTTGCAAGGCTTTTTTTAAAAATTTATAGACATCTTTTGCTAAGATATTTTTGATTATAATTTGACCACGATAGTTCATTGCCCAGATTGGTTTTTGCTGATAAAAAATAATTTCTTGGCCGGCAAATGGGTTAAAGCCAAAATGAATATCTTGGTAATGAAATTCGTCTTTTTTATATTCAAATTTCTTGCTGCCATTATTTAGCTTAGTTTCCGCACCTTCACCGTCTCTGGCGTAAGTATTAGCCTTGGCTTCCCGCAAGAATTTTTTAAAATTTTGTTTATTGAACATAATTAAAATTATTCAATCAATTTTTCAATAATAGAATTTCTCTGTTTCATTGATAGGGCGTGCATCACCACAATAATATTGTCATTCTTTTTTAAAGCCACGGTCCTTTGAGCTTCCACCAAAAATCCGGTCTTTGAGGCTTCTGGTCCAAACTTTTGCAAACTGTAATTACGATCTAATACCCGGATTGATTTTGGCTGGCTGGTCAAGTCCAAGCCGGCAATAGTGTAATCTTTATTTTCTCCGGCTTGAGCAATCTCCGGCACTGAGAAAGCCTGATAAGCGATTTTAGCCATCTCTTTGGCAGTCGTGACGTTATGAGCATCCAGCCCGGCCACGTCGTAAAACACGGTCTTTTCCAAGCCCAGCTGGCTGGTTTTCTGGTTCATCAAGGCCACGAATTGCGGCCGGTCCAGACCGGTTGATTCTACTAGTGCAGCGGCCGCTTGGTTTGACGAAGAAACCAGCATCGCCAGCCAGAGATCATAAAAAGTCAACTGATCGCCCACGGCTAAATCAACTTCGCTGGTTGGATCGTTACCGACATAAACTTTAGGGTAATCAATCACGGCTTGGCTGATAGTGATTTTTTTCTGCCAATCGGGTCTAGTATCAAGCAAAACCAAAGCGGTCATTAGTTTAGTCAAAGACGCCAAAGGCAGAATTTGATTTTCAAAATAGCCCTGGCTGAAGTTGGTGCCGTTAAACTTGACGTAAGCCACGTCATCAAAGCAGGTGTCCTGAACCAGCTGGCTGTCGTTGATGGCAATAGTTTTCAAGTTGGCATTGCTGATACCCAAAGCGGTTTTTTTCATCAAAGCATAAGCGGCTTCACCATCTTGGAGATAAGAGCGCAGACCAGTAACCGGATTAACATACCAGGCCTCGCCATTCTTTTGAACCTGCAGCAGAATTCGGCCTTTCAGTCGGTTGACCAGCTTAATGTCTTTTTTTTGCCCGGCCTTGGTGGGGATTTTGGCCAAGTCGGTGTTGCTAATCCCCAAGCCCAAACTTTTCATAATTTGGTAAGCGGTGTCACCGTTTTGCAAATAATAGCGCCGCAAGCTGACCGGCTCCACATACCAAGCCCGACCATAACTTTCCGTCTGCAGCAAAATCCGGCCCTTCAGCTGTTGGGCTAAATCAATTTCTTTGGCTGCGGCAAGATTAGGAAGCAGTAAGGTCAAAGTTAAAATGAAAAATATAATTTTTTTCGGCATAGCGTTGATATTATACCTTATACACACACCATTGACAAAACTTGCTAAATGTAATAATATACTAAGTCATCTGAATGACATTCATTTCGTTGAAACAAGGAGGATTGTATGAGCACCTTTAATCCAGCGGAAATGCTGAAAAAATTGATCAGGAGGCAGCAAGCCTTTGAAAGTATTAACGGCTTTCCTCCGCGCATCAGTGATTTCAGCGGAGAACTGCGTCAGCAAATCCAAGAACACGTCCGACCGAGGTTGTGAATGAGGGGTTGGATGCCCTTAAGACATTTCTTAGGACATTCCACGATTGACAATCCATGAAGTATGGACATCAGGCGAAAGAGAGGAGACGGACCAATGAGTCTAGTGGATGAATTGCGAAGGAGAACCGATGCCGCTCAATCCCGTCGCGCAGAAGTGACGGAAGAAGATGAAGCTGCTGCTCGGGCGAAAGAGCAAGCCGAAGCCGACGCCGTGCTTGATGATCACCAGGCACTTTTGGCCTTAGCTGCCGACGGGGGCGAATCGTCAATGAAAGTGATGACTCTCCGCCGAGGAGCGCATTACGATTATGATACCGAGAAGCTGAAAAGGAAGTTTCGGCTTTATGGTATCCAGTACCCCGGCCTGATTAAGGGCACGGCCTTGATCGTTGTCAATCGGCTGAAGGACCAAGGATTGATCGTCACCTTGGAGTTTTCAGCCCATAGTGAATCGGAACAGGATCGCCCTAGCTGGACCGAGGTCAACCTCGTCGCTTCGTGGTGAGAACCAGCCCGTTGGATTAGTTTCTTTGCCTACCTAGGGTCAAACTTGGGTAGGCGTTTTTTATTCAAAAAATCGCCGGAGGTGGCGATTCTTTAAGCTGTAGGCTTATGAATGGGGGTGGAACTAAAATTTACACTTCCAGATGAAATGGTAAATATTTTTCAACCCACAAAACCCCTTTTTTTGTAAGCAACACTTCACCATTTCTAAAATCAATATAACCAGTTTTCTTATCCATTATGATTAGTTTATTTTTTAGAGTGGTTTTATTACTATAAGCTGTCCAACCAAATAAATCATCTAAGGATACCGGAGCTGGATATCTTTGATAGCAAAAAATAAGCACGGCTTCCTCAACTTTTAATTTAGGACTAAGACATTTAAGACGTCCGCCTATTTCTTCGATAATTGGGACTTTTCGTTCGATAATTTTTTTAATTTCTGCCTGTGCATCATTTGGACTCATTTGGGTTTCTAATCGAATTAACTCCGCGACAATCCAATTAGCTGCCTGAAGTACAAACGTAGAATCCATTTCGTTTACATTAATCAAACCGACATGACCAACATTCCTCTTGTTGCGGAAATCGAGAACTACTCCAGCTAGTCGTGGGATGTGAAACCGCCAAGAATCTTCTAGCGTCGTATTTTGTTCAGCAGATAAAACTATAGTCTGACGATTAACCGGTTTGCCAATGGGTGTAAAAGTATTCATATCTTTATATTCGATAATGCGCAACACCATTTCAATAAGCCGGCCACCATCAAGTTCACTTGGCTCCCAGTGACCCAAAAAGTACTGTGTATGAATTTTTTGGAACTCTATTTGTAGCTCATCAACCAAGTCATTGGGAAGGCTACTAAGATGTTGTTTGAGTAGACTCATCGCTTAAAAAGTTATCGAAGAAATCTTCTCCGGTCTGAGTTAGGTCACATGTACCGTCTTGATGCATACGTATAAGGTCGTCTTTCGCTCTACTGAAGTAAGCTGTGTTATACTTGTTCATCATCTTTGCTTTAACCCATTCGGTGGGTATCACGTTTTTATTTATAAGGGAACCGACAACCTTTTCATAATATCCAACAATAACAGCGACTTGCTCTTGTCCATTATTAAATTTTTTTCGCCTCACAATTTCGCGGAGTGTTATTTTTTTCTCCCCACTAGACGTGGCAGCAATATTTTTTTTACTCGTAGGCTGCTGCCTAGTTTGTCCGATCCGGTTTAAGTAATCATCAATCAGGTTGCGAGCTTGGATCAATTCTTTTTGTAATTCTTGGTCGCTCATATTATAAATTAATTATTAGTCTTGCCAAAGTCTTTGTCTACTAAATGTTCACCGGTCACGGTTAAGCACCAGGCCTTTTTTGTATCTTTCTTATCGGCGGCTTCCATTAATAAGCCACGAGCGATATTTTTATTGACGGTGTCATTGATATTCTTTGGAAGTTTCTCTTTGGCGAAACGAAAGGCTTTTTCTAAGTCGGGTATATTAAATGACGCCATACCCTCTAGGTGTTCCAAATAATAACCAAGCGCAAGAGTTTTTTGCGTCTCCTTGGTTAGTTTTTTGGTCATCAAAAATTCTTTGGCTGAAAGTTTTTTTGTCGGAGTTGATACAAACTGTGCAGGCTGGGTCAAAACAATACTTTCAAGCTTTTTAACTCTATTTTCAAGCAAGACAAATTTTTCGTTGAAATCCATATGGCTAAAATTAATTATTAAATTGTTTTACTAATTCTGCGATGCGATAGGCTGGAAGAAAATATCGGCCGTCTTTACTTTTTTTTATTTTATGAGTATCATTAAGGCGTTTAAGTGACGTTTTGACTGACCCTTCCGGCATCACTGCAAGCGCTATAATATCACTAGGTGATAATCCATCTGGTTCTCTGAAAAATAGGCTCCTTGCCTTCGCCGCCGAAAGAATAATTTCTAATTTACCAGTATTACCACTTATTTCAGTAAAGGGGCCACGAAAACTAAATTCCTTAGAGTTTCGATCAATAACAACAAAGGGTTTCAATAGATCTGCTAATTGCTGTTTGTCCACAGCAGCTGCGTCATCTGCTATAAGTAAGGACAAGGGGTCCTTGGATGATTCCATAATATTGTAATCAATTATTAAGATATTTTAAATAAAATCTAGAACTAGCTAGATTATATACCTAACTCCCCGGGCTGTCAATAGGCCCCATTTTTTGTTTAAAGTCCGATTCATCCCAATTATTGGTTCTTGAATGAGTAGGTTGGGTGGGTAATATTAGCCAATGTTTATGGTGAATGTAGTTGTTATCAGGTTCTGATGTATTAGTTTGATATCTCATTACAAATTAAATCGCTTAAATGAGCTATTTTTAAACTACAATTTATTATAGAATAAAAAAATAAATGAACTTTATATATTAATGTATCTCTGAGCACCCAACTTCAGGCATAAATAATAAGCCGAGTTAAATAATAGTTCGGGGCTGTCTTTGCCTCTAATTACTAACCTCCTCTCTCTTTAGAGGGTACGGACTTACCCATCCAACGAACCTATTTAATCGCGTATTGCCGAATAATCACGTTCTCTGTTCTCATTTTTTATCATTTTCGTCAAAAAATCGTTCTTTCGAGCGGCCAAGTTCTATCCCTGGTTGGGTTGTAGATAATTCAAGCTAATTAACGCTGAAAAATTTCTCAGCCATCCGACGGAACAGGTCATTTGATAAAATTCAATTTAACTGCACCCTCTTAACAATCCCCTTATCCCCATCAACCTCAACCCGGTCCACCATAAATTTTACCGCTTCAACCATATTGATTAGTTTAACTTTTATTTCTGGATGCCTATTTTTAAAGACTCTAAAAATTTCATCGGCAAACGCCTGACCAATCGTAGGTACCTTATCAAAATCAAGGGTAACTGATTTGAATTTCTCTAAACCAGACATAACTCTCCTGGCCTGAGACCGGGAAACATGGACGCCGCCTAGAGTGTACAATTTAACTTTTATCTCGGTTTTATCAAAACCGTAATTGTTACTCCCAGTCGTCTCGGTGTATCTTCTAAAAACATCATTCAAGTGGCGGCCTGAACTAATGTCAATGGAGAAAGAAACCTTAGTCCCCGCTTTAACTTTTTTGGGTTTTATCAAAAAAACGTCATTAATCCGGTTGTTGATTATCAGCTGATAGCCAAAACTGTCCAATATGAATATATCGGCTACTTTTGAGGTAAAGAAAATTCCTTCTCCGCTATGGGCATGGGGAACAGTTGTCACTTTACCCTTTAACAAGTCCTGAATTGCCTCAAGCTCCGATTTTAAGCCCCGGCTTTTCATTATATTTTTATACACGCCAATGCCATAATCATTAACTACAAAATTTAATCGGTTACCTGCCAAGGCAACCTCAATATCAATGTGATCGGATTTAGAATGCTCAATAGCGTTGTTCAACATTTCTGAAAATGCGTAGTAAAAAATACTGTGGATATTCTCGTTGGTTTTCTTTAACCGGGCCAAAGCAGGAAAACGTGCTTCAACTTCATCTATTACCTTATGTTCTTCAAGAGATTTATTTTTGTACCTCTTTTTTATAGTATTTAAAACAATCTCAGGATTTTTTTGAGCTAGTTCAGGGGTTACATAAAAAGCATTTCTGGTTGACCCAACTTTCCGCAATTTGCCACTCTCAACCCAATCTCTCGCTAGAGAATTGGCATACTGACGAGACATGCCGTACTTTTTGGCTAAATCTATAGTTTTAATCCGGCCCTGTATTTTGATGTCTTCAAATATTTTCTCTTTGTTAAGCATAATTTTGGGTAGTGAATTGAATTGTAAACCATCATATATATAATTGTAAACTAATTGTAAACAAATGTCAATACACCAAGATAGCCATAAAAATCGCCTATTCGGCGACTTACAATGGTAAAATTTAAACCTATGGAGTCTCGTCAGGCCTAAATCTTCTCAACAATCCCCTTGTCCCCATCAACCTCAACCATAATGATTGGCGAACTTTCTAGGAAGTAAGCAGTGCCGTGATTGGTTCACCGACGGTATAATTCACAAAAAATGCCTCGGGCAGATCATCAACATAGGTTGACCATTTGCTGCCGTACATACTTTGGCTGATCTCCGGTGTCGTGACGTAGCGCAAAACTCCACCTTTACTAACCACATATATCCGCGGATCGGTCTGGATTTTAACCATTCGCACGCCGGGCCGATACGTCACGTTGCCGCCTAAAGCAATCTGAGCCAACTGGGTGTCAGTAATGGTAATCACATTTTTAAAGTCGGCATACCAGCTGGCGTAAGTTTTTTGGTTGGGGAAAACATAGCGCTTACCGTTGGCGCCGCAATAATAGACGGCGGTGGAGGAACCTTTAATCAGGCTATTGGTGGCGCAGGTTGCTCCGGTCGTTATGACTAAATTTTTATCTTCATTGATTGTTTGGGCACTCAATTTGGCGGCCGCGGGATCAAACGTCCCGGGATGAGCCGCTGCCAGTAAGCTCTCGTACGAATTAATAGCCTCGCCACTAGGCAGATGGATTTCAAAGTGGAGATGGCTGCCGACGTTTTCGGCATTGCCGCTGTCGCCGACCCAGCCGATCAGTTGTCCGGCCGATACCCGCGCCCCGCGCCTGATTGTCGGCGCGTAGGCATAGACAGGGCCACCAAGGCCGATCGGTACCGGGCGTGTCATTATTGACGTGATAGTAGCGATAGGCGTAGCCGTCGCTATCTTGAATATAAATCGTATAGCCCCAGTCTGGTTCCTCTTGAGGCAGCGAACTAACATAGCCATCAACCGCTGAAACCAGCGGGGTCATTTTTGGCGCCATGATATCAATTCCTTCATGAACCCGGCCGCCGGAGCGCGGATCGCCAAAGCTATCAGAAAAAGTGGTGTAGGCTCCCTGAATTGGAAAAACAATTTCTCGGATTTCCGCCGCCCCGGCTGGCAGTGGCAGTAATATGGTCAAAAGACCGATGGCTAAAATTATTTGTTTCATGACCGTATCATATCAAAATTGCCTTTTTTAAAAATGTTAAATCCCTGATTCTGACAAACCCGCCCTCATAATCTTTTGGCTGGTCATTCTCTAGGATATCTATCGCCTCATTAAGAGTAACCCATTTAACTTCGAATCCCTTTTTAGTTTCTTCTTCGGTAAAGCTAGGTTCACCTTTATCGCCTTGAACTTTGGCTTTATAACAAAATGACTCTTGATTTAATAAAAATTCTCGTCTATATTCAACCACTGTCCCAATTTCCACTAACACTTCTATCTCACACCCAAGCTCTTCTTGGCACTCTCTTTTGAGACATTCAAGAATATCTTCGCCGGTTTCAACGCCGCCGCCTGGGAGTTTATGGTAATTATGTTTAGCCACGTATAATAATCCAATTTTGCCGTCATTATCAAATACAACCGCCCGAGCCGCTTGTCTGGTTCTAAATTTTTTGAGCGCCTCGGCTGATACGCCATCTAAATTGATTGTTTTGAGTAGTGCCATATAATCAATTTTACCAAAATATCGCCAAGGATAGAAGCTTTCAAATGGCAGATTGCTAAATGCTGGGCCGATAGAGTATGATTAAATTACTTCTAGTTTATAAAATAATCAATTGCTATGGAAAATGGAAATTATTTTACGCCTGAATCGGAAGATGCAAAACCAAGAAAATCTTGGGAAGAGTTGGTGCAGAATATCACTGAAGCGGATAGCTCTCTTAGACTGGAGCAGGCAGAGATGGCAGCTATGACTGAACTTTTTAACGAAAGGAAGGGCCAGTTTTTAGAGGCTGATTTAGATGAAGATGCCTGTGGTGGCTGGAAAACATTTGAAGAAAAAGTCAGAGCGGTTTTTCCTGAAATTCCCGAGCGGCACTTTACGGCAATTAAACTCGCCGTAACTATGGAACTTTGCGGACAATAGAATAAAAAAATTCACCCTCACTTACACCGCCACCTCTCGGTCAACTCGAGGTGGCCTTGAATTTTATTGAAAGGCCACCGGGAATCGTCCCGATACGAGATCGGGATCCCGACTTTTTTATTTTATAAAATATTTATGTACGTCGGGAAACCCGGGTTACCAGGATGAAAACCTGGTGTCTCCCGACGCCAGGTCGGGATGCCGACTTTTCCCGAAGTTAATTCGGGATTCCGATTTTACATCGTAAACGTCGGCACTAACCACTAAGCTATAGGGCCCAGTTGGATTACTTTTTCAATCATTTTTTTATTCTTCCACCTCTTGAACTTATACTCCTTCTTCTGGGCTTCAGCTTTATTCTTATGAAATTCTTTGAAAACTAAGGTTACCGGCAACCTATCTTGTGTGCTTTTTACTCTCCCGGCCCGATGATATTTCAGTCTTTCTTCTATATTGGCAGTACTGCCAATATAGTAAGTATCTTTAATAGTTTTTAGAATATATAGATAAGCCATAATGGATGATAATCTGACGTCTTTAATTTAAAAATTTATCCCGACTTTTACCGCCACCGGGAATCGAACCCGGGTTACCAGGATGAAAACCTGGTGTCCTAACCCCTAGACGATAGCGGCAAAAGTTGGGATAAATTTTTAATAATGAGGTGTCTCCCGATGTAAAATCGGGATGCCGACTTCCCGATTTTTATCGGGAACGTCGGCACTAACCCCTAGACGATAGCGGCAAAAGTTGGGATAAATTTTTTACTGGATAACTTCAGCTTGGTAAGCTAAAACCGCCCGGGGGCGGATTAGCTGATTGTAACAAAATTATAATAGAGTAATTTTTTGGTTTAGTCAACTGACTTGGCATTGAGAAATTTACTGCCTAAGGTGGGAGGGCGAGTGGGAAGGACTCGCCCAAAGTGAAGTTTAAGGAACTCCTTGGGTGGGTTTTTACGAGGCGTTTTTGGTGGGATTGGGTTATGTGTTCCTAATGAGCATCATCCTGTTCTCGTTGGGCCCTGTACTTTTTCAAATTCCTCACGTGAATATTCAGAAGTATAATCGGAGTACATAGTAGAACTCCTAAGTGCGCCAAGAATTCAATCGGTCGCTGGGGCTGATAGTCGCCCAAATCAAGCCAGCTGAACTGGATGATCACGACTGTTGCGGCCACGCCCCAAGACAGTAGTAGGTTTAGTAGGCCCACCGCTATGCCGGCGATAGCACCAAGAACCCTAACATCCTTGTCGACAAGCATGAGCAAAACGATGGTTATGATCATGGTCATCATACAAGAGAGTTGAAGGATTTCCATATATCCGGTTGGTGTGTAAGAAAGTTGAAGAGTCTCCATGGTTCTATTACCCCCTCTTTTTAGATATGGTTTTGTTTTTCTTCCCACCTTAGGCAGTAAATTGTCAAAGAAAGATTATTGAATCTCGGTGCCGGTTTCGTAACTAGCCAAATGGATCTGATTTAATTCCACCACTTCAGCTCGTTCATAATTCAGGCGGCTGAAAACTTCATCGTTTTTGATTGGCCGTTTATCATGGCCGTCAATTAAATATACTTGAGAGCTGTTCGGGCCTTTGATTAGTTTAACATCAGGATAAGACTGAATGTCCAGAGAATCAATTCGGGCGACATTACCCCAGTAGTTTTTGGCATAACTGATAAATACCGTCGGTGAAGGCATATTGATTTTTAACCATTTGACGTCGCCGCGCTGGAATAAATGGTAGACGGTTGGGTCTTGAGGCGTACGGACCAAATTGGCGTTAGTATAGCTATTCAGTTTCGCCCGCGAAACAATTTTAACTTCATTCCAGCTGCAGCCGTATTTGGCGAAGGCTTCCGGGCTGGTGATGTAATGCTTTTGGCCGGTTTCCAAAATCGCCCAAATATCCGGACTGTCGGTAGTTTTGTATAAGGCTTTGAATTTCGTATAGCCTAACGTTGGATTGCAGGCGTATTGATTGGCGGCATTGGCACTGGTGCTGGTACCATCATCCATATTGGAAACACCTAAAACGGTGCCGGTAGTTTTTCCGCTGTCGGGCTGGTAATAGCTTTGAGCGCCGTTGTTATAAAACGGTACGCCGCGGCTGCCGTCAAAAATCAGACCGTCGCTGGTTTGGTAAGACAAAACATCGCCAACGGTGCAGCCTTCCGGTAACGGATGAAATTTTAATCGGCTGTCCGGGCTAAAAGTCATGGCGGAACTGCGGCGACTTCTTTCGGCGTAATAGATTTCCAGTTCATGATAGCCGGCGTTCAACTGAATTTCACCTTTGTTCGTTTTGGCTTGATGAACACCAGCCAAGTCGGAAACCAATTGGCCGTCAATAAAAATCCAGGAGTCATCATCGGAAGTGATGGCGTAAGAATAAAAATCATCTTTAGGCACTTCAATAATCGCCCGCCAGTTGACGGCAAAGTGATACGGGTCGCCGGGTTTGCCTTCATCAACTGGGAAAAATTTTGGACCGAAATCCAATCTGGCATCAACCCGACTAAAGGCAAAATATTCGGAATTATACCAATCGTTTTGTCGCGCCACCTTACTCCAGGCGATCGCCTTGCCTTTGTAAAGTTCCACGTCCGGATGGCTTTCGGTTAAATTGTAATAAAGACCGAAGTAGCCCAAGTCGGTTTTTAAATTGATGTCGCAGCTGGCCGCGCCCAAAACCTGGGGGTTGGAGCTGTCGGTCGGCGGATAGTTAGCCGGTGTGCCGGTGGTCGTTGGAGTCTTCGTAGTAAACGAGTGGCCGGTGGATTTGGTGGTTTTACCAAAAACATCTTTAACTTGGATTTCAAAGTAATAAGTTTTACCCGCGTCCAAACCGGTTAAGGTGATTGACTTAGAAAAGTCGCGCGGCGCGTCGGTGGCAATCGTTTTACCGTAGCTGGTGCTGGTGCCATATTTCACCCAGCCTTCGGCCACTTTGTTAGTCCACCAGCTGATGACAACGGAATCCGGGGTAACGTTTAAATTATTTTCCGATGACGGTTTGACGTTATAAACCAAGAGTTCACTTTGCTCCGGAGTGGTATCGACGTAAGTTTGAAAGGTCATGTCCTCCCAACGGGTAATGTTTTTATCGGTATCTTTTGATTTGACCAGGAAATGATAAGTTGACGCCGGCTGCAACCCGGTCAAAGTAATATCATGAACTCGAACCTTGCTTGAGCTGGTTTTGGCAGAGCCGTATTTAATGGTCCGGCCGTAGTCCACCTCGGTCGTGGCGGGTTCATCGGTCAGCCATTGAATGGTGGCGGTGGTGCCGGTAATATAAGGTATTGCCACTTTGGAGATTGTCGGTGATTGATTGTCTGATACCTTGGCGGTTTTAAAATTTTGTTCAAAGGAAACCACTTCGGCAGTATCGGTGATTGCGGTGATTTGAACATAATAGGTAGTTTCCGGAAAAAGGCCGGAAATCGTGATGGCTTGATCGGTTTTTTTAATGTTAGTTTGGACCGTCCAATGATAATCGCCGGTGATAATACCATAGCTGACTTTGCCGGTGGCCGCCTGGTTGGTTGACCAGGTGATAGTGGCGGTTTCGTCGGTTTTGGCGATATTAATCTGCGAGATACTCAGCGGTTCCGCGGCCAGAGCCGGGGTCACTAAAAAGCCAGCTACTAATACTAAAAGTAGCTGGTAAACCACCATTTTTTTGCTAAAATTAGATAATTTTTTTAAAATTTGATAAATCATAAATTTAGTTATTTTGTAATTTAAAATTATAGCATATCTGGATATTTTTGTCAACCGTTGGTCAAAAATAAGGTAAGTAAAAAGAATCTCCTGAATCAGGAAACAGAGCTGGGTAGCAATGATCAGGAGATTGGCGGTGGTTTTAGGATTTTAGGTGGTCGTGGTCAGCTGATCTATGAACGGGCCAATCATCTCAAGCGCCTCAAGAAAATTGTTCGTCCAACCGGCCGAAACCCTTGCCAAATCAATAAAATTCCTCTAAGATGTTATTATTTAAGGAGGCAGTTTGATTATGAAAACAAAAAAAATCAAAGAAGCGGTTCCGGTGATTTCGGGACTACTGGCCGTTAAGTCAGACTGGCCGCTGGCTGATTTAGCCGGCGACGAGGGAGAGCTGGCCGTTGACGTTTATCAGGATGAAAAAAATCTTTATCTCCGTTCAACTATTGCCGGCGTGGAGCTGGAGAATCTGGAAATTTCTTTGAGTAATGATCTGCTGACCATCCGCGGCAGCCGTCACGACGAGGAAGTGGCGTCCGGCGGCAAAGAATATTTTTGTCAGGAATGCTATTGGGGCGCTTTTAGCCGGTCAGTTATTTTACCGGTTGAAGTCAAATCGGATGAAGTTTCTGCTACTCTCAAAAATGGCGTTTTGACCGTTGTTTTACCCAAGCTGGAACGTCGGCAAAACATTCCAATTAAAGTCAAAGAGGTTTAGGAGCCTTGGTTTAAATTCAAACATTTATTTAGGTTTTTATGATGGCCGAGCCTACCGTACTACAAAATTTTAGTCGTCCCGGGTTGGAAGGCATAATTGAGTCTTTCGCCGAAAAGATGGCGGCGATTATAACCCATGACGGCCAAAAATTGCTTTGGCCAATTAAAGATTTGCCGGAGGGCTGTTCGATTGGCAGTA
>Ga0265297_10004016_pt1 | contig 24995 bp, 26 predicted proteins | sample Munlanlwell13791_FD_192502 | JGI IMG/M metagenome (GOLD analysis project Ga0265297, IMG submission 192502) | Leachate microbial communities from a municipal landfill in Southern Ontario, Canada - Leachate well 137-91 | ecosystem: Engineered > Solid waste > Landfill > Unclassified | place... | reverse complement strand
CCGGTACCCTTTTTAATAGCCCTCTCAATGTTTTCTTTGGGCATATTAAAATTTTTAGCCTGATCTATGACGGCTTTTAGTTTTGCATTTTTAGCTGGGTCTCCTCCACCTTCTTTGGCGGCAATGGTGATTAATCTTCCAAATTTGGAATAAATTTTGCCTTTTTTGGCAGCATTGGCCATTTTTGTGGCCATGACTGTTTTGGCATGACTATGTCCTGACATTTTTTTGTAGCTTGAATTTAATAAATATTAGAATTAAGGCAGCTGCAATTGTTATTGCAATAGCTGTAAAAAATAAAAGCCAAGGGTTTGTTTTGCCGGCCGAAAAGCCGGCTAAACCTGTTTCCTGGCCCACATCATATTCTTTGCTATCGCTTATTGAGTCTGCTTCTAATATATTATTAACAGATTTTTCTCTTTTTGGCAAGGCTGCATTGCTCAAATTGGCGCTTTTGTCGGGATAGGTTTGTCCTGTTTTAGCCTTTTCAAAGGAAACAGAGTCTGCAGTCTCACCATCGGGTTTCAATAAAACCACGCCATCACCATCATTGTTTAAGGTAATTTTTGTTTCGGGCCGCCAAAAAGCTATTGTCCCAAGGGCTGCAATTTTTGTGTTGGCCGGAATTGTAAAAATTTTTGGAGTACCAACCGTGTCTTTTAATTTCCAGCCCGAAATATTAACTTCAAAACTATTTGAGTTATATAATTCTATCCATTCATTTTCTTCATCTGCGCCCTCAGGAGATGGTAAAATTTCGTTTATAAAAACACCATCGGGATAAATAGCAGGGGATGGAGCGGACTCTGGCCCAGAGGTTGAAATTACCTGAGCCTCGCTATCGCTCAATGTTGTAATTGTAGTGGTACAATCAACACATGCTAAACCCTGGTCTTTAATTTTTTGTAATCTTATTCCATACCCGATTCCTTTTATTTTTCCCAAATCGTCAACCGAGGAGAAAGGTCTCGCATCAATAATATTTTGAGCCCTTTCTTTTCCGACATCAACAATTTGTTCCAACTCCTCTAATGTCGCAGTGTTAATATCAACTTTATCAGCGGCCAAAATAAAAAGCGGCAACGCCGCAAAAGAAAAAATAAATATAAAAACTTTTTTCATGTTTTTAAATAAGTTTATTTTGGTTTAACAATCCCAAGTGCTCGTATGCCAATCGTGTGGCGACCCGGCCCTTTGGGGTGCGCTCAATAAATCCTTGTTGCATCAGGTAAGGCTCGTAAATATCCAAAATAGTGTCTTCCTCTTCCATTGCCGCGGCCGCCAAACTTTGAAGCCCGACAGGGCCGCCATTGAATTTTTCAATTAAGGCGGCCAAAATTTTTCTGTCGCCTGGCTCTAAACCCATTTTGTCTATCTCCAAAAAATCCAAAGCCTTCTCTGCAATTTCCTTTGTTATAAATCCTTGGCCTTCAACATCGGCAAAGTCACGTACTCTCCTTAAAAGCTTGTTTGCGATTCTTGGAGTTGACCTGGACCTGGCCGCAATAATATCTAAGGCATCAGGGTTTGCCTTTACTCCTAAAATATCAGCAGACCTTTGTACAATTTTTTTAATATCTTCCTGTGTGTAAAAATTTAGTTGAAATGTGGCTCCAAAGCGGTTGCGCAATGGGGCCGATAAGAGGCCCGGCCTGGTCGTGGCTCCTATAAGAGTAAAGTGGGGCAGCTTTAATTCCATTGTTCTCGCCATCGGACCCTTTCCTAAGATTAGGTTGAGTTTATAATCTTCCATTGCAGGATAGAGGTATTCTTCAACTGTATTTGAAATCCTGTGGATTTCGTCTAAAAACAAAACATCGCCATCATTTAGGTTGGTTAAAATCGCAGCCAAATCGCCGGCCCTTTCAATGGCGGGGCCGGAAGTAATGCGAATCTCTTTTTGCATTTGGCCGGCTACCAGTTGTGCTAAGGTGGTTTTGCCTAATCCCGAGTTGCCATAAAGCAATAGATGGTCGGGGGACTGGTTTCTTTTTTGGGCAGCTGCTATAATTATCTGTATATTTTGCTTTATTTTCTCCTGGCCAACATAATCAGACCAATTTTTTGGTCTTAAAGCAAAGTCCAGGGATTCGTCTTCCTTGGCTAAATTTGGATTGGTTAGTCTTGACACAGAACTTGAAAGGTGATATAATAAAATTATACACTTAAAATTTAAAAATTAAAACGGCTCTAGAGTTGGAGGTAACTATTTTGGGTTTGTCTTAGTTCTTGGGTAATCTTGCCTCGGCTCGATTATTCCTCAGACAAATCTTTGTTTATGTCCCAGACATAAAACTACCTCCAACTCTAGAGCCGTTTTATGTTATTAAACAGCTGGCTCGGCAGGCTGGCTTTCATCCACATCAACAACGCGCCTGACCTCTTCCATCGTTGTTGAACCCTCTAATATATCAAGTATTCCGGATTGGTACATTGTTACCATTCCTTTTTTTATGGCCAATTCTCTTACAGACGAAACAGGGGGATTGGTTAAAATAAATTTTTCCATTTCCGAATCAACTAAAAATGCCTCATAAAGTCCATGCCTTCCTTTATATCCTGTAAAGTTGCAGGCTTCGCAGCCCCCTTCTTTTACCCTCTGTACCATGGCATTGTCTATGTCCGGAATTTTTATGTGGCTGGGCATATGTTTTAGTGCCCTTTTAAATTCGGCAATTTCTTCGGGTGTTGCTTTCTCTTTTACGGAGCACTTTTTGCAAACTTTTCTGACAAGCCTTTGGGCCACCGCCATTTTTAAGGCCGGCGCAATAGAAGACGGGGTGGTGCCCAGATCCACAAGCCTGGGGATAGTTCCGGCTGCATCATTTGTGTGCAAGGTGCTAAGAACCAAGTGTCCGGTAAGGGCTGCCTGCAAGGCAATGCCAGCGGTGTCCAAATCCCTGATTTCACCAACCAGGATGACGTCAGGGTCCTGTCTGACAATAGACCTTAGTCCGTCGGCAAAAGTATAGCCCCTTTCCGGATTTACCTGCGTTTGCGAAATTCCTTTCAAATGATATTCAATAGGGTCTTCAAGAGTGATAATTTTGATTTCCGGGTTTTGAATCTTTTTCATAAAGGCGTACAGGGTGGTTGTTTTTCCGGATCCCGTTGGACCGGTCACAATTATCATTCCATTGGGCTTGTTGATTTGTTCTTCAAAGGTTTTGTACAGGTCGCCCCTCAAACCCAAATCCTCTAAACTGATAAGGCTTTTTGGGTTTAAAATCCTCATAACCACAGACTCTCCATATTCGGCCGGAATGCTGGAAGTTCTTATTTCTATCAGGTTGTCGTCAATGGCGATGGAATATCTTCCGTCTTGGGGTTTGTCGGTAATATTCAGCTTTAAGTGAGACAAGAGCTTTAACCTGGACATTAAGTGATGATAAACTCCCAGGTCAAAAAAGAGCACATCTTGCAAAATACCATCGAGTCTTATCCTTAGCCTGCCCTCTTCTTCCTGTGGCTCCAAGTGTATGTCAGAAGTTTCCAGGGTGATGGCCCCATAAAGTATGACGTCTAATAATTCGGTAACACTTTCATTTAAGTATTTTTCAATCAGGGTTTTAAAATTTCCGATGTTTTTAACTTCGGCTTGTACCTGTCCAATTATCTTGGGGGAGATAGTTACAGAACCTAATATTTTTTTTGAAGCTCCGTCCATTTATTTTTATTTACAAATGTTGTTTGAGACTTCGCCTATGTTGGCGCCGCTTTTTAGCAGAGCGGCGGCTGTTTCAAATATTTCAGGAGTGACAGAATTTTTAAAGTTATCAGTGCGCACTATCAACCCGGCCATCAGGCAATCGGCGGCTTTTTGGCTGACTTGGTCTGAAAGCCCTAAGACAACTTCACTGATGGTAAGTTTGTCTGTCACTAAATTAATTTTACCAAAATTTTTGTTTTCAGTCCCGCTGTCAATGTTTAAAATATCCGCACCCAGTAGGAAACCAAAAGAGTTGAGTTTGTCTTCGAGAGCTTTTTGGTAATCTTTTATGCCAAAGGTTATCACAAGGTCGGGATTTGACTCCGCGAAGTAAAAGGAAACGTCGTCTTTTTTAACAATACCCTTATCAACAGTAAGGTGAATCTTCAAGCTGTCGTCGTTTTTTTCGTAGTAAATCTGCGAGATATTGGCCAGACTTGAAGGAATGGAAATGATAAAGTTTTTTGGGTAAGAAATAAAATCAACTGAGGGGGTTAAAAACTCAAGGTATTCCGGAAAGTTTTCTGTTATTATGTTTACATTTTTGCCCGCCTCGCTTAAAGTATAAAAAAGAGACAGGGCAGAGGTAATAGCTTCCGGATTGGAAGATTCTACGGGAATGAGATAGATATTTTTAGCCTGGGAAATTAGGTTTTTTGCTTCTTGAAATTCCATAGATTTTGTAATTTCCTTTACCCTATGCGATTTAATAAGATAAGTCAATTGTGAATAATTTTTTATGCAAACTGTAACCACTCACAGCGCCATCGCGACCCAAAAGCTCGGCGAAGACCTGGCAAAAGATATATTAAAAAGAGGTCCCCAAAAGCAAGCGATATTTTTGGGTTTAACCGGAAACCTGGGCGGAGGCAAAACAACGTTTATGCAAGGATTTGCAAAAGGTCTGGGGATTAAAGACAAAATTTTGTCGCCGACCTTTGTGATAATGAAGCATTTCGGCAATTTTTATCATATAGATTGTTACAGGATAAACAAACCTGAGGAAATTTTAGAGCTGGGTTTTAAAGAAATAATTGCAGACCCAAAAAATATCGTGGCAGTGGAATGGCCAGAAAAAATCAAAAAATTTCTCCCTCAGAGTACAATATATATTGATTTTGAATTTATAGATGACAACACAAGAAAGATAACCTATAATTAATTATGACAGACAGGCTTATTATTTTAGACTCAAACGCCTTGTTGCACAGGGCCTTCCACGCGCTGCCGCCATTAACAACAAAGTCAGGCCAGGAAACGGGGGCGGTTTATGGATATCTTCTGACATTTTTGAAAGCACAGAAGGACACCCAGGCAAATTATGTTGTGGCCTGTTTTGACACAAAAGCCAAAACTTTCAGGCACGAGAAGTTTCAGGATTATAAAGCCCACAGGCCCGCAACCCCGTCGGGCATAGTATCGCAGATACCGGTAATGAAAGAAGTTCTGCAAACGTTGGGGGTTCCTGTTTTTGCAATGGAGGGCTTTGAGGCAGACGACCTTATTGCAACAATCTGCAAAAAGGCGGCAGAACAGAAAAAAGATTTGGAAATATTTGTTGTTTCAGGCGACCTTGATAATTTGCAGCTGGTAAACGACAGGGTAAAAGTTTACACGTTGGGCAAGGGCATAAAAGACACTATTATATATGATGCCAAAAAGGTAAAAGAAAGGTTTGGGGTAGAGCCCATACAAATGAATGATTTTAAGGCTCTTGTGGGAGATGCCTCAGATAATGTGCCAGGGGTTCCGGGAATTGGAAAAACAACGGCGGCTGATTTGATCCAAAGATTTGGTAATATTAAAAATCTTTACGACGAGCTTGGCACCGATACAGCCGTTTTAAAGCCGAAGGTAAAGGGTTTGCTCAAGGAAAACAAAAATTTGGCATTTTTATCCCTGGAATTGGTGGAAACAAAAAAAGACATCGATATGGATTTTAAAATTGAAAGCTGTAAATTTGGAAATTTTGACGAGGGTGCTGTTCAGCAAATTTTGGAAAAATTGCAATTTAATTCTTTAATAAGCAAAATATTATCATTAGAAAAAAAATAATAATCTATGTCAAAAATTATTTATAAAGTTCTTTTTCCAATACTTTTGGCCGCCCTGTTTACAATAACCATATTTATTGCCATTGATTATGACCAGTTAAGACCGGAATCTTATCTTGTTTTATTTTTGGTCGTTGTGACGATTTTCTTTTTTGGGTATGCAACCGGAGAGAGGTTTGCATCACCTTTGCGTAATCTTATTGAAAAGGCCAGCAATATTAATGATGAAAATCTGGGACAAAAAATATATATAGATACAAGAGATGAAATGGAAGAGTTGGCCGAAATATACAACAAGCTGGCAGAAAAACTAAAAGAAAGTTTAGATAAAGAAAAAGCAGCTGAGGGTTCAATCGACATTAAAGTAAAGGCCAAAACGCAATCTTTGGAAGAAACCATAAACGCCCTGGAACAAAAAGTACAAAACAGAACCATAGAGCTTGAAAGAAACTTGAAAGAAATAGAGGCGCTGAAAATGCAATTAAAAGTAAAAGACGCCGAGCTCACAGGATTAAGGAAATAAAAATATGCCCGAGCTTCCCGAAGTTCAGACAACTGTAAACGGATTAAAGTCAAAGGTCCTAAATAGGGCCTTTGTTGATGTGTGGTCTGACTGGAAGAAGACAATCAAAAGGCCTAAAAATTTTGAAGAATTTTTAGGCCTGATAAAAAACAAAAAAATAAAAAATGTCTGGCGACGGGCAAAGAACGTTATTTTTGATTTATCCGATGGGTATTCGCTTTTAATACATCAAAAGATGACAGGGCACTTGTTGTTTGGCAAATGGCGCCAGGAAAATAAAATTTGGAAACCGGCTGACAAAAATAGCCCGTTAAACGATCCATATAATAGATTTTTGCACTTGATATTCTTTTTGGATAACGGCAAAATGGTGGCATTGTCTGACGCTAGAAAATTTGCCAAGGTTGAACTTTGGAAAACAGATGATTTGAAAAAAGAATTGGAAAGGCTTGGCCCCGAACCCTTGGATAAAGATTTTACATTTGAAAAATTTAAAGATATTTTAAAGGGTAAAAGAGGTAAGGTAAAGCAAGTTATAATGAACCAGGAAATTATCGCAGGGGTTGGAAACATTTACGCCTCGGAGGCTCTTTGGCAGGCCAAGATACATCCTGAAAAAGACATTGCAAAACTTTCCGAAAAAGAGCTAAAATCCTTATACCAGGCAATTATAAAGGTTTTGGAGCTTGGCGTAAAATTAGGAGGTGAAAGCTTTTCTGACTACAGAAAGCCCGATGGCACAAAAGGGGACTTTGACACAGAAAGAAAAGCCTACAAGAGAGAAGGGTTAAAATGCCACAGGTGCGGCGGCAAAATAAAAAGAATTAAAATAGGCCAACGTTCAGCCTTCTTTTGCCCCAACTGCCAAAAATTATAGCAAAAGCAAATGATATTTTTTTTACACGGCCAAGATTCATTCAGGTCAAGAAAAAAGCTTGCAGATATAATAGAAGGATACAAAAAAGCCCACAGGTCAGGCCTTAGTTTGATTTACTTTGATGCCAGCCAGAAGGACTTTGCGGACTTTGCGACTCAATTCAGGTCAAATTCAATTTTTGAAGAGAAAAAGCTGGTAATCGTAAAAAATGCTTTTGGCGACGCAGATTTTCAGGAAAGCTTTTTAGAAAGTATCAAAAAGTTTCAAGACTCGCAAGATATAGTTGTTATATATGAGGCCGACAAAGTTGACCAAAGGACAAAGTTCTTTAAAACTTTGCAAAAAACAGCCAAGTGCCAGGACTTTTCTTTTTTGACAGGGGCGCTGCTGAAAAAGTGGCTTGCCTTTGAGTTTGATAAATGCGGAGCTAAAATATCCCCCCAGGCTTTGGATTGTTTTTTGGCAAGATCCGATGGCGACCTCTGGCGCCAGGAAAACGAAATTAAAAAATTGGCCAACTTTAAAAAAGGCGGCCAAATAGGGGTTGGCGATATAGAGCTTTGCATAAAACAAAACTCTCAAAACGATATTTTTAAAACAATAGAAGCCCTGGCGGCTAAAAACAAAAGCCAGGCTTTAAATCTTTTGCACCAGCATTTGGATGCAGGGGACAACTCTTTGTATCTGCTTTCCATGTTTGCCTACCAATTTAAAAATATGCTGATATTAAAAGATTTGGAGGAAAGAAAAAAGTCTCTTTCTTTGTCCGGTCTGCACCCTTTCGTAGTTAAAAAAACTTCGGGCTTGTGCAGATATTTTTCTTTTTCTCAACTAAAAGAAATTTATAAAAAAATTTTTCAGACCGATTTGCAAATAAAAACAGGACAGCTTGACCCTGAACTTGCAATTGACCTGTTTGTCGCTCAAATTTAAAAAACCGCCCAACAGCAGTTTTTGAAACAAAAAACCGCTTAATATTAAGCGGTTTTTTTGTCTACTAATTTTGTGAGTCTGCCTTTTCTGCGGCTGGCGTTATTTTTTTTGATGACGCCCACCTTTGCCGCCTTATCCAAGGCTGAGTAAATTTTAGGTAAAAGTTTTTTTGCGTCTTCTAAATTTTTAGCCAAAACCAAAGCCCTTATTTCCTTAATAAGCTTTTTTATATTGTCTTTGTATATTATATTTCTGTCTTTTCTGGCGGCAGATTGCCTGATAGCTTTTTTAGCTGATTTTGTTATTGCCATGTATGTATATTGTATAGATATGAAAATGATAACATAAACTTTTTATTTTTGCAATAGTTCGGGACTTATGATATAGTTTAGGCGATTAGTTTGTAACTGAGGCCCTTTTACAATTTCAACCCTAACCCCAATTCCGGAGGTCTGAATGAATATACTCTTAGTTTACCCCGAATTTTTGGTCACCTTCTGGAGCTGGAAGCATTTGCTTCGGTTTGTGGCCAAAAAGGCGGCTTTCCCGCCGCACGGTTTGGCCACAGTGGCCAGGATGCTGCCCAAAAGCTGGGCAAAGAAGCTGGTTGACTTGAATGTAGAGGCTCTCACTGATGAGGACATCAAGTGGGCAGACTACATTTTTGTCTCAGCTATGATAACACAAAAGGACTCAGCCAAAGAGGTGATTTCCAGGGCCAAGGTCCTTGGAAAGCCTGTTGTCTTGGGCGGCCCTATCATTGAAACTGGGCTCGACGAGTTTGACGTTGTCGACCACCTTTTCATTGGCGAGGCCGAGGAAACTCTGCCCGAATTTCTGAAAGACTTGTCTTCGGGCAGCCCCAGACGCATTTATGCGTCTTCGCGGTTTCCTGACATCGCGTCCTCTCCCATTCCCTTGTGGAAGGGGTTGGTGGACGCTGGTAATTACGCCTCAATGATGGCGCAGTTTTGCAGGGGGTGCCCCTATGGATGCACTTTTTGTAACATCGCCAAAGTTAACGGCAAGAGGCCGAGGCTGCGCAGTAACGAGTGCTTCTTTGCAGAGCTGGACGAAATCTACGAAACCGGATTTCGCGGAGCCGTACTGCTCGCCGATGACAACTTCATTGCCAACAAGGCCAAGGCCAAGCTGCTGCTTGGTGAACTTGCCTTATGGCAAGAGGAGCGAGGCTTCCCATTTGAGTTTACCGCCGAGGCGGCCATTGTGATATCCGACGACGAAGAGCTGATGGGGCTCATGGTGCAAGCAGGCTTCAAAAAGGTGTTTTTGGGATTGGAAACCAACAATCCCGACACCTTGGCGGAGTTTGAAAAGCACCAGAATCTTGGACGCGACCTGGTGGCCGATGTCAAAAAGATCCAGGCAGCAGGACTCATCCCTATGTCAGGATTTATTGTCGGCGCCGATGCCGACAACCCCGACGCGTTTGCCCAGGAGATGATTGACTTCATCCAGAGCTCAGGCATAGTGATGGCAATGGTGGGGGTGCTGCAAGCACCCACTGATTCCAAGCTTTATCACAGGCTTAGCAACGAAGGCAGGCTCGTGGATGTGGCTTCCGGGAACAATACGGATTACTATCCCAACTTTGTTCCCAAGATGCCCCTGGAAAAACTGGTGGCCGGCTACAAGAAGATTGTGCAAACAATCTACTCTCCCAGAAAATATTACGAACGGATTCGTGAGTTTCTGAAAGAGTACGGCAGCCACAAGCGTCTGCAAAGACCCATGACAAAGCTGGACTTTTTGGCCTTCCTGCGGTCAATCTGGTGGATTGGCCTCTTCGGGGGTTTGAAACCCAGCTATTACTACTGGAAGTCTTTGGCACTGGCGCTGCTCAAGTACCGCAAAGCGTTTGCGGATGTGGTGGCATTTCAAATTTATGGGGTGCACTTCCGAAGCGTGACCAAAGCGATAACAAAGCCGCAAGGCTAGGGGCCGAAGGCCCTATCAGGCGACTCCACGAGTTTTCGTGGAGCCGCCTTTTTTGTTGCAGTAAAGTTTTTGCAATGATAAAATCAAATAATATATTTTTATACTATGGCTTCAAAAAATCCAGAAAATAGAGATGTGTCTGATTTAACCCCTGATGAATACAGGGCTAGTTTGCGCACAGGGGAACTTCCTGATCAACAGGAGGAGAACGTTTTAGATGCAGAATCGGCACAGACAGATTCTGGCGACACAATAAAAGACTTGGGCGAAACAAAAAAGGTAAGGTGGATTGATTTGCCCGAAGAAGAAAGAAAACGCAAATTTAATGAAATGAAAGAAGCCGAGGAGAGAGAGCGTAAGGAGGCCATGGCTGCCGCAAGAGCAAAAATAGAAGCCTCATATAAGGGTCAAGAACAGTCCGCCGCGCCATCAATAGAAGAATTGGGAGAACGCCTGGATGCAGGGAAAGAAAATATAAGACGAGAGGTTTTGAGTCAGGAGGAAGAAAGAAGGCAGAAAAGACTGGAAAGAAAACAGGAAAGGAAGGCGGAAGAGGAGGCGCTTTTAGACCAAAAAGCTGAACAGGCTAAGCCAAAAGAAGATGAATTGGAAAAAGAACATTCACCGCAAGAAACTATTAAGTCTCTTTTTGATCAGAAAAAAGAAGTAGAAGCAAAATTATCCAAGGCCGAGGCCAAAGCAGGAAAAGAAGAATTATTGCAGAAAAAGAGGGAACTTGCCCAGCAGATACTTACAGAGGCCAGGCAAATTCCTCAATTCAAAGATATTGAATTTGAAATTCAGCGGGAACAGGAAAAGCAGTGGGAGCAGGGTATTGCCGCATCCGGATACAAAAGCATGGATAACTACGTAAAATGGCACGAGAATGTTTATTATGATGAGATTATAAAGGGCAGTAATTTATCAAAAGAACAAAAGGAAGAAATATCAAAACACGGGTCAATAATTGTAAGCAATTGGCCTAAAACAATAGAACTAGAAAAAGGTGATGTTGCCATTGCTTTGAAGATGGGTATAGATATAAACACGATAAAGGGGCCTCAATGGTGGAATTTGTTTTCCAAAAAAATACAGGTTGGAGATAAGGTTTTTGAAAACATCGCCAAGTTAAACGAACATCTTGTGCAGGGTAAAGCAGATAAAATAAATGGAGAAATATTCAATAGAATTGGCAGCAGAAAAAGGGAGATTATAGAAAAAAGCTCAGACCCGATTATTGACGACAAAATACAAAAACTAATGAAGTCGCTTTTTGGCCCGAAAGAAGCTTCAAAGCAAGAAAAATCTGTTGAAGACAGGCTTGGCCTGTTGGGCAAATTGAAAGGCGACTGGAACAAAGCAAACGAGATACATACAGCCTTAAAGGATAAAAATTGGAAAATTAAAACACCGGATGGTAAGCTTATTATCGGGTCAGAGGCCAAGGTTCAAATGGAACAAAGGCTCGGCGAATTATCAGAAGATATTATAAAAGCAGCCGGTCAAATTGAAGACAGAAACCTGAAAAAAGAAGCCATAAAGGCAACAGGGTATAAATTGGACAAAGACCCGGAAAAACAGAAAGAATACAGGCAATGGCTGACAGATGAAGTTAAAAAAATTTTTGAAAAAGAAAAAGGCGGCATAGAAAAGACTACCGGCAAAAAAGTTGTGGCAAAAAGCAAAAATAAGCCACAAACTCCTGTTGCGCCGGCGCCAGAACCTGAGCCGGATAAACATGAACCAGAGCCAACTCAGCCTGAAATATCGCCTCAGCCCGAAGTTGAAAAAGCCAGAGGCATTGAAATTAAAAAACCGGAAGCCGAAATAAAAACCCTACCGGGTTACGAAATTGGCCAAACAGTTGATATTGTTTTTCCCGATCCTAAAAACAGAGGTTATTATATTTCCGACAAAGGGTCTATATTTAAGGGCGTAAAAGAAGAAGATGGCGAAAAAATTGTTATGTTGGAAAAGGACGGCAATCCTTATTCCATGTTGTTGAGATTATTTTTAGAAACCCAAAAGAAAAAAACCCTCGCCCAGGACCCCGAGGAGCTGACAAGGGATCTGCCTGATTTTCCAGGTTTGGCAAAAAGAGCGGAAAGGCCAAAATCAAAATCTAAAAAATCAGAAATCCCAACAGAGCCGCAATCTCCAGATGGGTTTCGCAAAGGAATCAGAAAGGATGCAAAGTTAAAGCCAATAATTAAAAGAGACATAAAATAGAGACATGTCAGTAGAAATAATCGAAGCAGAAAAAGAGGAACCGAAGCCAGAGGCGCTTGCAACAGAAGCCATAGACGCGATAGAGCTGCAAGATAAATCCGAACCCGAACCAGCATGGTCAGACAGGGCAAAAGAATGGTTAAAACCTAAAAATTTTAAGGAAGATTCAAAAACAGCAGGCTGGCTCGCTCTTGGCATAACCAAAAATTTATTGCGAGGAGCTTATGAATTTGCATCGGTTGTAATAAAGAAAAAAGGCAATATTGGTTTTGAGGACGGATATAAAATCGGTAAAAATTTATTTGACTTTGGCAAAGCCGAGAAGTCTAAAGAGTAAAAAATTATGGATATAACAAACTTGGAAGAAAAAATTTTGGATCTGGCCCTGGGCAGGGCAATAAAGGCAGCCTATGCCGGCCTTTCTGCTGATCAGCAGAGTCAAATGCAGAAACTTTTTTCTCAAGACAGTTCAGATAAAGATAAAGAAGATTTTTTTAAAAATAACGTTGCTAATTTTGACGAAATTTTAAAAACAGAGGCGCAAAAGTTGCAGCAAGAAATTTTTGAAGAGATTAAAAAAAGAGTTTAAAAAGATTTAATGAAAAAGAAGGGCATCTATTAGTCCTTCTTTTTTTGTAGCAAATCACGGAGCTGGGCCGCCCTCTCAAAATCCAGGTTTTTGGCCGCCTCTTTCATTTCCTTTTCTAAAATTTTTCTGTCGTGTATCGCCTCAAATTCTTCGGCGACGTCTTCTTTTTTAGAGAGGCCCCAGTCGCGGATGTCTTTAATTATGGCCTGAGGAGTTATCTTGTTTTTCTTGTTATAGGCCTCTTGAATTTTTCTTCTTCTGTTAATTTCATTGACGGCCTCTTTCATTGAAAAGGTTTCTTTGTCGGCATACAAAATGATATGGCCGTTGATATGGCGGGCTGCGCGTCCCATTGTCTGGATAAGCGTGGTTTTGTTTCTTAAAAACCCTTCTTTGTCGGCGTCCAGAATTGCCACCAGGGCAACCTCGGGCAGATCGATGCCTTCTCTTAAAAGATTTATTCCCACTAAAACATCATATTTACCCTGCCTCAAATTATTCAAAATTTCTGGTCTTTCCAGGGTTTTAATCTCCGAGTGTATATATTGGGTTTTAACACCCTTGTCTATCAAATAATCTGAAATTTCTTCAGCCAGCCTTTTAGTCAAAGTCAAAACCAAAACTCTTTGATTTTTGTCTGTTTGTTTTTGTATTTCTTTCAGTAAATCTTTAATCTGGTTTTCTGTGGACCTTATTTCAATAGAGGGTTCCAAAAGCCCCGTTGGCCTTATCAGTTGTTCTACTATATTCTTGCCCGCCTTTGTCTTTTCGTAGTCTGCCGGCGTGGCGGATACATAAATTGTCTGGCTTTGTCTTTTTTCAAATTCGGCAAAGGTTAGGGGTCTGTTATCTATCGCGCTTGGCAGCCTAAACCCAAAATCAACCAGAGTTTCTTTTCTTATTCTGTCTTGCACCGACATGGCCCTGATTTGAGAGGTGGTAATATGGGATTCGTCAATAAAAGTTAAGAATCCATCGGGATTAAAATGTGAAAAGTGATCCACCAGAGAAAAGGGGGAGGAGCCTTGTTTTCTAAATTCCAGCTGGCTAGAATAATTTTCAATGCCTTGGCACCAACCGGTTTCTTGCAGCATTTCCAGATCATAATTTGTTTTTTGTTCCAGTCTTTCAGCTTCCAACAGCTTGCCAAGTTTTTTAAGCTCGGCCAACCTTTCTTGCAATTCAAGTTGTATATTCTGGCAGGCGATTTTAAGCCTGCTTTGTTCGGCTACCCAAAACGTTGCCGGGAAAATTTTTACAGAATTGTCTTTTATTTTTTTATATACCAAGGTTAGCTGTGGCTTAGCTTCTGAAATTTCCTCAATTTTGTCTGATAAAAATTCAACCCGTATTATTCTTTCTCCGGTGACCAGATTAATTTCAATAATGTCTCCCCTAACTCTGAAATTCCCGGGCTTAAATTCTATGTCGTTTCTTTGGTATTGCAGATTAGAAAGCAAAAGCAAAAAATCTTTTCTTTTTATATTCTGCCCTTTTTTAATTTGCAGGGCGGCGGCTTCATAGTTTTCTGGCGAGCCAATGTTGTATATACAAGAGACAGATGCCACAATAATTACATCCTTTCTGGTGTTGAGGTCTTGGACAGCCGCATGCCTCAGCCTGTCAATTTCTTCATTTATCTTTGCATCCTTTTCTATATATGTGTCAGAATGGGGTATGTAGGCCTCGGGCTGATAGTAGTCGTAATAAGAAACAAAGTAATGGACCCCGTTGTCTGGAAAAAATTCTTTAAATTCTTGGTAGAGTTGAGCAGCCAAAGTTTTGTTTGGAGAAATTATCAAAGTTGGCTTTTGGATTTTTTCTATTACCTGAGCCATTGTGAATGTTTTTCCCGATCCCGTTACGCCCAAAAGCACCTGGTCTTTAATACCGGATTTTAGATTCGCAGCAAGCTCTTTTATGGCCTTGGGCTGGTCGCCTTTTGGCTCAAACTTTGAAACTAATTTAAATTTCATATACTATAATATATAATAGAAACTGCTTTTATGATAGCCTATTTAAACGGGAAAATAGCTTTAAAAAAGGATAAGTTTGTGATTATTGAGGTTGGCGGGGTTGGCTACAAGGTTTTTGTGTCCAATCAAACCTTATTGAAATTACCAGAAACCGGTGATATCGTCAAGCTGTATATTTATCATAACATAAAAGAAGAAGCTTCGGATTTGTACGGGTTTTTGACTTATGGGGAGCTGGAATTCTTTGAAGTTTTAATGGATATCAGAGGGGTGGGACCAAGGTCAGCCTTGGATATTTCTCAGCTGGGCTCAATAGATAAAATAAAAGAAAGAGTGCTGGCTCAAGATGAAAAAATATTTGAAGGCATCCCGGGCATTGGCGCCAAGAAGGCAGGCACTATTATATTGGAGCTCACGGGAAAAATAAAAATGTTGGACAAAAAGCCTATTGCCAATGAAGTAGAGAGCGCCCTTGTGCAGCTTGGATTTACCAGGGCCGATGCCAAACAGGCGGTGGTAATGGTTCCGGAAAACATAAAGGGCACAGAAGAAAGGGTAAAGTTTGCACTAAAAAATTTAGGAAAATGACGGCAAAAGATTTAATTAAAAAAATATTGGGCGATAAACTGGTGGGAGTCTATCATTATGTACTAGCTTTTGCGGGCGCGGTTGTTTTTGGGTTTCCCGGATATGACAAAAGCATAAAGATTATCGGAATTACCGGAACTTCCGGCAAATCAACAACAGCCGACCTTGTAGCAAAAATTTTAGAGAAGGCAGGCAATAAGGTGGCTTCAATTTCTACAATCCGCTTTAAAATCGGCAGCCAAGAATGGGAAAACAAATATAAAATGACGATGCCGGGAAGATTCGTAATTCAAAAGTTTTTATGGCAGGCAAGGCAGGCCGGCTGTAAGTTCATTGTTTTAGAAGTCACCTCGCAGGGCATTTTGCAATTCCGTCATAAGTTTATAAATTTTGACGCGGCCGTTTTTACAAATTTAAGCCCGGAACATGTTGAGGCTCATGGCGGCTTTGAAAATTACAGAAATGCAAAATTAAGATTATTCAAGGCAACAAAAAACATTCATATTATAAATGCAGACGACAAAAATTCAGAATATTTTTTACAGATTCCTGCGGCAAAAATAATCAGGTTTTCAATCAAAGACAATAGTAATTATAATTTAAAACTAAACCTGGCGGGAGATTTTAATTTAATGAACGCCTTGGCGGCAATGTCTACGGCCAAAGCTTATGGCATTTCGGATGATGTTTGTGAAAATGTTTTGGAAGGCGCAAAAGCAATCGCAGGCAGAATGGAGTTTGTGCAAAGTTCGCCCTTTGAGGTTGTAGTAGATTACGCTCACACTTCAGAGCAGCTGGAAGCAGTTTATAAAAGCTTCAAAGGCAAAAATTTGATTTGTGTTCTGGGCTCAGCAGGTGGAGGCAGAGATAAGTGGAAGAGGCCCGTGCTTGGTGAAATTGCAAAAAAATATTGCAGCAAGGTTATCATCACAAATGAAGACCCATATGATGAAGACCCAATGGAAATTATAAACCAGGTGGCCAGAACTTCAGGCGACAAAACAGAAAAGATTTTAGACAGAAAAGAAGCGATTAAGAGAGCAATTGATTTGGCAAAGCCGGGCGAAGTCGTTGCCGTAACGGGCAAGGGGTCAGAGCCATGGATGTGTATTGAAAATGGCAAAAAAATTCCATGGTCAGATAAGGAAACAGCAAAAGAATTTTTAAAATAAAAAAATGAAAACAAAAGACATTTACAGCTTAATGATAAAAATGGGAGCCGAGGCGGATTTTCGCGGAGTAGCGGGTGTACAGAAAATTTTAGACAGAAAAGCAAAAAAATTTAGCGGACTGGCAGGCAAGGCAAAAGAAGAGTTTGACCAGGAAACTTTGATAAATCCTTTTATGGATTCAGGAATTTATAATGTTTCAGATGATAAAGAAATTAAAAAAGTTTTAGTTGGGATTGATATAGGCCCCGAGGAGATTTTAATTGCAAAAGAGCTCGGCGACATTGATTTGGTTTTAGCTCACCACCCGGTGGGCAAGGGCTTAGCCCAGCTGGCCGCCGTTATGGATTTGCAGGCAGATGTCTGTAATTTTTATGGCGTCCCGATAAATGTAGCCGAAGGGTTGATGAAAGAAAGAATTTCGGAAGTGGCAAGGGGGGTCAATAGCTCAAATCACCAAAGAACGGTGGACGCAGCAAGGCTTTTAAAAATAAACCTGATGAATTCGCACACTCCTTGCGACAACCTGGCAGCCAAATTCTTAAAAGATTTGGTTGAGAAAAATAACCCCGAAACAATCGGCGACCTGATTGATCTGTTAAAAGAAATTCCGGAATATAAAGAAGCCATGAAAATCGGTGTAGGGCCGAAAATTTTTGTAGGCAGTCCCGACAACAGATGCGGCAAAATTGCTTTGTCAGAAATTACGGGAGGCACTGAAGGTTCACCCAGGCTTTATGAAAAACTTGCGCAAGCCGGAGTAGGTACGGTAGTTGGGATGCATATTTCGGAAGAACACAAAAAAGAAGCCGAGGCTGCCAATGTTAATATTGTTGTAGCGGGCCATATTTCATCGGATTCTTTGGGGGTTAATTTATTTGTTGACGAGTTACAAAGGCAGGGTATAGAAATTATTTCGTGCTCTGGGTTTACTAGGTTTTCAAGAGTTTAAAAGGGTAAAACAAAAAATATGAAACTACAAGAACATAAAATCCAAGAGGAAATAGAGGACAAAATAATAGACTGGATAACGATGAATGTATCAGGCAGGCTGATTGTCACAAAATCGGATAAAAACCCTTTTGGGGCAAATCTTGTTGTAAATAAAAAAGGAGATTATAAAAGCGAGGGGCTGTTTTTAAAAGTGCAAAGCCAAATAGGTCCTGACGGAGTCCAAAAAGTGTCAAAAGATTTTTTGCTTGAAGATTTTAAAATCGCTAAGAATCTTTATTTGCTTTTTGTATATTTTGACACTGTGCGCCAGAAAGTTTTGGATTTTGCTTGGATTGTTCCATCAACTGAATTCAAAAATATGGCCGATGTGGTGTCATCAAGCGATGGCAAAAAGTTTTTGAGATTTGAGTCTCCCTTGGACATACAGCAAAAAAACAAATATTCCGGATTTTTGGTGTTTACAAAAGATTTGGGCAAAGTGACCTTTGACATTTTAAACACAGGCAAACCCTTCGTTTCCAGAGGCGTAATTTTTAGGGAAGAAAAAGGTATAAACACAGATGATTTAATGGAGTTTTTAACCGAGGCAAGGTCAAATACTTTTGCTTCAAACAACACATCGGTAGATAACCCAAGGCTTCTGGGGTCCAAGGAGTTCGGCTTTCAAAAAGGCGAATTTTTTTACAGGGATATCTTTTTTAACGGCAATAAAAAATTTATTGGGCAGGAAATTGTTTATATCGGTCAGAATCCCGTGTGGGGTATGAGCTATTTGGGAAGCCAAATGGAAAAACTGCAAGAATCCTTTTTAAAAGAAGCTTTGTTCAGGCTGGCCAACAAATGCAGGCTTTGGCAAAATGCAGAGTTTGAAAGAAGGGAATACAAATACGAAAACTTCGGCCAGGGCGACATAAATGAGTTTTTCGGCCAGGAAAAAATTTCAGTGTCTTCAAAGCCAGTGTATAAGTTAGAATACAGAGGCGGATTTATATCCGATAAAATATGAAAATTATAGGCGACTTTCATATACATTCCAAATATTCAAGGGCGACATCATCCTTTACTGATTTGGAAAACTTGGATAAGTGGGCCGCCATAAAAGGAGTTGATGTTTTGGGAACTGGCGACTTTACGCATCCCGGCTGGGTTTCTGAAATAAAAGAAAATTTAAGGCCATTGGAAGATGGCCTTTTTGGGCTAAAAGAAAAAAAATCCAAGGTTAGGTTTTTGCTTACCGCAGAGATCAGTTGCATTTATAAAAAAGGAGGAAAAGTTAGAAAGGTGCACATTGTTTTGTTTGCCCCGTCTTTAGAAGCAGTTGAAAAAATAAATAAAAAATTGGGACAGGTAGGAAACCTTAATGCGGATGGCCGACCTATTTTGGGTTTGGATGCGAAAGAACTTTTAAAGATAGTTTTGGATATTAATGAAAATTGTTTGGTTGTCCCGGCCCATATCTGGACGCCATGGTTTTCCGTGTTTGGGTCAAAGTCAGGATTTGATTCTTTGGAAGAATGTTTTGATGAATATGCAAAGTATATTTTTGCCGTTGAGACGGGGTTGTCATCGGACCCAAAAATGAATTGGCAGCTGGAGTTGCTGGATAATGTCACATTAATTTCAAATTCAGATGCCCACTCAGCTCCCAAAATAGGCAGAGAGGCAAATGTTTTTGATACAGAATTAAGTTACGGCTCGATTATAAAAAGCATTAAGACGAGGCAAGGGTTTTTATACACAATTGAATTTTTTCCTGAAGAGGGAAAATATCATTTTGACGGCCATGCTAGCTGTGGCATTTCTTTATCCCCGGAACAATCTAAAAAATACAATAACATCTGCCCAAAATGCAAAAAGTCTTTGGTGATAGGAGTGCTTAACAGGGTTCAAGAATTGGCCGCCAGGCCTTATGGATTTGTGCCGCCCAATGCAGTTCCTTTTAAGAGCCTCATTCCCTTACAAGAGGTTATTGCAGACGCCGTGGGTACGGGTCCTGCCTCAAAAAAAGTGGCGGAGTTTTATAACAAACTAACCCAAAACCTGGGGAACGAGTTTAATATACTTTTGGAAGCTAAGGCAGATGACATTAATAGATTTAGCCTGCCTCAGATTGCAGAGGGGATTCTGCGGGTAAGGGAGGGTAAGGTTGCTATTGAACCAGGGTATGACGGCATTTACGGAAAAATAAAAATTTTTGACAAGACTCAATATAATAAGCCAAGTCAGAAAACTCTTTTATAAAAAATAATGTTGACATTCCTTTTTTAGAGTACTAAAATGATTTATTAAACTAATAAAATATTTTGATTATGGAGGAAAAAACTTTTTTTATAACAAAGTCAAAACTCCAGGAGCTCAAAGCAGAGTATGACAAACTTTTAGAACTGGAAAGGGTCAAGACCGTAGGCGAAGAGGCACCCAAAATCTTTGAATCAGAAGATTTAAACCCAGAATTTGTGAGCTTCCAGGAAGATATGGGTTTTTTAAGGTCCAGGATAGATGAAATAAAAAATATTTTAGAAAACTACGAGCTTATAAAAAAGCCGGAGAAAGAAAAGGCTAGTTTTGTAAATCTTGGCGCCAAAGTTATGGTTGACGTGGCGGGCGAAAAAGATGAATTTACTATTGTGGGTACCTTGGAGGCAAATCCGATGGCAGGAAAAATAAGCAATGAGTCTCCGGTTGGAAAAGCTCTTTTGGGCAGAAAAATCGGCGATGAAATCACTATAGATTCTCCGGCAAAGACTACTTACAAAATAAAAAATATAAAATACGAAATTGGATAATTCTTAAAAGCCCTTTAATGGGGCTTTTTTGTTTGATATAATCAGTGAATTAGTATTATAAATATGGCGCTTCTATGGCAAAACTTTTAAGCAAAATAATAAAAACGTTAATAATCAGCGACTTTTTTTTAAACCTGGGCTGGGGGCTTCTTTCTCCGGTGTTTGCCCTGTTTTTACTGAGGAATGTGGCTGGTTTTGACCCCGCAAAAGCGGCAGAGGTGGCAGGACTCTCGGCTTTGTTTTATTGGATAACAAAATCTTTGCTTCAAATTCCTATTGGTGTGCTTTTGGATAAAAAGGGCGGTGAAAAGGATGATTTTTGGGCAATGTTTTTGGGCACTCTTTTGACTGCCGCGGTCCCTATCGGGTACCTATTTTCAACGGTTCCTTGGCATATTTATGTTTGGCAGATTGTTTATGCCCTTGGCATGGCAATGTCTCTGCCATCATGGCTGGCAATTTTTACCCGCCATGTAGACAAGGGACAAGAGGCTTTTGAATGGGGGCTTGAGTCAACATCAATCGGGCTGGGTGCCGGCATTGCGGGCGGACTGGGTGGTATAGTATCAACCTATCTGGGCTTTCCAATTTTGTTTATCTCCGTGGCCGTTTTGAATCTGATTTCTGCTATCTGCCTGATTACAGCGAGAGACAAGGTATTTTCAAGGAGAGACGGAGTAAGCGCGATTATGGACAAACCTACAATCGTGCCATAAAAATCAACATGCGCAACCAAGAACTTGCCAAAATTTTTTATGAGATAGCCGAGTTTTTAGACGCTGACAAAATCAGCTTTAAGCCCTATGCGTATAGGCGTGCGGCAGCTTCTCTGGAAAATCTGGGAGAAGATGTTTTTGATATATATAAAAAAGATGGAGTTAAAGGTTTAAAAGACATCGATGGAATCGGCGAAAGCATTGCCGAGCATATTGAGGAATATCTGAAAACAGGGAAAATAAAAATCTACGAAAAGTATAAAAAATCCCTGCCGTTGAAAATAGATGAGCTTACAAAAGTGGAGGGCCTGGGCATAAGAAAAATAAAAGTTTTATACAACAAGCTTGGCATTAAAAATTTAAAAGACTTGGAAAAGGCTGCCAAGGCCGGAAAAATATCTCCGCTTTTTGGGTTTGGAGAAAAAACAGAAAAAAATATTTTACAGGGCATAGAATTTTTAAAAAGAGACAAGGGTAGGTTTTTGCTGGGAGAAATTTTACCGGTTGCAGAAAATATCTTGCAAAAATTAAAATCTCTAAAAGAGGTTGAAGATGCCAGCCTGGCGGGATCTGTGCGCAGGAGAAAAGAAACAATCGGGGACGTTGATGTTTTGGCAGTGTCCAAAACTCCCAAAAAGGTAATGGATTATTTTACAAGACTTGAAGGCATTGAAAAGATATGGGCTAAGGGAGACACAAAATCATCTGTGAGGGTAAAGGAGGGGTTTGACATTGATTTGCGCATAGTTCCAAAAAAGTCTTATGGTTCGGCTTTGCAATATTTTACAGGCAATAAGGACCATAACATTTTAACCAGAAAAATTGCCATTGAAAAAGGGTTAAAGCTTTCCGAATATGGATTATTCAAGGGCTCCAGGCAAATCGCAGGTCAGACAGAAGAAGGGGTGTATAAAGCCCTTGGAATGGAATATCCTGAGCCGGAAATACGGGAAAACACGGGCGAGGTTGAGGAGGCCATGCATGGTAAGCTGCCCGAATTAGTAGAATTAAAAGATATAAAAGGTGATTTGCACTGCCATACAACTGCCTCGGACGGCAGAAGCTCTTTATCGGAGATAATAGAAAAGGCATTGGAACTCGGGTATGAATATATAGGGATTTCAGACCATACCAGAACCCTGGGCGTGGCAAATGGGCTGGATGAAAAAGACCTTTTAGCACAGCACAAAGAAATAGAAAAAATCAGGGAGAGATTCAAAAAGCAAGGTAAGAAGATTGCTATTTTGCACGGCTGCGAGCTTAATATTTTAGAGGATGGGTCCGTGGACATCAAAGACGAGGTTTTGCAAAAATTGGATTATAGAATTGCCAGTATACACTCTTTAATGAAAATGGAAAAATCCCAAATGACAAATAGGCTGGTAAAGGCAATGCAAAACCCGTATATTAATATTATCGGCCACCCATCGGCCAGGCTTATCGGTGAGCGCGACGAAATACAAATTGACTGGGACAAATTTTTGGAAGCTGCCAGAAAAACGGGAACTATTTTGGAGATCAGCAGCCAGCCAAAAAGGTTGGATCTGAGGGACATATATATAAGAAGGGCCAAGGAGCTGGGGGTAAAAATGATAATAGACACTGATTCCCACCACAAAGAGCAATTAGACTTGATGAAATACGGAGTCTGGAATGCCCGCCGCGGCTGGGCCGAGAAGAAGGATATAGTGAATACTTTGTCGTTGGATGATTTTACCAAAAAATTGAAAAAATAAATGCCAAGAGAAAAATCAGCCGGAATAATTTTATTTAGGATGGAAAATAATGAGCCCCATTATCTGCTTTTGCATTATGCGCCGTCAGAAAAGGGCAGAAAGGGCCACTGGGGATTTACCAAGGGCCATGTGGAGAAGGGGGAAACCGATGAGCAGGCCGCCCGCAGGGAAACAGCAGAAGAAACCGGCATAAGAGAGTTGAAAATTCTGCCAGGGTTTAAAAGGTCAGAGAAGTATTTTTTTAAGAGGGTGTATGGCTTAAAGGGTAAAGCCAGAGAAAAGGCTCCATGGGTGTTCAAGCTGGTGATTTTTTTCTTGGCGCAGACTCATATTGAAAATGTGCAGCTTTCACATGAGCACATCGGGTTTGTCTGGTTGCCATACAAAGAGGCTCATAAAAAGATAACTTTCAAAAATTCAAAAGAATTGTTAAAAAGAGCAAATGATTTCGTTATTTCAAAAAAAGGTTCTGCAAATCACCAAAAAGATACCGAAAGGCAAGGTTCTAACTTACAGCCAAGTGGCCAAGCTGGCCGGCAGCCCAAAAGCTTATAGGGCAGTCGGGAATATTTTAAACAAAAATTATGACCCCCAAATTCCCTGTCACAGGGTTATCAGGTCTGACGGTACCACAGGAGGATACAACAGAGGCTCGGCCCAAAAAATAAAAATACTAAAATCAGAAAAAGCCATATAAATAAAAACCGCCCCTTGTCAGGGCGGTTTTAAAAATTATTTTGTTTTGACCTCTTCCACTATCTTAGAGAAGATTTCAGGATATGCCTGGGCCAGCTGAGATAAAACCTTTCTGTCCAGTTCTATCTTTTTAGCTTTGAGCCCGGCAATAAATTTGCTATAAGTAACACCCTGGCTTCTTGTTGCGGCGTTAATCTGCAAATTCTGCAGGCCCCTGTTTGCTCTTTTTTTGACTTTTCTGTCTCTGAAAGCATAAGTCCAGGCATGCCTTAACGCATCCTTAGCTAGTTTAAATTTTGATTTTCTGCCGTATTTAAAACCCTTTGCATGCTTTAAGATATTTTTTCTGTGCTTGCGGGCCTGTACGGATCTTTTTATTCTTGGCATTCTTTTTGTAAATAAAAATGAATATTAATTTCCCAAATATTTTTTTATTGCTTTGGCTTCCTGTTTTGAAAGGGGAGTATATTTTCTTTTCTTTCTTTTCCATTCCCCTGTTTTTTTGGATCGGTAGTGGTTTTGGCCAGCTGACCTTCTCAAAATTTTTCCTGTTTTGGTGATTTTAAACCTTTTGGTTAAGGCTTTTTTTGTTTTTGTTGTCATGTCTTTTTATTGCTTCTTTGAGACAATCATTGAAAAACCTCTCGGTTCTCTTTTTAATTCTCTCTCTTCTTTAATTGGTATTAAATTATTTAAAGTTTCCAGATATTTTTTTACTTTCTCTGTGGCGAAGTTTCCCATTGCTTTTTCGCGTCCTCTCAAATTCATGTTTATCTTTACCTTATTGCCTTCTTCCAAAAACTTTTTTGCCTGATTTGCTCTGGTTTCCATATCATGAGGCGAAATTCCAAACGTCAGCCTTATTTCTTTCAGCTCGCCGCCCCTGGGCTTTACCATTTTCTTTTCCTTTTTTTGCTGCTGGTAGAGATATTTTCCATAGTCTGCAATTTTGCAAATCGGCGGCTCCACCTTTTCTGTCACCTGTATCAAATCCAGGTCTTTTGACTTTGCCAAATCTATTGCATCAAAAATGTTCATTATGCCAAGCTGCTTTCCTGTTTCATCAACCACTCGTACCTCTTTAGCCCTTATAAAATTGTTTACTAAAACTTTGTCCAAAATATATTTTTAATAGTGGAAGCGAGGGGATTGAACCCCTGTCCAAATATTTTTTTAAAACACTTCTACAAACATAGATAACTTTGTTTTTTGGGGCAATAAATAAAAAGTTAACAAAATTTTTATTGCCTTATCTTCTTAATTTTAATGCCCCGCCGAAGATTCGTGGCATCTATCCTAATGATATAACACCTTTATCCATTTATTAGGAGTCAATGGTAAAGATGCAGCATTACGCGTATGCTAACGCTGGTTGCCTGTTAAACAAGTTGGCAATTATATTTTTTCTAAAAGTTTTACCAGGTTTTAGAATACTGGGTTTGCATATTTTAAAAGGAACACTTGTCGAAGCTTACGCTCCCAATTCTGTTCGGATGTCGCG
>Ga0265297_10004015_pt1 | contig 25003 bp, 14 predicted proteins | sample Munlanlwell13791_FD_192502 | JGI IMG/M metagenome (GOLD analysis project Ga0265297, IMG submission 192502) | Leachate microbial communities from a municipal landfill in Southern Ontario, Canada - Leachate well 137-91 | ecosystem: Engineered > Solid waste > Landfill > Unclassified | place... | reverse complement strand
TATATTTATACATTCAATCGCTTGTATGTTAATATAACCGGCTCAACTTTCAACGGATCCATGCATTTCTTAACTAATTCACTGATTGTTTTTCCAAAAACCGGATGTACAAAATCAGCATTAAGTTCCATTAGTGGTTTTAAAACAAACATACGATCCTGCAAACAGGGATGAGGCACAACCAGTTCATCGGTCAGGATGATTTTTGATTCGTAAAAAAGAATATCAATATCAATCAGTCTTTCTCTCCATCGCTTTGTGTCCATACGAAGCAATTTCTTTTCAATCCTTTTGAGCTTTCCAAGCAATTCATACGGATCAAGCCTGGTGTCAATGACAACAGCCATATTCAGAAAATCAGGTTGTTCATATTCCCCCCATGGTTCAGTTTCATAAACAGACGACCTCCTGACAATTTCTCCTGCAACTTCCTGTATTTGGTCTAGGGCATTTTCGAGGTTGAAAAAGCGGTCGCCTAAATTACTCCCTAATGATAAAAAAACCTGAGCCATGGTATCCTTAAAAAATATTGATCGTTTTAATATTGGAAAACTCTTTTAATCCCAGATCGGCAAGTTCCCTGCCATAACCTGATTTTTTTGTGCCTCCAAAGGGTATTCTGGGTTCCGATCTTACCCCACCATTTATGGCAACAGTTCCTGTCCTGATACACTTTGCCATATATAGAGCCTTTTCCTGATCAGTTGTCCAGACAGATGCGCCTAATCCAAATTCCGTGTCGTTGGCAAGTGTAAGTGCTTCATCCATATTATGGACTTTAAACAGGCTGGCAAGCGGACCAAAAACCTCCTGATCGTATGCTGGCATACCTTTTTTAACATTATCAATGATTGTGGGTTCAAAATACAACAAGCCCGCTTTCACCCGTTGACCACCTGTCAGAATTCGGGCACCCATGGTTACCGAACTGCTCAGTTGATCCTCCAATTCTCTGACAAGATTTTCAGTAGCCATTGGTCCCATAAAAGTATTTTCATTCATGGGATCTCCAATTTTTATCTGTTTTACTGCCTTTATAAATTTTTCTGTAAATAAATCATAAACGGATTTATGAACAATAAAGCGTTTTGCTGCGATACAGCTTTGACCTGCATTTTGCATACGTGCAATTAGGGCCGTCTCCACAGCCAGGTCAAGATCAGCATCCTCAAGAACAATAAAAGGATCACTGCCGCCTAATTCGAGTACACTTTTTTTAATATGCTTCCCGGCCAAAGCTGCTACCCGGGCTCCTGCACTTTCGCTACCTGTCAGTGTTACACCCTGCACATAAGGACTTGTAATCACCTGATCTGATTGGGTATAGCTGATAAACAAGTTCTGAAACACTCCTTCCGGAACGCCCGCTTCACTTACTGTTTTTCCGATAGCTTCGGCACATTGCGGAACATTTGAAGCATGTTTCAACAAAGTAGTATTACCCAATACGATATTGGGAATAAAAAAGCGGAACACTTGCCAGAAAGGAAAATTCCAGGGCATTACCCCATAAATAATGCCTGTTGGATTATAAGTAACAATGCTTTTTTTTGCATTGGAGGGATAATGGATCTCCTGTAAAAGTGAGGGGGCATTCTCAAAATAATAATCACAAAGCAGCGCACATTTCTCAATTTCAGCTCTTGATTGTTGTATGGGTTTACCCATTTCCATCGTAATAAGGGCTGCCAAATCCTCCTTTCTCTTTAACAATAATCCGGAAAGCTTGTTAAGATAAAGCAATCTTTCATTCAGAGCTGTTCTTTCCCAATGAAGAAAAGAATTCCATCCTTTTTCCAATTTCTCGTGCAAATCACTGTCACTGATTTCCTTAAAGGTTTTCATCAAGGTCAGTGTTGCAGGATTAAAAGATCTGTAGGCCATTTTACTTATACTTAATCAATTAAATATTTCATTTTAGATTCCACTTCACTATACAGGGACAAAGGAGTAGAATTTCTCCATGTCAGGTTATTGTATGACTCGCCCATGGTCAGATAAATATTGAGGCTGTGACGGCAGAATTCATCATACACATGATCCTGCAGGTTGATCAGGCAAATCCAACCTTCTTCAATGTCCTCTGACAGTTCAATATAATAATCATCCATATCAAAGTGGAAATTCAGTACATTTTCCGCAATGACAATATATTTATTGATTCCCTCCGTTATCATGCAGTCAAGTATATCCCGTTTCAGGAACATGATATCATTCCCTATGCAATCATTCCATTCGCCAAGCATTTCAATGATGGCATAACCCTCTGCATAATCTGCAAACAGAATCTTAATATAAAGTGTATCGGAGCCAATGTCGTCCCATTGAGGATGAATCACATAGTTATAAATGGCATGCGTAAAATCAAATTCATGGTATTCCCTCCTGAAAAAAGGAGAACGCTTGTCCTTTTCAGCACGGTAATAATCTCTCCACCCGAAATAAGGTTCTATCGTATGCATGTGTAAATTATATCCCGGACAAAGATAGATGATATTGATTAGTTGGTCAAGTTGCTTTAAAATTCCAAATGATAATAACTCATCGTATCAAATGATAAGCCAGCAGATTCTCAATAGGAGATGAAATAAAAGCACCCGGTTTGATCATTTTTTCAAAAGACAGCTCTTTGAGCATTTCCTGATTGTGAAATGCAACAGAGCCAACAAAACCCACCTCCATGATCTTACTTTCGGGATAGGGATCAATGTGGTGTTCAAAAAAAGCTGTAAAAGATTGCATTAGCAGTCCGGTACAATAGGGATATTGGCGATTCATGGAAACAAAACCACCTAAAGAGGCCAGGAAAACATTCGCCCCTTTTTCACGGTACACTTTATTTAATATCGCGGAAGCCGACAACTCAAATTCCTCAGCAAGCTTCACCTGAAGCTGCTTATCTACTTTCCCGTAGAGATAATCTCTAAGTAAAAGCTTCCCAAGGTATGCGCCTGAACCTTCGTCACCGAGGATATACCCCAATGCAGGAATGTTTGCAGCAATTTTCTTCCCGTCAAATACACCGGAGTTTGAACCTGTTCCTAGAATACACGCTATACCTGGCTGATCTCCGAATAACGCATGTGCGGCTGCCAGTAAGTCGTGCCTGATGTAATAATGCCCAGCTTGTACAACACTCTCCAACGCATCCTGAAGGCGTTTACAGTTTTCCTCACGCGAACAGCCTGCCCCATAAAAATGAACTTCATCAAGGAAAATTTGCCCGCACAGTAATTTCAGGTCAGCCAGAATATCTTTCATTTCATCCATCTGCTGTATTTGAGGATTAAGTCCCCGGGTTTTAAAATGCAGCTTTTCTCCCTCACTGAGAAGAATCCAGTCTGTTTTTGTTGCACCGCTATCTGCAATCAGTATGCTTTTTCTCATTATCTCTTAAAATAAAGTGACACCAATCGTTCTAATTTATCCCTGAAATCAAGTAAAGAGATAAATTTCCCTTCACGAAGATATTCCTTGCCTTCAATAAAAAATAAAAGTGTTGGTGCTGAAAAAACCTGTAAGGAAGCCACCCATTCCGGATAAGAAAGGACATCAAGCAACAGAAGCTTAATTTCAGGAAATTCTTTACTGATCAAATCAACAATTTTGGGACGCAATACTTTACAAGGATAACACTGATCGCTGTAAAAATACAACAGTAAGGCTTTTTCATTCTCCAGCACTTTTTCTATATTTACCTGACTTTTCTTCATACCCTCAGGGGCAAAAAAAATCCTGTCAGAGAAACTGACAGGATTTTATCATTAACAAATTTAAAGTTACTTAGTCAAAATGACCCTTTCGAGTAATGCTTCATGATTGGTTTGCACCTTAACGACATATACACCGGCAGCAAAATCACTCAAATCCACTTCATATTTATTGTCAGAGCGATCGCTGTTGTTGACCAGCATCAGTTGTTCACCAAGGAGGTTCAATACACTGATTACAGCTTGTTCACCTTGAGGAAGATCAAGCATTATCAGTACTTTTCCTGTGGTTGGATTCGGATAAACAGCCATTCTAGTTGCATTATTATCGTCAACCCCCACATTGTTGTAAACCACCTTGACAAGCCTTACAACCGTGTGGCATTCCTTATTTGAAGGATCGGAAGCGGTGTAGGTCACCTTGTAAATACCAGGTTCATATACATTAACGTCATTAAAGGTATCCACCTTGATCTTGGCAATCGGGTAATAATTGTCAGTTACCGCATATCCGTCATCCACATAATTTGTCCACTTTTCGATGGAAAGGAATTCGTCACCAAGAAGCTGTATTTCGGGACATTTTGTATCAACAACGCGGACGATACGGGCAACCATGGTGCTGATATTACCGGCTGCATCTTCGATCTGGTAGAAAATGGAGTATGTACCAACCACTGTTGGAGTTATCTTCCCTTCCACCGGAGGAAATTGTTTGTACAAAGTTCCTGTAATCTTAAAGACATATCCGGTATAACTGTTGTCGGTAATGATCAAACCCGGATCTTCCCATGTGGAATTCACTTCAACGATCACTTCATCGGGGCCGGCAAGTTCAATGCTTGGAGCAGTGCTGTCCCAAACAATGATTGTCCTGCTGACTGAATTCGGACCATTTCCGGAAGCATCTGTTACAGCATAGGTTAGCGTGTAGGTGCCAATTTTTGTGGTATCCACCAATCCTGTCTTGGTAAAGCTGATCCTTTCTTTTGGCCAGTAATTGTCGGCATAGGAAACACCAGGATCTACGAATGGTGTCATAATTTCAACATACACCACCGGATCTCCAAGCAGATTGATTTCAGGAGCTGCAACGTCAGCAACAACAACGGACCTGCTCTTGGTATCGGACAAGCCTTGTTTGTCGGTAACCTTGTATGAAATACTGTAGTTGCCCAAACGGTACGGGTCAATATTATGGGTAAGAACAACATTTGCGGTAATATCACCATCGGCAATATCGTAAGCTGAATAGGATTTATCATTGAATGGTTCGTTCACATTCACATAAAGCGGATCACCTCCGGTTAAGGTAATTACAGGAGGAGTATTGTCAGGTGTTACGTAAACCAGTCTTCTTACAACAGTACAATTGTCAAGATTATCGCAAGCTTCGTAGGCCACATAATAGGCACCTACGATCTTGTTATTAATGTAGTTGGACGTAACGATCCTGTTGCTGATATTCCCTTCAATATTATCAAAGGCAGTAGCTCCAGGGTCATTAAAGGTATATCCAAGTTCCAGATACATGGTATCGTTGTCAATAAGTGTAATCACCGGAGGAATATTATCGGGTGAAATAAATACACGATAGTCTTCGTATTCTCCGAATTTAACAGGGCTGCAGGGTGTATTTTGGCTGGCCGAATAAACGCCTCCCACGCGCATCCTGGTGGCACCAAGACGAGCATTGTTAGGTACGGTAATAGTTCCTGTCCAGGTCATGGTAGTTGCTGAATCTTCTTTTGCAGCAAGTTCTCCCGGATGGTCAAATACACCGTTCTGGTTGTAATCAATCCAGATATAGCGGGTCATAGCGTTATAATTGGTTATCCTTTCCACGGTAATATTAAAGGACTGATCAACAACAAGCTTCGCTGATCCAATATTGGTATAATTGGTATAACCGGTTTGACCTATGGCGGAGGAGTTATCAATTGCTTCAAGTTTTACCCTGCTGATACCGATATCGGCATGGAGATTCAGCACCAAAGGACTGCAGTATTCTTTCGGAACAATGTATTTCTGTTTCATTGCACTGGACTTAAATGGGGTATTGCTGTTGCCCATGATCAATTTCACATCAAAAGAATCAATCTTGGTGAAAATAATCTGTGGGAATTCGCTGAATTGGTTCGTATTGTTGGTGAAGTAATAATCAGATGGGGTAATTGTCCATTCATAAGTATTGATACAGCTACCTTCATCGGGCTCACAGTTCAGTGTCACAATATCCTGACTGACCACTGGTGTTTCGATATTGGCAACGAAAGTTCCTGTAGGAGCAACCTGTGGGTTGACCAGTACAATTTTCTTTTCAGCCGTATCTTTACCACCGCAATTTTCAACAACAAGACGGGTCAGGTATTCTGCAGCAAGGCCGGGGAAACTGGTATGGAATTCACCATTAATATCAGTTCCGTCAATAGTGCCGTTTCCATCATAATCCCAAATATAACGGGTAAACCTGTGGTCTGTTACCGAGGTGTTTTCAAGGTAGAAAGCAGAAACGATACATCCGGTATCAGCGTTATCGAAGGAAGCTACTGGTGGCAGAAAGTTCCCTGCGCCTGATCCTGCCCATTCGAGTTTGAAGCCTGTGTTTACTGTTTCTGTCTTGCTTGAAAATTCAACGAACACCATTCCGCTTTGCGTGGCATAAAGGAAGGTATCGAAATCTTCAGCGCTCATCACACCTGTAATACCTTTTGGGTATTTGGCTGTATTCCAGATCGGGATACCGCGGTTTGATCCACCGTCATAAAGCCTGAGATAGGCGGAATCTCCCAGATTAAATTCAAAGAAAGTGATCTTCACTTTTTCAGTACAAGGTTTGATCAGGTAAGTGCAGAATTTATTTTTACTGTAAACACCAGTTGGTCCGCCATCATCATAAAGGTTACCGAACTGATTGGCAGATTCAATGGATGCCCCGCACATCAATTCACTCAGTTTTACATTAATATAACGTGCCTTGGATTCTTTCGGAGAAGTTCCGATAGAGTTTGAAGAAGTTAATTCCACGGTATAATCTCCGGGATATTTGAATACAACCACAGGTGAAGAACTGCTGGATGTGGTACCATCAACATATTCATGAGAGGGTTCATTATTCATGGTAAGCGGGTCATATACCGTTGCAGGAAGAATGTTCCATGCCCACGTGGACGGGCAATTGTCGGAAATATCGGTCAGTTGCACCTTATCTCCGGTTTCCACAATATTCGTATTGGTAATGAATTCGCTGACCGGAGGCAGACTGGCGGGATTGATATATACATATTTGGTAATGGTGTCGGTCGTAAAACAAGTTTGATAGTACAGAGTAACCGTATCGTATCCTGTATTCTTGAAGGAATGGGTAAGGTTGAAGCTGTTGGACACATAGCTTCCGTTTACATGCCAGTTAGCTGCATAGGGCTCGGTTTTAAGTCCAATATTCTGGAAGGTGACCGGGGTGATGTGACACATGGTATCGTAAGCAATAAAACCAACATCGCCTTTCTTGCGTGGCGGTTCATCCGGTCCGATGATACTCATCAGTGCACAACGGGGTTCACCGTCAATATCAATGGTTGCCTGTGGCATAAATGCTCCGGGGAATCCCATGAATCCTTGTCTAAGGTGGTGATTACTTTTCGAAATAATCATAGGATCAACATTTTCCTTAGAATTAACATCATGTTGACCTAAATAATAAACATCTTTCTTGAAATCTGTCAGGTTATAGAAATAACCATTATAATAAGAATAAAACCTATATTGGGTAGCTGTTGTGGGATAGTTGTAGATATTGTTGTCAATATATACGTAGTAACTGGTACCCGGATTGTAAACACTTAACAGCAAGGTTCCGCTGGAGGTGGTCAGTATGTTGTTTTTCACCGTAACACTGTAAGGATAATACACATAGATGGCAGAATAGCTGTAACTTGTATTGTAGGAGCCATCCACCCAAATGCTGTTATTGGCAATAGTTGTATTATAATTATAGTAGGAATAAATACCAATCTGGTAAGTGGCATATTTGAAATTAGTAATCACATTGCTGGCAATAACGCTGCTGTTTTGCTGAAAATAATAGTTATTGTAGGCGTGGTAAATACCATAATACACCGGCTCCATATAATTACCCTGTATGCTGCTCTGACTGCAATAGTAATGATAAATGGTGTAACCTGCAGTAGTGTGTGTTTGGTTAACAAACCTGTTGTTTTCTATTTTGGTTCCTCCGTTGTAATAGGAATAAAAACCGTAATAATAAAAACTCGTAAAGGTATTATTTATAAACTCATTTCCCCAAATAAGGGATGACGAACCGATACCATATAAGGTAACAGAGAAATATCCACCGGTCAGCGTATTATTTGTGATCTTGTTGTAATTACCATTATTACCGGAACCACTGTAAGAAGTTAAAGAACCTGAAAAGATAAGCGGAACCAGGTAACTGTTTGTACCAATGCTTACTTTCAGATCGCAGTTGTCAATGACATTGTAATCGGCAGAATTCGTAAAGAATACGGCATTTCCGTATGAAGCGCCTAAATTCTGAATGGTCATGTCTTTAAAGCGTGTATAATCGGCACCGTTTAGCCTGAGTGTGGTCCAGTCGCCAGTGCTCGAACCGGTACTTGTTAATATTGTGCTTGTTCTGCCGTGTCCGATGAATGAAATATCATTGGTAGCAGATGCTCCTGTAATCTGAGGAAGGTTCACCCTTTCGGTATAGGTACCCGGATATACATCAAATGTAACGGCACCGCCAACTCCCCGTTTTTTCAGATCATTGACTGCTTCAGTAAAGCTCAAGTAATGTCCTGTTCCAAGCGGGTCAATCACGTAAGTGCCTGCCATACCAAGCATAACTTCATTAATCAGCGAGTCGGAAGGATCCGGGTCACCGCTGAGTTGCGGATAAATGCGTGCCTTTAAGGTGTATGTTTTGTCCGAGCTGATAAACCAGGGTGTAGTAAACGTTACGTCTATGGTTTTGCCGGGTGCCAGGGATGTTCCTAAGGAATAGTTTTGGCTGACCCAACTGCCCCCATCCACCTGATACTGAAATGTCAAGGTTTGCGGAGTAATGGGGTTAATCCCTTTGTTTTTTGCTGATACCTTCACGGAATTGTTGCCCATCATGGCTACGGTCGGTGAAAGCGATACCAAATCAAGGTCAATCGTCAGCACATGGTCGCAACCAATGTGGTGATTGCCGTTTGTGGTTGGTCTTACATCCTTGTCATAGTCAAAATAATTGGTGGAAGGAAGAATAATGGGAGCTTCCATGATAGTAGAGGCTGTCGGATAAATATGTAAATCTGTTGCGGATTCAAATTTAGGATCTACATTGTCCCATGAATTCTGGTCATGCGGGTTTTTGGTGTAAGCACTGTTGTTTCCTTTGAAACCCGACAGATTGGTATAATAGGTACCTGCTATAAAAAATTTATTATTACCACCTGAATTCGGGTAATAATAATCATTGTAGTCAATTTCATTATTTGAACCATAATAAACAGCAATGCAAAAACCTCCTGCAGGAACAGGAGCAGAAATAATATTGTTTTTTACCACGGCATTGTAGGAATAATAAAGGTAAACACCTGAATACGAGTAGGAACTTGAAGTGGCAGGGTTTAAGATAGTGTTATGCAAAATTTGCAGGTTATAGGCATAATAACAATAATAAATACCGGAATATGTACAGTTAGTAATCATGTTATTCGTGATGTAGGTCTTATCTGAAGTATAATTCCGATTTTCATAATAAGGTCGTATCCCGTAACTTGACCCCGTAATATAATTTTTATCCACTACGGTAGCACGTCCGTAATAAAGGTAAATACCATAAGAACCACCATTCACTGTATTCCCGATTAAATTAACGTACTGGCAGTAGTAAATATAAAAAGGATAGCTGCTTGCCTGAGCATAATTGTTTTCAAAGGTGGAAGTATAAGTGTATTGGGGATAAAAGGCATAGGAACCACCGCTAACATTATTTCCATTAAAAATACAATCGTAATGATAATAAGGATAAACTCCGTAATAAGCTCCGCTAATGATGTTTTTATTAAAGTTTGAATTGTAACAGTAATAGCCGTAATAAGCATAAGCATTGCTGTAGGTGAAATCGGAAATGGTATTGTTTTCGATCAGGTAATATTCCTGATTATAGGTATAGATACCATAGTAGTACACATTAGTAATGGTGCTTTTAAGCAGTTGATTGTTTTTACAACGTGAGGAGGATGAATAACCGTATAACACCAATCCGTAATAACCACCTTTCAGGTTACAGCCTTCAATGGTCAGAAAATTGGCTGAGTTTCCTGAACCAACCGATCCTTCAGAACTGGATGCCATAAAACAGATACCGTTTGAGTTTGTGAAATTGGGAATAAACAGATTGCAATTTTTAAAAGTATTGTAATCTGAAGAGTTGGCCATATGCACGGCCATGGCATTACTGGTGCTGGTATTCTCAATAGTCATTTCCTCAAATTTCACATAATCGGCCCCGTTAAAGGCAATCACTGCACGTGAGGAAGTGCCTGTTCCTGCATATTGTAAAATGGTTTTGCCAGCACCCTTCCCTGTAAAAGAAATGGTGTTGGTGGCACTTGCACCGGAAATGGCATTAAGGGTTACCCTGCCTGTAAAGGTATTGGCTGAAACGGCAAAAGTAACCGGACCACTTACTCCATAGGAACTTAATGCGGATGCAGCAGCTGCAACTGTGGTATAGTTGGTGGAACCGCTCCCTGCAGGATCAATGGTATAAGCACCGCTCAACGGTTGAGCAAATAAAGCACTTGTACTGAGAATTCCTGAGAGAAATAATACGGAAAACAAAAGTGTAAATCTTTTACGCATAATATTCTTAATTTAATATTTTACAAAAGTTCATTTCTATCAAAGGTTTTAGATTACCTTACTAAAGCAAATATAAGATTAATAATTAATTCATGAAATTTTTTTTGAGTTAAAATTAAATTTTTTAACGGAATAAAAAGGCTTTGTTACACTTTTTGTTTATCACCAACTGATATAATGGAAAATCATTCTCTTTTATTGAAAAACGTTAATTTTATTCAGAAATACTAATCCACTCCATAAAATATTTCTTCCGCCACATTAAAAACAATTTTCCTCGCATGGAATTAATCTTCCGATAGCTTGAAGATGTTTGCCACCTCATTGAAGCAATCATCCGCCAAATAGAAGGTGTTTGCCGAAGCATAGAAGCAAGTTGCCGCCACCTAAAAGATAGTCTCCGTCAACGGAAAGCATCTTCAAGGTGTCGGACGCTATCTTCGAGGTGTCGGACGCTATCTTCAAGGTGTCGGACGCTATCTTCAAAGTGTCGGACAGTATCTTCAAAGTGTCGGACAGTATCTTTAAAGTGCCGGACAGTATCTTCAAAGTGCCGGACAGTATCTTCAAAGTGCCGGGCAGTATCTTCAAGATGCCGGAAAAGACCTTTAAAATAACGGAATAAAACTTTTAAATACTCATAAGGATTTACTCATAGCAGTATAGCTCCATTATCTGACAGAAAACCTCATATACTCAGCGGGAAAGGCGTTTTTATAGCATAATTTTTGCATAAATTACGGGGTATTTTTGTAACTAACTTTTTTCTTTAACATTTTAAATACTCTTATAATGACAAGACCCTATCAAAATTTTAGGTTTTACGGAGCACCTGACTCCAGGATGCTCGATTTTTCAAGATCGGTACATGGTTATTATGTAAACGACCTTCCTGATTTTACATCATTTGATCCGGATTTTGATTCCCTTTACGGTGATGCCTTTCTGGTGGCAATCGGAAATGCTGAAACTTACAGCAGCGATAATCAGTTGATTGATGTGCTGGCCACGGCAACTGTGGAAGTTGAAGCAAAAATGAAGGATTGCCGGGATTATTTTCAACACATGAAATATTTTATTGAAAAAGCCTTCCCCGGCAATCGCACTGTCTGGAATGAATTCGGCTATAACGACTACAACCGTTGCAGGAAAGTTCAGGTAAAAATGATACAGTTTATGCGTGATCTGCACGAAACTGCAACAAAATACGCCACACAACTGGCCACCGCTCATTTTGATGCTCCAAAAATTTTACAGATCAAAACGCTTGCAGATGCCCTTCAAACTGCCAATACCACACAGGAATCGGTGCGCAGGGGTCGCAGTACAGGCAGTTACGAAAGAGTTATCTTGCTCAATGCAGTCTGGGATATTTGCCAGAATATCCGGAAGGCCGCAAAAGTTATTTATGCCAACAACTGGGGAAAATGGCAGCAATACCTGATCCCTTGGGGAGGCGAAGGTGAAGTTCCTGAAGAACAGGAAGAATACACAGGAAGCGTTGCCTATGGTCAAACCGTCAACGTAATCATAGCCGGATTGACAGCAGACTCAGTGCTGACCTGCACAAACACCGGAGAAGTGGTTCTCAAATTCTGCGGTAGTGAGTTTGAAGGCACGGTATGCAATGAATCCGGCCTCGAACTGAATCCGGGTGATTCGCAAGCAGTTTCACTTCAGGAAATCTCACCCGAAGGCAGCAACCCGCTTTACCTGAGTGTCAGCAATATTATTGCTCCTCCGGGCAGCCCCGATGGCGAATACAGTATTATAAAGGTAAGCTGAATTCGCTATATTTCAATCGTATTATTTAACAAGCAAAAAAAAAGTCCTGTCTGAATCAGACAGGACTTTTTAATGGTATTAATAATTCGTTTATCTGCTTATAACCAATCTTTCGAGGTAGGTATTATCGGCAGTCTGAACTTTCACTACATAAATTCCTGCAGCATAAGCATTCATATCCACCTCAAAGATGCTCTGAGTGAGAATGCCTTTATTCAGCACTGTAATTTCTTCACCCAGCAGATTCAGCACGCTGATGCTTACATCGCTTCCTTTAGTGAGATTAACATCAACAATGAACTTGCCTGTCGTAGGATTCGGATACACCTGCAGTTTATTGGCAGCATCATTTTCATTCACCGATACATTTTCATAGATCACTTTTACCAGACGGCAAACCTGTGTGGCTTCGTTTTCTGATGGATCTTCGGCAGTATAACAAACGAAATAGATGCCTTCTTCGTGAATGTTGACATTATTATCAACAGTCACTGTGAGATCGGATTCTTTGTAATAGTTGTCTTTCACGGTGTATCCTTCATCCACATAAGGATCCCATTTTTTGTGAAAAATATAAGGAGCACCAATCAATTCGAGTTCGGGTGCATGGCTATCAACTACTTTCACCACACGTCCCAGAATTTCACTTTCGTTTCCAGAAGCATCCTTTACCTTATAGAAGATAATATAGTTGCCGAGCTTGGTAGGTGTTTCATCAGGATATTGGTCAAGGAAAGAGCCCCAACGTGTTGTGGTAAATCCTGTGAACGAATTGTCCTGAATATCCAAACCCGGATCATAGAATTTGGTGTTGACTTCATGTTGAATAACATCACCACCCAAAGCATAAATGACAGGAGCAGTGCTGTCCCAAACAATGATCGTCCGGGTAACTGTGTTCGGTCCGTTTCCGGAATAGTCAATAACGGAATAGCTGATCTTGTACGTCCCGGCTTTTGTGGTATCCACCAAACCGACAACGCTATAGGAAATCTTTTCCTTTGGCCAGTAATTATCGGAATAAGCGGTTCCCATTTCCACATAAGGTGTCAGAATTTCAAGATAAAGAGGATTCTGTCCCAATAAGGTAATTTCGGGAGCAGCACCATCATAAACACTTAAAGTTCTTGAAACGGAAGTTGTGTATCCGCTGGCATCCGTTACGGTATATGTTCTGGTGTAAGTACCAACGGTATAGACATCCAGATAACCGCTAATCTGCACTTTGGAAGTAATATCCCCATCGGCAAGGTCGTAAGCGGAGTAGAAGGTATCCACAAAAGGAATATTTACGTTGACAGTCAAAGGATCACCACCTTTAAGGGTAATGACAGGAGGAGTTTTGTCGGGTGTAATGTAAACAGCTCTGCGAACTTCATTGCAATTCCATAAAGTATCACATGCATTATAGACTACATTGTAAAGACCAAGCTGACTTGTATTCACATAATTGTTGGCAACAAAGAGCGGAACTCCGTTGTGAACGTAGTTGTTAATTTTGCCCATAATGTTGTCAACGGCATCGGCACCCTCGTCAATGTAAGTATTCCCTATTTCGAGATAAACAGGATTGTCGCCAAGGATGGTAATTTCAGGTGCAATATCATCAGGAGAAATGATCACCCTGTAATCTTCCACTTCGCCAAATTTATAAGGACCGCAAGGATCGGGAGTTACAGAACCGTAGTCAGCAATAACTCTCATGGTAGTTGCACCAAGGTTGGCACTGACGGGAATATAAACACTGCCTGTCCATGATTTTGTTTTGGCGCCCATTTCACTGGCAGCCAATTCACCGGCATCATTAAAATCACCATCATTGTTAAAGTCAATATAAACATAACGGTTAAAGGCATTGAAGGTGGTGAGGCGTTCTACGGTGACATCATAGGTCTGGCCGGAAATAAGGTAGCCCGGTTCATCATTCGTATAATTGTTGTAGCCTGCTGTTCCCACCGAAGTTTTATTGTCAATCTGGGCGATTTTAACCCTGCTGATTCCCATATCGGTATGCAGGTTCATCACCACAGGATTACAATATTTCTTGGGTTTAATGAAACAAGTCTTCGTCAGGGAATTGGTGTAGATGGTATTGGTGTTGCCCATCACCAGGGTAACATCGTAACAGGTGGTATCCTGGAAGATGATTTGAGGATGTTCGCTGAATTGATTGGTTTCGTTGGTAAAATAGAATGAGCTGGGCGAAATCTTCCATTGCCATTTGTTGACACAGGCTAATTCTTTTCCTTCGCAGGTGAGCACAACAATATCCTGGTTAAGTACCGGGGCATTGATATTGGCTGTAAAATCGGCCTGAGGAGCAGATTGCGGATTGATCAGCACCACTTTCCTGATAAAGGTATCGGAACCACCGCAATTGTCAACAACAAGCTTGCTGAGGTAAGTTGCTGCGAGTCCCTGGAATGAGGTATTGAATTGTCCATGATAGGAATACGAATCATAAGTCCCGTTTCCGTCAAAATCCCATGCGAATGTAGAGGCAGCTTTATCGGCAAATGAAGTATTTTCATAGTAGAATGGAAGAACGATACAACCCGTATCGGGTGCATCAAACTGAGCAATCGGAGGCAGGTAATTCCCCTTACCAATGCTTGACCATTCCAGTTTAAATCCGCTGGCAGTTGCTGCGTCAGATTCAAATTCGATATAAACCATGCCTGTTTGGGTTGCCGTTATCGTTTTCTGGAATCTGGGATCATTAACATTGCCTGTGATTCCCTTTGTACCATAATCTTTATTCCAAATAGGTGTGCCTGCAGAAGATCCGCCATCATATATTCTCATATAAGCATCTTCGGCAAGAGCAAATTCCTTGAAGTTAATCTGGACATCATCACCGCATGATTTGATCACATAGAAACATTTTTTGTTTGCACCATGTGAACCTGTTGGACCACCATCATCATAAAGGACCCCATAAGAGGCTTTTGCCTCGACATTGGCTCCGCACATGACATCGCTGAAAAGCACATTGATATAGCCGGTTTTGCAGTATTTCTGCGCTGTACCAAAGGTATTTCCAACCGTCAGGCATACATCATAGCTTCCGTCAAAGTTGAATTTTAATTGCGGATTGGGTGAGGCTAAGGTTGTATTATTAATTAATGTATAAGTAGGTTCATAACTTAAAGTAGCAGGATTGTATTTGGTAGCAGGAGTGATTTCCCATAGCCAACTGTTGGGACAGTTAACGGAAAGATCATGGAGATCAACTTGCTGTCCGATTTCAACCACATTCTTTGTAGCAGAGAATTCAACAACAGGTGTGGTATTCGGATCATCAATATAGATGGCCTTGGATACCGTATCAATTCCTGCACAAGTTTGCTGGATCAGGGTTACGGTGTCATAGCCCTTATTGGCAAAAGTGGAAGTGAAATTCCAATTGTTTGTTTTGTAGTCATTTTTGATAAACCAACTTGTGTTATGTGGCTCTGATTCAAGTCCTGTGTTGAAGAAGGTGATCGGGCTGCCTTTGCACATGGTGTCTTCGAAAGTGAAGTCCGTTTTGGCAACAGTCCATGTAGGTTCATCCGCCCCAATGTATGAAATCAATTGGCAACGGGGATCGCCATCCACATCAAAGGTCAGAACAGGAACAAAAGCACCGACAAATCCCTTGGAACCCGGATTCAAACGCATATTTGATTTTGATTGAATCTGAGGATCAATATTGTCAAATGAATTGACGTCATGTGTACCAATATAGGTAGTGTAATTTTTAAATGCCGTATAATTGGAGAAATAGTTGGAGTAAATAGCAAATCTGCTGGCAGTACCTGAATAAACAAACATGTTATAATCGCATTGACAGGTATAGGATGTACTTGACGTATATAGGGAAAGAAGTAAAGTGTTTCCCGTTGAGATCAGAATATTGTTTTTTATTTGTTGGTTGTACATATAATAGGTTAAAATGGCCGAATAACTGTAACTACCGCCCTGTGTGCCATCCACCCAGACATTGTTGTTCAGAATACTCACATTATAGGTTTGATACAAGTACATCCCGCACTGATAGGAGTAAACAAAATTGCTGATCATGTTGCTGGCTATCACAGATGAATTTCCCTGATAATAGTAGTTTTCGTAATAGCAATAAATACCGTAATAAATGGGGTTGATGATATTGGCCTGAATGCTGTTGGCAGTACCATAATAACTCATAATACTATACCCACCGGTTGTATTTCGCATTCCGGTAAGGACATTCCGTTCAATCTTCATAAAGCCACTGTAGTAAAAATACAGGCCGTAATAGTATGAATTTGAGATATGATTACCAATAAATTCATTTCCTTTGATAACGGAAGTTGATCCTCCGCCATAAATATAAGCCGAAAAATATCCTCCGGTAATGGTGTTGTTATAAAACTTATTATAGTTACCTGTATTTCCGGAAGAGCCGTATGAAGTCAGGGAACCGCTGAAGTTAATCGGAAGGTTGTAACTGGAGGTCGTATTTGGAACATCAAGCATACAATTTTCCCAAGTATTATAATCCGCACCCTGGGTGACAAAAACAGCTACGCCATAATTGGTACCGGTATTTTGTATGCGCATATCTTTAAAAGTGAAATAATCGGCACCCTGCATAACTAAGGTTTGCCACATATAGGCAGCCGTACTGGTGCCGGCATAAGTAAGTACCGTATTATCTTTTCCTTTACCTATAAAAGTAACCGTATTGGTGGCACTCATTCCTTTAATCTGAGGAATGGTAACCTGTTCACTGTAAGTACCTGCATTAACATTAAACACCACAGGACCGGCAATACCGCAATTCTTCAACAAAGCGATGGCTTCGTTAAAGGTCTTGAACTGTCCGCCACCTGATGCATCAATGGTATAGGTACCTTTAGCACCCGTACACATGGTGGTGGTAATAATATCGGCTGTATCGTCATCATTGGCAACCTGCGGATAGATCCTGACCGAAACGGTGTAGGTTCCTTCCGTACCGATATACCAAGGTGTTGTGAAGGTATAGGTTCTGGGATTAGTGGCAGCCGGATAGCTGGTCATACTGTATGTTTCGTTCACCCAGGAACCTCCGTTGATGGAATATCCAAAATAGACGGTTTGTGCATTCAGTGTTTTTGCCCCTGTATTGGCATAGGAAAATGTTATTGAATTGGTTCCTACTTCAGGCACCACAGGATTATCAATACTTACCAGGTCAAGGTCGTAATCGGGGAACACATGTTCATCGGCACCCATCATGGTATTGGTGGTGCCACGTGGATCCTGATCAATATCTTTGGGCACGGAACTAAGATAAGGAGCATAGCGCGGAACGGTACCCGAAGAATAATGCAGATTTGCTCTGTTGTTAAAATGTGGTGCTGAAGAGATACAATTCTGGTTCTGCGGAGAAGTACTTGACTTTAGAGATGATATATCCGCGTAGGTAGTTCCATCCCAATACACGAAAGTACCATTTGAGCTATAGTAGTTGTTATAATCAATATCACCACTATTATAGGTTCCTTGGTACTTATAGAAAGCACTTCCTCCTCCGGTATTAACTAAAATATTATTTTTCACTTTACATCCTGAATACATATAATACATAAATAAAGCAGAATAACTAGCACTACCTCCTGGCGATTCTACCCACACACTATTATGATAAATTTCTGTATTGTATCCATAATAAAGAGTTATTCCGTAATGATAAGAAGTACCAAGAAAATTGGAAATCATATTATTAACAATACGAGTATTTCCTGAATAATAATAATTTTCATAATACATATAAATGCCGTATGAACCTGGATTAATTACATTATCTTCAATTACAGAGCCAGATCCGTAGTAGGTCATAATGGAATATCCATACGTAGAAATAAACTTATTCTCAAAAAGGTTTCCTTTTAAGGTTACTTTATCAACGTACTCACTGTAATAATTGTAATAATAGGCATCCGTAAAAGTATTGTAAAGAAATTGGTTATTGGTTACATCTGTATAGTAACTGCTGTTACCCATCCATGTTACGTTAAAATATCCACCGGTAATTAAACAGTGGGAAATCGTATTGTTTCTTGCGTTTGTCCCGTAACGGTAATAAGACCTTTCATCATCTGTAGCCATAACGCAAATGGAAGTATAACCTTGGGTTTGTGTAGGCACTTTCAAGGTACAGCTGTCGAATGTGTTATATTGTGCATCTTTGGTAAAAAATACCGCTAATGCATAATCATACTGGCCTGTACTTTCAATGGTGATGTTCTTAAAATTGATATACCGCGTTCCGGTAAGTACGACAACTGCACGGGTGGAGTTTGTGGTTCCCGCATAGGTGATCTTTCTCGTACTTTTGTTTACCCCGTTGAAGGTAATCTTATTCGTAGAACTTGCACCGCTGATGGAAGGTATTTCCACACGTTCGGTGTAGGTTCCGGGATTTACCGTAAAAGTAACCGGGCCGGAAACCCCCTGGTTTTTCAAAGCACTGACAGCAGCATTAAAGCTGGAATAATTAGCTCCGCCACCACCAATCGTATAATTACCATTCAGCTGGGCAAAAGAATTAACAGTAAGAAGCAAAAGTCCCGATGTAATAAGGAACATGCACAAATGCGTAAATTTTTTAATCATATTCTTCGATTTAAAAATGTTTATACCATGTTAAATTTGTTAGGGCTATACCGAAACATTCAAATGCAAATATAAGTCGAGATTTGTTCACAAACAAAAAAAATATATTTTTTTAAATTTTTTTTCAATACCTCAAAATGCCATTTTTCCAAGGAATCATAAGTGCTTTTTTTTAATCAACCAGCAAGTTTTATTCTTTGATATATTTTTAGAATGAATCAAGGTTTTTAATTGCTTTACTAATTTCATTTATCTAAAGAATTATTTTAAAAATCCTACCTCATTGGGAAACATCAACAAATATACTGTAGAAAACCTCTTCGTCAAGTAGGTAATTTTACTTACTTATACATATTTCTTGGATACACTTTCCTGAAAATTCTTTCTTCCCGATTTGATTTTATTTTTCAAAGTCATACATTTGCACAAATTTAGATTTTCACTTCAAGATCGAAAAATTTAAGTTGACACACATAATCAGGATAATGCATTGAATCGGATTTTCTCCTATACCATTAATAAAGGTCTGAAAATTAAATACGACAAGTTCTTACTTGGTGTAAAAAATCCTTACCAATGTCAGGAAAGCATCCTTAAAAACCTGATTTCAAAAGCAAGCCACACACAATTTGGTATGGAACATGGCTTTTCATCTTTAAGAAACGACCAAGATTTCAGGACTGAAGTTCCAATCAATGATTACAACTCTTTAAAGCCTTATATTGAGAAGATGATGGCAGGCGATAAAAATATTTTATGGCCCGGAAAAACGAAATGGTTTGCAAAATCTTCAGGAACAACGAGTGACCGAAGTAAATTCATTCCCGTATCAGCCGATGCTTTGGAAAACTGTCACTATAAAGCTGGCAAAGAACTGATTTCCATCGTATATCACCTGAAACCCGAAACGGAGATTCATTATGGAAGTGGTTTGGTTTTGGGTGGAAGCCATCAGATCAACAATATGAACAACCACTCAAGAGTTGGGGATTTGTCTTCCATATTATTGCAAAACCTGCCTCTATGGGCTAAATTTTGGCAAGAACCCAGTTATAAAAGTATTTTTTATGAAGATTGGGAAAAGAAAATCGAGATTATTGCCGAAAGAGTGCTGACAAGAAGAATTACCCATATAACAGGAGTTCCTACATGGACACTGGTGCTATTCAACAAATTGCTGGAGATCAGCGGCAAAAAAAATATCAGTGAAATATGGCCATCCCTCGAGCTATACGCTCATGGAGGGGTTAGCTTCACCCCTTATTTGCCTGTTTTTAAGGAAATGATCCCGAATGAAAAAATGACCTACCTTGAAACCTACAATGCTTCTGAGGGATTTTTTGGTGTTCAGGATCAGATAGAATGCAATGACCTGCTTTTATTGACCGATCATGGTATTTTCTATGAATTCTTACCATTCGAAGATTTACATAACGAACAGGTAAAAACATTAACCCTTGAAGAGGTTGAAACAGGAAAGAATTATGCACTGATTATCAGTACCAATGCCGGTCTTTGGCGTTACCTGATTGGTGACACCATACGTTTTACTTCCACTATGCCTTACCGCTTCAGACTAACCGGACGTACCAAACACTTTATCAATGCTTTTGGCGAAGAGGTGATCATTGAAAATGCTGAAAAGGCTCTTGCCGAAGCTTGTCATCAAACCAATGCTACTATAAATGATTTTACTGCTGCCCCTGTATATTTTGAAGGGCGTAAAAAAGGGGCTCATGAGTGGATTATTGAATTTGCTCATCCCCCACTCGATATGGATGTTTTTACTACTCTGCTAGATAAACGGCTAAAATCACTGAACTCCGACTATGAAACCAAAAGGTATAATGACCTTGCTTTAACAAAACCAATCATACATAGCGTTTCGCCCAACACTTTTTATCAATGGATGAAGTATAAAAACAAACTGGGCGGACAAAACAAAGTTCCCCGCTTATCGAACGACAGAACCTATGTGGACGACATATTGAATTACATCAATTCAAAGGCAGATTGATACATCACTCAGATTCTGTCAGAACACTAAAAATTTCTCCCACATACATTCTGTGATAATCCTTTAAAGGATAATGATGCTCTATTGAGCTTTCAAGAAAGAGTCCGGGATCGAGGTCCGATACATATATTTTCCGGCATTCCATAACCAGGCGTGCCTCTTCAAAATACAGGTTTCCCGATTTACTTTCCATAAGAGTCAAGCCACACTCCTTGACTTTATCCTGATTTTTACCTGACACACTTCCGCAGTAGTTTAAAATTTCCCTGTATTTTTCTTCAAAAAAACACAACGTGAATTCCTGGTATTTCTCAGTAAAATTCCAGGTATGACGGGTAGGCCGGATATAAATGCATACCACTGCCTTTTGCCACAGCACTCCCATCATGCCCCAACCACCGGTCATGGTATTGTAATCTTCTTTTACACCCGCTGTGATGAGAAACCAATCTTTACCGATGATCTTAAAAGGGTTTTCATTTAATTCAAAAGGACTTATTTCTTTGAACTTAGTCGTTGCCGGCATACACAGTCTTTCTTTATTAGTATTATAAAAATTTCACTTACTGCTTCAGATTTTAGGGAATTATATACCTCTTCAAAACACATAAAATTAAAACAGTTCTTAAAAAGCAGGCAATACTCATTTCTGATGGCATCAGAAAGAGCATCCTGAGTATTGAATTCAGGATTAAAAAGCACCCCGACCAACTTCCCTTTTTCGCTCAACAATTCATGAACTTTTTTAACATAATTGTATCGCTGTGATCGTGGGAGTGAAGAAAAGAAGGTTTGCTCTAAAATAAGGTCATATTTGCCAGAATGCAGAAAAAAGTTTTCACAAAATAGTTGCTCCGATGGAAAGTGCGGCAATCTTTTAATAAAATCTTTTATTGATGAACTATCATTATTAAGGTAATGTGTGTTTGTAAAGCCCTTTCGGAATAAATAATCGGCTGTAAAGGTATTTTCTGTTCCTATTACCAGAATTTTAATTCCCTGGTTTGTTATCTGGTTAATATACTCTTTTATGGGTGGTAAAACAACGCAATAGTTCAATTCAGAAGTATTACCGGAATCGAATTTCAATACCTGATTTTCAGGAGAACAACTTACCATGATGATCTTATTGCTATGCAAAAATATTGGGAAATACTAAATTTGGGAAATTTTAATGCAATGAATTTTGATCAATTACGCAATTATTGCTTGGAGAAAAAGGGAAGTTTTGAAAGCTTGCCATTTGATGACGTATCCCTTGTTTTTAAGGTAATGAATAAGATCTTCGCCATTATTGCCCTTGATATGGATAATCAAATGAGTTTGAAATGCAATCCTGATTATGCTCTGGAGCTTAGAGCTTCCTATCCTGATCACATTTTACCAGCACGTTATATGAATAAACAATATTGGAATATGGTGAAGACAAAGGGATTTGATGATGAACAACTGCTTTTTAAACTTATTGATCATTCCTACAATGAGGTAGTGAAGCAGCTTCCTTTGAGAAGCCGCAAAATACTTGCAGAAATAAAATAACATAAAAAAAACAGCATGATTATTGTGAACGACAGGCCGCATTAAATGACCTTTTTATTATGTTGGACCTAACCGTTGGAAATGAGCGCAACCTAATCTTCCGTTTTGCCTTGCCCATGCTTGCCGGAAATATCTTTCAGCAGCTTTATAATATTGTTGATAGTGTGATTATCGGCAATTACTTGGGTAAAGAAGCGCTTGCCGCAGTCGGAGCCTCCTTCCCCCTTATCTTTGTCCTGATTTCCCTGATCATAGGTTTATCCATGGGTGCCACCATTATCATATCGCAGTATTTTGGAGCCAAAGAGTTCAAACAGATCACAAAAACCATTGACACTCTTTTTATTTTTTTATTTTTCACATCCATCATCATTTCTGTTGTAGGAATCATTTTCAGCGGTGCTATTTTCAGGTTGATAGATGTACCGGAAGAAGTACTACCCTTAGCCAAATCCTATTTTAATATTTACATTGGGGGAATCATTCTGCTGTTTGGATTTAATGGCACTGCAGCAGTGCTCAGAGGGATAGGTGACTCCAAAACACCGCTGTATTTCCTGATTATTGCCACCATTATGAACATTTTTCTTGACATTCTTTTTATCCGGGTGTTCAATTGGGGTGTCGAAGGAGCTGCCTATGCCACACTAATATCGCAGGGTGGTGCATTTATCACTGCAGTGATCTACCTGAACCGGACTCATAGCATTGTGAACTTTTCTCTTATAAAATTAAAGTTTGATAAAGAAATATTTAAAAAAAGTATGCAAATCGGACTGCCCTCCGGAATGCAACAAACTTTTGTTGCTTTAGGTATGCTGGCCTTACTTCGCATCGTTAATATTTATGGAACGGCAACTTTGGCTGCCTACACGGTTGCGGGAAGAATTGATATGTTTGCCGCTTTGCCCGCCATGAATTTTTCAGCCGCCTTAACCACATTTGTTGGTCAAAACATTGGAGCAAAAAAAATTGAACGGGTAAAGAATGGATTTAAAGCTGCACTATTGATGACCACTTTGATTTCTCTTTCCGTCAGTTTGTTGGTAATCCTTTTTGGCAAGGAGCTGATGGGATTATTCACCAAAGATCCTGATGTAATCCTGCAGGGCGCAAATTATCTACTGATCGTAAGTTCTTTTTATGTCGTTTTTTCATTCATGTTTGTTTCCAATGCAGTGCTTCGCGGAGCAGGAGAAACACTGATTCCCATGATCATTACCTTACTGGCTTTATGGATTATCCGGCTTCCTTCGTCATACCTGCTTTCCCTTGAATTTCAAGAAAGCGGAATATGGTGGGGTGTCCCTGCCGGATGGATATTTGGTGCCGTTTTGTCGTATTACTTTTATAAGAAAGGAAATTGGAAAAACAAATCCATCATTTCCTTTGAACCCGTAAGCTGAAACAACGCATATACGTTACACTAACCAACCACTTGAAATATCTTTCCTGTAGCCATATTAAATACAAAAACTTTTTGAAACAAGCTGGTAAAGCTGTGTTTTTGCAATTTATTCTGAATCTGAAATCTATAAGGTAAGGAATCCGGGATAATATATATGACCAGCCAACATGAATCCAGTTTCTTTTGCTTATAAATAGGTATTTTCTCGTCTTTTTGACGAATAATAAAATTAATAGACTCGATAAAACCCGATTCGGCATGAAATAAGGTCAGTTCAATTCCAATTTTCTTTTTGGGATTCAGGTTCAGGAGAAAATCAGGAGATTCCGATTTTACAAGATCCCCTTTTGGAAAATCATGAAATCTTTTAATGAATGACTCCATTATCCTCCATTCATTCCTTATTTTATCCTCCGCATTGGTCATAAAAAGATAATAAAATAGCCCGGAGAAATTTCCAAGCTATTTTGTTTCGGGCTAAAGTTAAAAAAATGATCTTTACTGGATCATTATTTTTGTGGTACTTTTTTCTCCATTGACGTCCATGTTCAACAGATACAAACCTGCAGGCAGTTTTTCACTAAGGATGATGTTCAATGCATTCTTTCCCTGAGCAAAGTGTTTGTGCATCGAATAATGACTCTTTCCCTGCAAATCGGTAAGCACAATTTTTACAAAACTTTCTGATAATAAAGAGAGCTGTATATTAATCATTTCGTTTGCCGGATTTGGATAAAGGATGTAACTGAATGAATTCAGATGTTCCTTCACGGACGAATATTCTGGTACTGCCACAATCTTGATGGTATTATCACCGCCACATACGATGACAAGACTATCGTGCTCTACATTATAATATATATCTTCCACTCCCTGCAATTCTTTGGCAATGGCAACAGGCCCATTTGAAAAATCAGGGGAATAATAATAAACGGCTTGTGAATCCTGGACTGCAATAAAAATATGCCCGTTTGAATCCACTTCAAGGCTGTTTATCCATGCCATATTAGTGGTATAAAGTGTTGAAATGACACTTGA